>Ga0315913_1002294_pt1 | contig 22294 bp, 11 predicted proteins | sample MpolsnodulesMG_FD_207736 | JGI IMG/M metagenome (GOLD analysis project Ga0315913, IMG submission 207736) | Medicago polymorpha root nodule microbial communities from Los Angeles, California, United States - small nodules | ecosystem: Host-associated > Plants > Roots > Nodule | place: USA... | reverse complement strand
AGAACCCTAGTGCTGAAGTTTTGGGTTGGACGTTTTGAAGAAACCCTAGCTCTCTGACACTTCTGATTCTTTGGCTAGCACCGAGTTTTGGAGGAGCACCGTTCGTGTGGACTTGCTAGAGGCTCTGTTGCTTGCTGCTTGCTTTGCTGTGATCGAGATTCCAATTTCAGCTTTCAGATTCCACACTTCGAGGTAACAATCGAATCACTGATTCATGTGTTAATTCGTAATGATCCAAGGAAAGAAAATCGAATTTTTTTTATCCGCTGCTTTATTTTGAAAACGTTTCGATTTTCCTTCAATGTAGCCAAACCTCTCGCGCTATTACTCAAATATTTCTTCAATGTTTCATGAGCCCCTTCAACTCTGTTGGTGGTTCTACAACCAAGATGCAAGACACGGTATGTTCATGGCTCACTATTTTTTTCTTTAATAGTATTCAATATGGTAGTTTCAACATATGTAAGGAACTTTGAGAATTTTTTACAGACATCTCGAAATTACATAAAAACATCAGCATATGATTCTTTTGAAGGAGACTCAACCACGTTATTCGAAGCTCTCATGATATTGTTAACTATCTCACTTCCCTTAACCCCATTGAATTCCCTTTCTTTCCCATCCACTTTCACAACCCTAGGTTTGACTATGCACTATGTGATGCATTGACCTCTAACATTTTTACCAACATGAAAATTACAAAGTAATAGAGTAGTTTTAGGAAAAATAGTTGTTTTTTTTTAAGAAGCAATGAAAAATAGTTGTTACAACATTCATCAAAGCGGTATCCCTGTCAGTCATAATTACCATTGCATATCTTCCTTTGAGCTAAGAAGATAAAGCAATGCCTGTAAAACCCAAGTGAAGTTATCTTCTTTCTTAGACGTCAGAAAAACAAAAACAACAAAATATGTCATATCGGTTGAGGTGTCCTCAACTATCTCAAACAATGGCATTATGCACATGTTGGTTTTATAGGTGGAGTCTATGATCAATACAATCGGAAAATTGTTAAACAACTTAATAGAATTGAGATGAGCCCAAAATATGTCCTAAACAGTAATAGCCTCACATTTTGTTATGGTGAAATAAACATATTTGTGCTCCTCCAACTTTGCGACTAGATGTTGCATCCTTGACTTGTCATCCATGCTTGACTTTTTTATTCTTTGATGTGCATTGTACGCTTGTTTTATATTCGTCATACATTCTTTTCTTTTTCCCTTCAAATTTATCAGAATATTCTTTGGCTGCACCAAACTCTTGGTCAAGTCACCAACAAACTTCTTGTCTTCCCCTCATAATTAATTCAAGCATTATATGGAGAAAATGGCAAAAAATCAATAGTAAGTACCAACAGTAGTTAGCTGCCGTTACAAGTTCATCTCAGACAGCACCAAAAGCATGGCAAAATATTTGAATAATGTAAACAAGTTAAAAGATGGATTACATATTTCTTGACGTAAAATGAGCGCAGAAACCTACTAGCAACCATTCTCCAATGATTTGAGACAAAGATTATGAAAAAAAAATTGGTACTTTAGTGGTTTTGGATGGAATAGGAAAAAAGATGGTAGAGGAATAGTGAGGTAGAAGTAGACTTAACTGGTATAAGTTATTCCTAGGACCGACCGTTAACTGTAGTTGGATAGCGAACTGCAATTAACTGTGGTTGTGGATAATAACATAATTTTGGGACGCAGGAGAGCAATTTCTAAAGCTTAAAGAGCGATGTCCAAAAAGTAATAAAACAATGTCACAAATAACACAAAAAGAGTCAAACTCATAAACCAAATAAACGACATCACAAAGTGGCAAAACCAATACAGATAGATGGGTTAGATCGGTGAGAAATAAAATCCAAAAAAAGAATATGGTTTTTTAGCCTTCAACTAACACAATGAATAAAGCTTGGTACAAACACGTAAATGCACATAAGATTGTTAGTGGGCATTCGGCTCTTTGTTTAGTTATGAAATTAGGCTTAGTGATGATTTTTATTATATTACAAATTCTTATTAGAATTTGTGCACGTAGCCAGCTAATTAACATGATATTGTCTTTACAATCTTTTCTAGGTTGCATTCCTTTAAACCTTACATTAATTAACTCAGTGTTTATTTTTTATTTTGCAAAGTTTTCTCAATGTGAATCGTTTCACTTTATTGAGTGAATCGTCGTATCACTCAGTTCATTTGACCAAGTGAGTTGTTTCACTTTATTATGCAAACTTTGCTGTTTTTTTAAAAAAGTGAATCGTTTCACTCTGCTAAGTGAATCGTTTCTCTTGTCCAGAGAAAATAGTGAATCAACTCACTTTATTATTTTACAACATACCTTTTAACTTCAATTTCTCACTAGTTTCAAAAACCTATATAAATGAGACACCTCACAACAATTTAAAACTTGAATTTATCACAATCATTATCTCAAACACTCTTCTTCTACTTTATACTCTTTAAACACTCGTAGATATTGATTGCGAAGATTGAGACATTGTGAGTTACGTAAACAAGGTTTATTTGTACTCGAATTGTGATATCCTATAGTTTATTTGACGAGATTTGGAGGTTTTGAATCTTAGGTGTCAAGGTTCATGGGCAACACCAATAATTATTAAAAGATTGGGGTTCTAATGTTGAATTTCTAGAGCTTGAGGAACAATATTTGTGTAAACAATTTCACAAATGATGGGTATTCAATAATCAACAAAAACTCCATTGACGACTGTCTTTAGGAGGGGATGAAAACCATAAGCGAGGATAATTTGGGTGACCACTATAAACCTCGATGTTTAATTATTTCCCTATCCATTTACTCTCTTTATAATTTTGTTTGTATAGTGATTCAATTGTGGGTTTTAAACATTGATTTTGAAGAATGTAATTTTGACTGATTTAAAAGAAACCATTGATTCTTTGTTGAGAATCAATACCATCGAGAAAGGCTTCTTAGAATCCATCACATTAGTAACCCAATGGAATTAAACTTGTGTTTTTTGTATTTGATTGTTGTGTAATTCAATTTGGAGGTTTCTTTTTAGGCCCCCATATCTCTTCAGGCCCTCCAAAATTACAAAACTTCCGCTAGATAAATATCGGAGGTTCATTTTTAAAAATTTTGATTTTGTGCTTCCGGTAAATAACTCCCGGATGTGTTTTTATTAAATTTCGATTTTGTTACTCCGGTAGATAACTACCAGAAGTGTATTTTTAAAATTCCACTTTTGTTACTCCGGTAGATAACTCAATGTGTATGGTGCGCCAATAATTTTGGGGGGCCTAACAATAAGTTTTAACAAAGTTAGGTGCTTTTTCAAATAAGTGATATTTTTAGCTTATTATCAATATCTTCAAACTATGTGATTCTCACTCATTTAATTTGATTATGTCAATTGGTTTTTACTTTTCAATATCTTGAGTATTTTGTTGATCTCCATTAACGATCAACTTCTCATTTTAGTTGTTCAAATAAGCATAATATAAAAATTACCACTTTTTCTCTGCACCTACTTTGGAAAAGCCAACCCCTCCGGTAGATATATTTGTGTCATTGAATAACGGTCCAACAGAGTCAAATCTTTGTTGAAAAAGTTTGAGAATTACCTTTCAAATGACATAGATACAAGCCAACCATATCTTTTGAAAGCAATTATGAACATCCTCCCAAAACAACTGTGAATCACCAAATTGCAAAGCATAAATTCAAACATGAAATGGTAAAACACTAAATATTCCCATCCACTGAAAACGGAACAAAGTGTTGACGAAAAATATCACATTCAAAGAAAAGATTAATGGATTCCTATTTTGAAATTTAAATTTATTTAATTCATTAAATATATTATTCATTCCATAATTTACTAACACTCAACATAAAAGTAATATTCATCACAAACTCAAAAGCACTAGCGAGAATCGTACCCAAAACATTTATTTATCACATCACAATAGTATTATACATCTTTAAATTTTTTCTTTCAAAATAATATGAATATTTTGGAATCTTAAAATAGGATTGACCATTGTTTTTCAGACCTTATTATTAGATATCATTAAAATATTTGATTTTATGAAAATATTTATAGTTGAGTATTTTAAATAATGATAAAATAAGAGTGTTTTTGTACAAATATATATTAATTAAACTATTCTTAACGACTACATTAATCTTTAGTCAAACTTAGCAATATTAATATACATATTTTGCCAACATTTTATATTTTAGTCAAAACTATTCTTAACATTTTATAAAGTCTTTCTGCATTGTTAAGAATATTTTAGTCAAACTTAGACATGTGATGCATTTAGACATAAATATTTTATAATGTTTGTCGGACATGTGATTCATTTAGACATATGGTATATTTATATTCTAAATGCATCATATGTCTGACAAACATTTTATATTTTATTATTAATTTCTTTTTTCTTTCTAAAATATTATTTCTTAAGTTTAGTCGATCATAATATTTTATTCATATTTTTTTTATGTTAACTCTCTGGTTCTTATGGAAAGGAGGGATCAGTAATATTTTATGAATTTAATTGAAATATACATAAATATTGAAGTGTGAAAGATTTGTATATTTCAAATCAATAATAATTGTTTGATCATTAAAATTATCTAACTTTAATCGCATCTACCTGAAAAAATATACAAGCTATGATTTATAATTAGCTAACACTGTAATGTGTTTTACACAAATATTGTATCAAAATTAATCCGATGTTATATACTATAAGGGTCCGTTTGATGGTCAGGATAGGGAGACAGGATATGATACATATTTGATGCACCAAAGGGATATGATAAAATAAACCATTTTCCTATCATATCCTGACCTTCCTTTGTAATTTCTATCCTGAATATAAGCTGGGTTAGAAGTTATCATGATGAGATTAGAAGATCGTTCATTATTTATTATCTTGATATTCTGCCATTTTTAAAATATTGTCATTTTTAAAATAATGATAGCATGTATTTTCTATTATAATTAATAACATGTCATTTTTATAATATTTAATTAATTATGAGAGCAATTTTTTCATTTAATTATAATGATATCCTGTTTGTTACCATGTGCGCATCAAACACATGATATGATTAATGCTTATCACATCCTTATCATATCCCATCTCTATTCAGCTTTATATCATATCATGTCTCTATCCTATCCTGACCATCAAACGGACCCTAAAAATGTCATCTTGACGTAACTATGTATTTGGGGTTTATAAGTTCCAAATTCATTCAAAGCGTATACAATTATATATTTTCTTAACATAAATAAAATGTTACATTGGGTATGTATGTGTATATAAAGTTTTACCATATTTTAGGTCTTCAATATTTTTCTTGTAAAGAAGTCTTAATTTTTTTTTTTAACTTGAAAAATGTTGTGTAATATGGTATAGTCACTACAAGAAAATTAAAGTCGACCCCAAACGGGTGATACAAAAATTAAAACACCGTAGGAATATGATTAATTTAAAATATACATTATTATATTATAAGAAATAAGTTCATGCATCCTAAAGTTTGACATTTCAAAGTCTCTTAAATATCAAGGTCATTTATTACGAATATATTACCTTTAATAGATAATAAAATATATTTTTTCATGTTGATAAATATTCTTCAAAATCACATTACAATCCATCATCTTTGAAGTTGAATAATAATATAATTATTATCAATGTCAGAAACACTACGATTTGGTGATGATGTTACAAGAGATAACAAAAAGGTAAAGCGCAAGATGGATGATGTTATTGCTGTTGATTCAGAGACGTCATTGTCTCTGAGTTTAGGAGGAGGGAGAAGTGGAGAATCTTCATCCAAATCCCTCAAGATCCATGAGGAGTTAAGGGAATACCCATGTAAGTTTTGCAACAAGAAATTTTCAAGTTCTCAAGCCCTGGGAGGACACCAAGGTGCCCATAGACGTGAAAGAGTGCTTGCGAGAATTGAAAAAGACATTCAATTAGGAACATTTGGACTTGGGGATCATCATTTGTATCCATATTCAATTTATCACCCATATCCTTTCACTGTTGCAGGGTCGTCACCTTTTTATCATGAACTTGGATGGCCTCAACTTGTTGCCCGTCCAAGCTATGACAACCCATTTGGGATGATCAATAACTCTGCTTGGGCTACCCAAACTCCACTGAATCATAATGTGGGATTTGGAAATCATGAACTTAATAATCAGCTGCAGGTTCCTTCATTTGGTGTTGCTCTTAACAATAATGTGCTAAGGGGAAATACCAATCATGATGACCCAAATAGCCACCAAATTTCAACCTCATTCCTTGATTTGTCCCTAAAACTTTAGAATCTTAGTATGATATATGCCTAGCTAGTCTTTTTTAGTATAAAAATTTTGTTGGTCACATTTGCTTTAATACTCTATTTTCAATACTCAATCTCTTATTTGGTGATATTTTAATAAGTCATGTCACTTTATATGAGATCTATTATGTTTGAACTTAAATCAAAAGAGAGAAAGTGTTGAAAAGACTACAATATTCGAGTGATGAGTTTTATACTAGCTTACATCTCATGGTCTTTAAGGTTTTGTGGTTATTTTTTATTATTTGTTGGTAAGATTAATTGTCATAATTTTAAATAAAATTTTAATTGTTGTCACAACTTCAGATATATTATGATAAATTATATGAACAAGTTATAGTTGATGTATTTTTAATTGGATAAAAGAAAATCTCACACTCACACACATATAATCTTAAACTACAGTGAGACGACAATGAAATATGACTGCTTTTAATTGGTTTGCAAAACATATAGTGTGAGTTTCTCACTAACATGAACTTTGTATACTTAAGTTTTTTATTTTATTTATATGGACTAGGAAGAAATCTTTGTTCATGAATTTTTGTTGTTGTAGAAATTAACATTGTTTAAACTTTAAAGTGATTTTCTCATTATATAGTATAGAGAAATTTCTGATTTAGTTCGGGCATGGCAGTAGGGCTCAAAAGAGACTTGCATTGGTCAAACTTTTAGTCGTGCCAAGGATTTGAAAGTCTTGTAATAACAAAATCTTCTCTGATAAGATTATGTGTGTTGTGTAAGTGGTAGATTAAATTCAGTTATCATTTTAAATCTACATAAGACTTAAATATGCAAATGGTCTATGCAAATATTGTAAATTTGAGTTTTGGTCTCTGCAGTGGCACACATTTGTTGATGTGGCACAATTGTCCAGGAATTGGACACACAAACTCATTAAAACCACTATGGTAAGGACAAAACTATCCTTATCATCCAAAAACCCACAATCCCAACAAATCTTGAATCCCTCTATCTTCATCTTCTTTCTTTCCCTCTTCATCCACCACCACTATTAGAATCTCTCCCTCTTTGAAACTTTCACACCCATTTTTGAAGTTCTCAAGTTCTCTATCTTTGAAGTTGAATAATAATATAATTATTATCAATGTCACAAACACTATGATTTGGTGATGACGTTACAAGAGATAACAAAAAGCTAAAGCGCAAGATGGATGATGATATTGCTGCTAATTCAAAGATGTCATTGTCTCTGAGTTTAGGAGGAAGGAGAAGTGGAGGATCTTCATCCAAATCCCTTAAGATCCATGAGGAGCTGAGGGAATACCCATGTAAGTTCTGCAACAAGAAGTTTTCAAGTTCTCAAGCCTTGGGAGGACACCAAGGTGCCCATAGGCGTGAAAGAGTGCTTGCTAGAATTGAAAAAGAAATTCAATTAGGAACGTTTGGACTTGGGGATCATCATCTGTGTCCACATTCAATTTATCACCCATATCCCTTCACTGTTGCAGGGTCGTCACCTTTTTATCATGGACTTGAATGGCCTCAACTTGTTGCCCGTGCAAGCTATGACAACCCATTTGGGATGATCAATAACTCTGCTTGGGCTACCCAAACTTCACTGAATAATAATGTGGGATTTGGAAATTTTGAACTTAATAATCAGCTGCAGTTTCTCAATCTTTGAAGTGATTTTCTCATTATATAGTATAGAGAAATTTCTAATTTAGTTTGGGCATGGCCGTAGGGCCCAAAAGAGACTTGCGTTGGTCAAACTTTTAGTCGAGCCAAGGATTTGAAAGTCTTGTAATAACAAAATCTTCTCCGATAAGATTATTTGTGTTGTGCAGGTGGTAGATTAAATTCAGTTATCATTTTAAATCTACATAAGACTTAAATATGCAAATGGTCTCTGCAAATATTGTAAACTTGAGTCATGGTCTCTGCAATGGCACACATTTGGTGATGTGGCACAATTGTCTAGGAATTGGACACACAAACTCATTATAACCACTATGGTAAGGACAAAACTATCCTTATCATCCAAAAACCCACAATCCCAACAAATCTTGAATCCCTCTATCTTCATCTTCTTTGTTTCCCTCTTCATCCACCACCACTATTAGAATATCTCCCTCTTTGAAACTTTCACACCCATTTTTGGTCTCTCTCTCTCTCTCCTCCACGCTGCTTTGCTTCAATTTGTGTTTCATGTTTGCGATCCTTTTTTATTCTTTCTCCTAGGTGCTTTGTGTTTCTGATTCTAAAATGGGTATACAAGAATTGGAATCTGCAAACAAGAAGTGAAGGGAGCATGAGGAAGTTGAGGTGGGAAGATTGATTCAAATTGATAAACTTTATGGAGTTTAAGGATCTAGCTATGTGGTTGGTAGTGAAGTTTTTGAATCTTTTCAATTTTGGATGGATTGTGTTGGTAGCTAGATTCAGAAGATGAATAGTGCATAAGAGTATATTTTTAATGGCAAAATAAATATAAATATAAAAGAAACAAAAGTCAGGAGTAAAAAGGTTAAGGGAAAAACGGAAGGAATCCATAATCGCAACCAAGAAAAAGAGAAAAGCACCCAACAAAACCCTAGAAAAGAAGGACACAACAAACAAAACCTGCTCTCCAACAAAACATCACTAAAAAGCCCACCATAAAAAGGGCCAATCCCCACAGGAGATGGACCAAACCTACTACTCGAAGAGTAAAGACCAGAGATCAAAACTACTACTCGAAGAGTAGAGACACAGAGATCAAAACAAACCCAAGTTCCCGCTCAAAGATATCCAAACATGGCTATTCCCCAGAAAACTACTAGTCCCAACAAATAGGTTGTTCCACCACGCACTCATAATGAAAAAATAGATGACCAGAGTGCGTCCTAAAAATAAACAGTACCAAGAAATATACTCGACTTTATCGATCAATTCCTCAACATGTATTGTCCTTCCAGAGAATGTCAGATCATTGGGAGCATCCAGATGGACCACACCATAAGATGACAGAATAACAAAAAATTATACCTAAAATGCTCTCTACCCAAAAAAACATAACACCCCTAAAAAATACCTAAAACATCCCTCGAAGGACCAACTCCCATCCTAACCATCTGAAAACCCTTTCCATGTTGTTAATTGTGTGGTAGAACTTCACTTTTTTAAAAGATCCATATTCCATAGGGTACGAGAAAACAGAGAAGACCAACATTTAATGAATTTTCGAGTTTGAAATGGTAACCATAGAGTAGTTGAGGTATAAGAATTCAAACGGTGAAGAAGTGTATTTTTATCATTTTACTTTGTTCTTTATGGCTTAAGGGAATTTTCGTCATTCCATGTCATATTTTAATGAGTCATCCCCGTTGATGCGCAATCATCGCCGCCACATCAGCGAAAACATATCACTTCAGCAAAAAAAGAAGAAGATCATGATTGAAATTAAAAATGATTAATATTTGCAAGGTCAAATTGAAAGGATTTGTAATTGCAGGGATCGAAACTCAAGTTCTCTATCAGAGAAGATGTCTTCATTCCTTTTATATATTTAAGCCTTCACATAATCTCATCGAAGAAGATGTCGTCATCTTACTTAATATAAATCCAAGGTGGTCTGATTTCCTTAAATCCCTAACCCTAATGCAGCCCTAACACCCCAAAATGACAAATTTTTGAATAAGAAGTCATTTCCGTCCTAAATCATCACATTAATGAGCAACTAACTACTACTTAACATTGTCTTCACCAATTTAATTTTGCACGTTTTTTTGCTACCTAAAGCCATGTCAATAATACATGCAAACATGAAAAAACGTGCAAGACACGAGGCTCTAGAAGTGTTTAGTTGCACATCTTTAGGACCTACAACTAGGAGACATCATTTAATTCTTGGTTTTTTTTGTGTGTTTCTACATGTTATGTTCACGCCAACTAAGAACCTTATGTCATTCCTATAAATTGGTGATACCATTTGGTCTGTTTGGCCATTGTCTCAAGTTAGTGCACCTGCATACAAAAGATCAGTAGAGAACATTTGATATCTTGAGCTCTTTTTAAACGCATCCATAGCAACCAAAGGTCTGTATTTGCCTCACCCAATTTTTTTCTCACATGGGCAGCTATATGTTGCATTGTCAAGAGTTACATCAAGCGAAGACTTGAAGATATTGATTATTGATGATGAAGGGGAAGATAGCTATGTCACATCTAATGTACTTTGATTCTTGAATGGTTTATTGATGATGAAGGGGAAGATAGCTATGTCACATCTAATGTACTCTAATTATTTTCAAAATGTACTTTGATTCTTGAATGGTTTATTTTTAATTTGCTTGAGTTGATTGTAATCAAAATATATTGATCAATAGTCTATAACAGACTTGCGCGACAGCGCGGAAAACTCAATATCTGACTTAAGCAAGTCTCCGTTGAGCCTTACTGTTTCTCTATACTAGAGAAAATCACTTTAAGTTTAAACAATGTTAATAACTTTCTAAGATTATATGCACTTTTTGCCAATAATTAGAGTATATATCACAATTATGCCTTAAAATGCTAAGTTATGGGATTGTCGGCCACAATTCATTTTCCACCAACATATATTACTTGCAAATCTAAGAAGCTTATATTCTACACACTACCTATAAGTAATTTGATAACTAATCTTTGTACGGTAAGTTATATTATTAGATAAGTTAAACTTAAAGATACTTCCTTAAAATGGGTGGTTGACTCTTAGAATATGATATTTTATGGTAGTGAGTAGAATCTGATATTGAAAATTTAGGTCTTTTTATGATTTTTTTTTAGATATTATGTGTAGATTTTTTACCTGTGTAGAACATACCACATTTACATGATAGTAAAAAGTAGATAAATACTGTCTAAACATTAACACAAGCTAAATCATATAGAAGAATAATAAGTGTATAATTATTCAACTACACAAAAATGCAATGTCAATGATGGCATGTGCTTTCCATATTTGTCACTGCTTCACTGCATTATTGTTTCACAAATCATAAGCAGTAACTTATCAAAGAGAAACTTAGTACACAGAAAATAGTATTCATCAAACAGTAATTTTCTTTCCCCTGAACATGTTCCAGGTAAGAAAAAATAAATCTGGAATGGGGCAATGGCAGTATTTGAGATTATACAGTGCCAGCATACTTCTGTATATTGAAATAGAACAGAAAACAGCTGCATGTTTGATGAGAACAACAATGATCCAATGGTGTGTAAAATAAATCTCTGATTGCATAGCTATTATGCTTTTACGGGAAGTTCCTTGTGCGTATAAATCATACTTCGATCGCCATCTACCACTTGGCCATTACCTCTCAATACCCTGCAACATAGCATATGATTTAGTCTAATTTTAATTCAGGAATTCAACCATGATATATAGATAAATGAATGAAGATATGGTATCGAAATCACAGACACGATTTAATCGATTAAACCCTTCAATTAATCGATTAACTAAAGCTTCCTAATCGATTAACTTTTAAAAAAAAGTAACCTAGAGATTTCTAAGCTATCTTATATTGATTAACATGCATCAAAAGATCTAACAATTTGCGCACAGGACACGACCACAAGACTCGGAAATCATGGTATTACAAATATCGCAAAAATTGTTAGGTTGAAATATTATTATATCCATTGTATTCATTTAATAAAAACAAAAATCAGAGACATTGGAAAATTCCATACCATCTATTTGTTAACAAGCCCTCGACTCCTACAGGACCTCTGGCATGAATTCTACTTGTGCTTATTCCAACCTGATCAACAGTTAACAGAATCAAGAACAGTCGATAAAAATTTGAATAACTGTGCTGCTATTATGAATTACAACATGTTTCTTGAAAGTACAATACCTCTGCACCAAGCCCAAAGCGTGCCCCATCGCAAAATCTTGTACTTGCATTGTGGAATACAGCAGCACTAAAAGGAAAAATAATAATTTTCAGGTATCAGCACTCAGCAAGATCTAGTCACGAACATGATGCAATCATAGAGTAATTGCGCGTATAATCAACATATCGAAGCATGAATGCTACTTATGTCAAAGGAATTGTGTCCAAATGAAACATGATCAAATTATTATTGGTGGCCACATGCCATTGTCGTGTTTGGCGAATGTGTCTACGTCGATGTTTCATGAACTAGAAAAGGATTAAAGAAAACATTATAGACATACCTGTCAACTTGACGTAAGAAAGTTTCAGCAACTTTACTATCTTCTGTAACGATGCAATCAGTATGAGAACTGCAGCAACAGGAAACAACATACTTAAGACTTATAAGATAATGATGTCAATAATAATATAATGACAACAAAAGTTTTCCAAGGGAAACCAAAATTACCTTCCATGATCATGTATGTGGTCAATTGCAGCAAATACATCATCAACAATTTCAATTGTACAAGCCAGTGAGCTATACTCCAGATGGAAAGATTTTGCTTCAGAAATCTTTAATAAGACACTAGCTTTTGGTCCACCATATAGTTGAACACCTGCATATAGATTAATATACACCAACAATGTCATTATCCTATGATTTATTGGGTTAAATATGCTTATAGTTCCCATAACATTCATAAGATTAGTTTTTAGTCCCCGTAAAGAAATTCCGACTTCTATTCAAAATCTTGACAAATACAAAGTGAATAGAAAGATAAAAAAATTAAGGTCAAACCTTCTTTTTGGAGTTCAGCAACTAGTTCTTTCAGTCCACCATTTCCTGCTAGATCTTTGTGTACAAGAAGTGTTTCCTAGGAATACCATGAAACAACATTAAAACAAGCAATCTAAAAATTCAATTTACATACATCGTTAAATGCAAATGTGCAACAATACACTGCATGCGATTTAAACTGTATTCACCATTGCATTGCAGGCTGCAGGATAATCAGTCTTTGCATCCTTAACAATCTTCTTTGCCACATTGATATTAGCTGCTTTGTCAATGTATACATGACATATTCCATCTGCATAACAAAGATCACAATTTAATACTACGCCTGTCTCTAAATATAAGCGCCCCTTTTAAACAAAGTGTCCAATATAATCTCTTTCAGTTTTCGTACATTTATTATTAATACCAATTTGTTTTTGAAGATGGAAAGTCATAATTGGACACATCTATATACAAATTGCAATTTAATAGGTTTGATCGCAAACTTATACAATGTACGCATTAATTACACTACCAATTTTTCCTAGGTTTGATCACAAATGGGAAATAGGAAACTTATATTGTACTATATATTACCGGCATGACCAAGAACAGGAATCTTTGTGGAATCCTTGATTTGAGAAACAAGCTTATTACTGCCTCGAGGGACGACAAGATCTATCACGTCATCAAGCTGTTGCAGAGTTTAATTAGTTGAAAACCATTTCAAACAAAATAAACAGTTTAGAATTTTAGATGTATCAACCTTGAGTAGATCAGGAATTGCTTCTCTTGAAGTCACAAGGCCAATAAGTTTGCCACCAACTGTATCTGGAATAGCTGAAGTAATGACCTACAACAATATAAAACAATTACATATACGCTATTTCTATAACAAAAGATAAACTTGGCAAATTGTTTTCATAAGCAATCAAGGAGATCTTATGAACATAAGCTGAATAGAGCTTATGGAAATGTCATAGTTGTTTTCATAAATTCTCTCAAACAGTGTCAAGTGTTTATGCTAGTAGATAAGGTCAAGTAAGTAAATCCAAACATGCCCTAAATAAAATCGACAAACCTTGTGTAAGATTGCATTAGATCGTTTGGCTTCCTTTCCTCCTTTAAGCAATAAACCATTTCCACTTCGAATTGCCAATGCAGCTATCTATTGATCCATTTCAATGATCATTGTAAGAATCAATGTTCAACATATTAAACAAATCAAAGAATCGAAAAAGAATAGGTATGTTATAACCTGAACAAGAGCATCGGGTCGAGACTCAAATATAACTAGAAGTACACCCAAAGGACATGATATTTGCTCCAGAACGAGTTTATCTGCTATCTGGACACAGAGAAGGAATCAGAATCGACAAAATTGAATGTTGAAAAGTAGGATGCAAGATTCAATAACATCATTCAGTTTTCAGAATTTTGTTGCTATTGAATATTGCAAAAGTCAAATAATGAAAATATTTTGTTACATTCTTTAAACATGTAAAAAGTAGAAACTGATGAATATTAGTACAATATATCACAAAACCAATTTCATGTGTTACTTATTAACCGATTAATGACCTCAGTTCTCTTCAAAATCTGACCAATGGGTTCTTCCATTTCTGCCAGCTTGCGAACAGACTTTACAAGACTAGCAATCTGAAAACACACAAATCAAGGTTTGGTAAAAACATTATAGTTGAAAAAGAAAACATCATAAAACTTAAGATTAGCTTCTAGCAATGAAGCTCGGATACATAGTAGGCACACACAGGACATGAAATTTTTTAAATTCACGATATGATGGAGCTTGGATATGCTAACAAAATTAGATAGCAAAACTTGTTTAAGTATGTAATACATATAAAGAACGAGACATTGATCATTTCTCATTAATATATTTACGATGATCGTTATTTACAAAAAAAAAATGTCTGTGATCATAACAGAAATAATAAAGTTTCCGCTTATAACATACTATAACATCTTAGAAGAGAATTAATGATTATAAGATCGTTTCAATTTTTTCGCATTCAAATTTGTTTTTGTTTTGACAACAAAAATAAAATTAATGCTAATCAAATTATCTTTCATTATTTAGCCAATTATGTACTTACCTTCTCAGGTCTCAGTGTTAAACGCGATATAAGTGATCTCTCATATTCAGCCTCCTCTGCATCAGCAACATCCAAAGCATTCTCAAGCCTTATTTCACTTTCATTTTTCTCTAATGCATCAGCCACAGCCAACAATATTTTCTTCCTTTCTTTGGAATCTAGAATCTAGAACCAAAATCACCAACACGAACTCATTGTATTATTGGCAACAATATTATATATATAGTTAGTTAGTAGTTTGCGAATAATTGGTTATTAGTTAGTTATTAAACTTACACTCTACATAAGTGTTGTAACCCCTTAAATTGTAATAATAACAAAAAATAGCTAAAGTTAATCGCCACATGAATAAATTCATGAAAATAAACCTTGTTTTTCACATTCCAAGTAGGTAACTACCTGAAGCTTCCTAGAGCTGTCGCGTGCTGCAACTGCCATTTCATGTGCAGTTATTTCCTTTATGCTGGTCCACAAATGAGCATCCTTATGGAATACAGTACCAATTCTTTCTCCTTGAAGCACTCGCATGATGTTGTTATTAGGATAGCCACTTGAAAGGAGGATGAAGTGAAAAACAATGTCAGAAAAATGAAAAAAATTTAATCATATGGTTGTACTCCGGTAGTAAGTGCTTGCATTTTTCAGACTCAAAATTGGATATTAGAAAATTAACGAAAAAATGAACACAACAGAAATGATAGTATATTCTCATCACTTGAACCTAGGTTCTTTATGTCTCTGCGATCGCAGCCTAGTCATGATTAAGGACAAGTTAGCCATATTTGATTGCGAATCTCCACAATATCAAGGATTGCAATTCGGCCGCAATTTAAAACTTTGTCCATAACCAGATTCAAAATGATTTATCATTTATGCAGTTCATGATCAATAAAGGATAATAATCTCTTACAAACTAGTTCACATGATACCTTGTTCAATTATAAAATCGGTAAAGATACTACTTTTAATATTTGATTTAGTGTTATCAATCACGGATTACAGGAAATAACAGTTTGTTTAAATTCCACTACGGTACAGTGCTATAGCACAGGTACAACGGCTAGTTGAAAACACTTTATACTAAATAGCATATCGCAGAACAATAGTGATTTATTAAAATTCCTATACTGCTTTAAAACTGCTACAGCCGCTATTTGGCAACACGGAAACAATTCATTAAAACAATTTCTCTTTGGATATGTTGGATTGAAAATCAAAACAAAAAAAAAAAGTTATTTTCAGTGTCAATAGTCTACTACATCATTTAAAGCTTAGCAGAAAAAACTTTAAACACTGCATGATACCTTGTAATAATCACAGGTGTGCCTGAATAAGCAGCACAAACAGCAGCATTAACTTTAGCAGTCATACCCCCTCTGCCCAATCTTGACTTGTCTCCAAAAGTAATTTCAGTTTGATGTTTTTCTCTTACATATGTGTGAATTAACTTCGATTTTGGGTCAGACGGAGGACCACTATAAAGGCCCTCAACATCACTCAGTAAAACAAGAAGATCAGCTTTGAGTTCCAAAGCCAATAGACCAGCCAAACTATCATTATCCCAGAAGATACCAGATGAGTCCTGCAGAAGCTTACAATTAAAAGTAACTTTGTCAGAAAATCAAACTAATACGGTTCGAGTTTTTAAAAATAAAATTAGAAATGGTAACAAATGAAAAAAGCCAGATGAGGAACAGACGCCAATTAGGGGTGAAAGTAGACCAAGCTAGGCTAGGCTTTGCAATGACCGAGCCTGATCTACTTTAAAAATGTTAGGTCTGAGCTTGGCTTATTACCTATCATAGGCCCATTTTTAAGGCCTGATCTGACCTTTCTGAAATCCTGACACGGCCTGTTGAAAAGCCTACTTCACTATTTTCTTCATATTTCAAATCATAGGTACTATTCTTGTCTCAAATATAAGTAAAAGAAAGTTAATGTATTTGGTCTAAAATATGGACCAAATACGTCAACTTTCTTTGACCGACTTTTGCTTATATTTGAAACCGGAGGGAGTACTGTCTTTCACAAGGATGATAATTCAAATAATATAGTTGAAGGAAACGAAGCATACCTCATATGGTGCCTTCCTAGTACTCACAGCATCATTTTCATTGAAAATGGGGATGACCCTTAACTCTAATAACGAGTGCACAGTATCAGTTAGTTGTTTTCTGAAATCTGCATCCCTAAAAAATCCATCGTTCACAAGAAGTTGAGATGAAGTCACATCAAGCTGCACCAGGGAAAACCACATCAATACGAAGGAATCAGTTCGATTAATATAACAATAGTTAATATGTTAAAGAAATATACATGTATACAAGATTCGCGACATATTGAATTAGAAACTTGATATTGTGTTCACCTGACTAAACATGATATCATAGAGAGCCATGAGACTACTCTGCCCCACAGCTGCACATGCTTTGCCATCAAGTTCATATTGTGGATTTTGAAGATCAGAAAAGCTACATAACAAGTAAATTTATATCAGCCTCGTTGATGGACAGAATCATGACAAATTTCATACTAAAATCTTCCAATATTATGCTAATTCATTGTTGTCATTTACGGATTGCAAAATATAGCAGTTTTTCAAATTCCGTTATACAGCAGTGCTATAGTGCCATTACATTTGCTATATAACCACATTTTGTTTTAAATAGCGTATCACAAAACAATAACGATTTGTCCAAATTATGCTGCATTATAGCGCCGCTATAGCCAGTATTTAACAAAACTGCAGAGCCAATCCTAATTAAACAATTTCCAAGAACCAAACTATAAATGGGGTTGATTCTTCGAGTTGACGACTAAAAGATTGAACTACTTCTTGAAACACAATGTTTTTAATTAAAAGTAACACAATATTTTCGTTCTGTTTGATCAAGGAAAACAAATCAATGACAGCTTTTCTTTCTTTCTTTAGCTATATTTTGCTCGGTAAAAAATATATATTAGGAGCATTGATCGCGACAAAATTAACTCCTCGGAAATTTTATAAATTCATGTGATGAAAGAATGTACCAGTTATCATTAAATGAATGTTTGATTCCTGTCACTGAAAATGTATAGTTACTACTTACTACAGCAAAGGATAGATTACAGAAAAAACCTGCTATTGGCCAATCGGCGATATCTTAGTCTTTGCCTGCCAAGACCAACTGCTCCTGAAGTTACCAATATGACCTCATATCCTCTTGTATTTAGCTCTTTAAGCTGCAGAAAAAATAGCTTCCAGTTAAAAAAATCACATAATTAATGAAGAACTAATATCACACACTTATAAAAACCATTCATTCTCAGAAGCACTTAAGCAAAACAGGACAAGGGTTTAATTAGTACTGCTCCATCTATCAAAATCACAATCACAATAACAATATTCTTCAATTTATGAAGCTCTTCTATTTCATCTATTGACTATTATAAAAAAGGATGATCCGTTACGACGCATGTCACCTTTTAGTTATATAGTTTCCCGTCCAACACTTTATTCCATATCCGTGTTTCACGGATTCCATTATTTCTAGTTACATATTCTCTGATAAGTAAATGTTGTTATTTTAATAACTTCAAGAGTTATGTTAGTTTCGAGGGTTTGAACCCTGGACACTGTGGTTAGTACTCCTTCAACGTTCCTCGACATACCAACTGATCTGCCACTTTGGAACTACTAGTTACATATTTAACAAAAAACATTTCAATAAAAAGTTTGGCTATTTTACTAAATCTTGATCTGGCATAATTTGCATATGCTATCAAATACAAATTTGGATTTATGCTAAATGACAGTGTAAAATGCTATATATCATCACCTGCTCACAAAGAGCTCCAAGTCTTCCCAATGCTAATCTTCCATCACTTCTAGTAACCACAGCTGTTCCAACCTTCATATATCACAAAACAACTAAATAGTTAATTATACAACCATCAAATGATTATTAAAAAATAATACAAAATAAATCCAATGATATATATCAATGATGAGTTACAAATATATAAAATCCAATAGTACACAAGAAATCCATTTTGATAGCTCAATATACTTAACAGTTAATATTTTACAAATAAATAAAAATCAATAATATCATCGATAAGATACGTAAGAAAACCAAACACATCAAAATTAACAATCATCTCGAGATCTCATCATCCTATATCATACATGTAACAAATATATTATAAAAATATCCAATGAACAAAATAAATCACATTAACAACATTCATATTCAATCATATACCACATCGATCTCAATAGTATTTATTTACAACTACGTAAAAACACTAAACAACGTTGTATTATTATTAGATCAATAAAAAAACAAAAGAGAAAGCTACGTTGTAATATAAATTGTTATATATTCACCTTAACAACAACACGTTTAACACTTTTGACAAAAGCTCGTGTTGGATCCATGGAGCTTCCGTCCAAAGTGAATCACAAACACACACAGTTAGTGTAAGTTGACACGTTACGTTATTGAAGAAAAAACCAAAAGAAGAAGAAGAAGAAGAATATTAGTGTAACACCACAAAGAGTAATACAAATGTATCGAAATGTTTTGTTACAAAGAGAGACGCGGCGAGAGTGACACGTAATGTATGAGGGTTTTTTGAATGGTCGGATGGGTGGGACCCATGACACGGATTCTCTTTGAGAAAACTGACAACATAATACCCGTGATGCTCGGCCTCTCACTATCAAACATTTGGCTTCTTGACAAGGGTTGGGTTCAATTCCCTATTATCATCAAGTATTTTTTGAAGATAAAAATATATGTCAATCGTTATTTTGTTATTTTTTTCTCGATAGAAACCATTATTTGAATAAAAAAATAAAAGCTTGAGTCAGACACTGGTATTATTTTTTTTAGTATTTTACTCTCTAATGATTATAAATCAAATGTGTTCGTGCATTGGTATAAACAATGTATAATATAGACAGATGTCGATGTTTGAACTCCGGACATCGTATTTATCCACAAAGACAAGATTAAGTTGTAACATCCCGATTTTTAAATAATAATCTATTAGTATTATTATTATTAGTAATTGATTGTTTGATATTATTAATTAAATCATTCACAATTATTGAGTTATAAATTATGAGGAAGTATAAGAGTTAACTAGATGGTTAAAGAATGAGAAAAAAGAAACTTTAAAATATCGTTTTTGGGCGAGAATAAGGAAGTAGAGTGCAAACAGTTGTGCATTAGTAAAACTGAGTAGAAAAATGTGTAAATAGTAAGTTGCGTAGTGTTTTAATGATCTCAATAGAGGGAGGTGTATACATCAAAGTTGTGTAGCTATAAAAAGAATTGTAACCAAACTAGGGGTGCATATAGCAAGTCTGTCTAAAGATTATGTGAGAAAATTAAACCCAAATAGGGGTTATAAATAGAAAAGGGCAATAGAGAATTGGGGTTACAGAAAAGAAAAAAAAGTTGAGAGAGCGAAAGAAAACCAGAGTTTTGGAAGAAAGGAGGCAAAGGAAGTATAGATAGAAAGCTAGGGAGAGATTCAACCGTACAATTCATCGTTGCTGCTAAATATTGAGGTAAGGGGAGAGTTTTGTTCTATCTAAGGGTAGTATATTCATATGGGTAGTGAAGAGTCCTTAACCTCCAGTTTTTTTTTTATTCTTATGATGAATCTTCATTAAATTCATGTTCTTTTATGTTACTGTAATTACATGTTTGATTTTCATTTTTTGATTGTGATGTTTTCATGTTAAATTCGTGATTGAGATATGATGGTGTGCTTTGGAATATATAAGAAGAAGTGAGTAAAAAAAATCATGGAGTTAGAGGTGTAAAACGAGGTTTTAAGGTGTTGGTATGTTAATGAGAATTAATCATATGATAAATTGATGTTAATGTGTAAATTGTGTAAAATTGGTGTGTTGATGTGCATAGGTTGTGATTGAGAATTGAATTGGTGAAAAATTTGTTTAAAGGTTAGTGGTGATTTAATCCTATGGAAAGTTGTTGTTAATGAATAATTTGTGTGACATAGAGGATTATGAATGAAAGAAAAAAATAAGAGTAATTTTTTGCATGAGATTATGACGTAGTTGGATTAAATTGTGTATAAATTGAACAAGAAAACTTATTTTTGAGTGAACCCAGTTGGGTTTGAAATTGTGTATAAATTGAACAAGAAAACTTATTTTTGAGTGAACCCAGTTGGGTTTGAAAGCTAAGATATAGTAGTATATTACTGGAAAGTTTTCTAGTTTAATATTACTTATGTATTGTTTTGTGATATTACGAAGATAAATGTTCTGTTTTATAAATTACTCTGAGTCAGTCAACTTCAAAAATTGATATCTTAAGCTAGGAAACTCCTTTTCGAGTGGGACTAGTTGTGTTTGAAAGATGACATATAGTTGTTTCTGCATATTAAATTTCATAATTTTAGCATTTACGTATATGCCTCAGTAACTTTGTGAACCCATCTGCTCTGTAACATAATTTTTAAAGTATTGTTGTTGACATAATAAAAACTACGATGTTGTTAATACGTAGGGAAATTGGGTGAGAGTAGTGGTTGTAGTGTTGAGTGATGGTGAGTGTGCGTTAGTGAAAAAATAATATATTTTGAATGATAAATCAAAATGATGAGTAATCAAGAGACTTAGTTCTTATTATGTTAAATCGGGACAAAAGTATAATATGTTTAAAGGAATTTTAGTGAACTTAAATTAGTAAATCAAATCAGTTAGTTGAGGATTAACTGTGGAATGTGCTTGAATAATAGTAGGGTTGAAGGTAATATGATGATGGCCTTAAGGGATTAAGTTCCAATGTTAGTTAAGTTAGGATGAGTACATGTTTTGAAATAATTTGTTTTAGATGATGAATTATATTGATGTGATAATAAATGATGAGCAAAGATGAATGATAGACTTTTAGCAAGTGTACTAAAAATGCATCGAAGTAATAAAATAAGTTCGTATCCACGAGGACTGGTTTTAATCTCAAGACGTCAATTACGTTATTAAGAAGGATGTATAAAGTTTCTTTAAATTTGCCACTAAGCGGTTGATTTGGTTTGATTGATTAAATCAAGTAACTTAAAATAAGAGTGATTAAGAAGAGTTAGAGAGAGATGAGATCAGGTCCGTCGAATCCTCTAGTGTTCTCCTAATTGGTAGACTGTATCTA
>Ga0315913_1002286_pt1 | contig 22316 bp, 4 predicted proteins | sample MpolsnodulesMG_FD_207736 | JGI IMG/M metagenome (GOLD analysis project Ga0315913, IMG submission 207736) | Medicago polymorpha root nodule microbial communities from Los Angeles, California, United States - small nodules | ecosystem: Host-associated > Plants > Roots > Nodule | place: USA... | reverse complement strand
TGAGAGAGAAAGTTGTCACAAAAATTATCAAAAAATGGTTGTTCAAATATCATTTCTCTTTTTGGTATATTTAGTGGATTTGTTTTTTATTATTTTGAACAGGCCAAAATTTTGAGGAAACTGGAGCAAACTATACACTCGCATTTCAGAATAAACAAGGGGAGTGGATGCTTACAAGACATATAACATGGAAGTATGTGCTTGTTTTATATAAGTATTAATGCTACATAATTTCATTGACAAGTTTGTATCACATAAACTTATAAGTTATAACAATTACTCCCTCCGTCCCTCATAAACTTATAAGTTATAACATTACTCCCTCCGTCCTTTAATAGATGATCTATTTGATAATATACATTATTGATCTAACATACTTTGACTATATTTTTCTACAAATTCACAAAGATAAATAATATCATGTAAGATGTTTTTGGATTCGTCTCGATGAATATTTTTAAAATATTAAATTTTCATAATTTTTTTAGTAGAGAATTGAAGATATCAAAGATAAAACATATGCCTTGATACGTATGTTGGAGTCAACTAGGTCATCTAATATAGGACAGAGGGGAGTAATTATTTGGAGGAGCGAGAATTGAGAAATTTGGAATATGAAATATCATCATTATAGAAAGGTAAGGTGTCTAAATGAATATACAACTTTTTTTTGCAGATCCTTCATTGGTACGGTCCGACGTTTGGCTATATTGAGAATGAACAATGATATTTGAACAACCATTTGCTAACAACTTTTATGACAACCTTCTTTTTCTCTCTTCTCATTGGTCAAAAACAATGGAGAGAGAAAAAGGAAGAGAGAGAGTAAGAATATAACGTGAGTATGAAAGAGAAAGTTGTCAAAAAAAGATTCTACAGTTGATGAATGAAGAATGTAAGAGTACCTGACAATACTACTATATAGTTTGTACTTTAATGTTGTTGTACTTGGTTAGTAAAAAGTACTATTTGCTTCAATGCGTTACAGAGAGCATAAGCAAAATATAAGAAGTCAAATTAGTGAATTACAATTCACAAATAATTTGTAATAGTTTTAATTTTTTTTTACTTATAATAATATTGTAATTGTTCAACTACAAATAACCTTACCAAATTCTCAAATTTTAACATTTGCGAAATAATCTTATCATTTTATATAAAATGGCTTAATGGCACAAAACAATATGTTTCTTAACCGGAATTTGCCTATAATCATGAAATTGAGAGATTATTTAAGCACGTGTTAAGTAATCTGCATGATAACTTGAACCTATAATTAAGTAGTTGAGGGGGCTTACAAGTTAAGACGAGGTCGAGGTTGTACATAAATAAATTCTTTATGTCCAATCCCAACATTGTATTATTATCTTTCCTAAATAATATTTGAAGTATTTTGTGGCATAGCTACAAATCCAATCGGTTAAGTTCCAAGAATTTGAGATTCTTATAATGAAATTTATGGAGCATATTGCAAGAAGCTATGATTCAATTGCATGTTGATATATACTTCAGCTCAAAATGAAAAGAAAACATGGTGGACTGTAGTAGAATATTGTTTTTCCTTACTTGGTCTACTTTGTTTACTCTGTAGCTACCAGCATGAAGTAGTGTGGGAGTTGAAATAGGGTGGTGAAGTGTGATTTGTTTTTCTCTTCCATATTTCAAACAAATGGACTAAGAGTGTGTTTGTTTCAGCTTTGAAAATAAGAATACCATTTTTTACCCAACACAAAATACTCGCGTCCAACTAAAATTACAGCTTTACCCATGCGTTACTTAAGTAGTGCAGCGTGACTTAACTCACGCAGCGTGAGTTAAGTCACGCACTTTAATTTTTTTCTCAGTTTTGCATCGTATCTTCATTTTCAGTTTTCTTCATCTCCTACGGTTGGCTTTTCTACATCATGAATATTGTGCTTTTCTACATCAAGGCTTAGATCCAAAATTAAGCACAATGAAATCATCTTTTCCCCAAAACAAAGCTTCTTCACGATTGGCTTCTTCATGATTTTTGTTTGTGGCTATGCGGCTGACTCTCTTCTCACATGTGGCTTCTTCATGATTTTTGTGTTTGGCTTTTCTAACGGTAACCACAAATTCATGGATTAACAATCTAATATGTATTAAATTCAATATATTTCGATTTCATTATGTTAGTTTGATGAAAAGTTGCAAATCGTAACTCATATGGCTAACAAGATGGAGCGTGAGTTAAGTCACGTTAGGTTTATAACCTGCGTGAGTTAACTCACGCATGGGTATTTTGGAAAGTTCAGCTGGGTGCGAGTGTTTTGTGCTGGGTAAAGAGCAGTAATCTAAAAAAAAAAAAATAGACTTTGGGTTAAAAGAATTTATAGATTTTTTAAAAAAATCCAAAGCTATTTCTGTTTATTTACTAACATAAAATAATTTTTTTTAAGATTTGAAGCTTTTACACTTGAGTTCCTTGTATTTAGAAAGAAAAAAAAAATTTAAAAGCTACTTGAAATAGCTTTTCAATTTGAAGCTAAAAATAAAAATTTTAACAAAATGGATTTTTTAAAAATCTGAAACAAACACTAAAAAATAGATTTTTTTTTCAAAAAAATTCCAAACAAACAGGCCCTACGTGTTAGGTATTTGTTTAGCTTAAGTTAATACTTTCATGAAGCATGCAAAGCCTGAATATGTTGAAAAACCTTAAAAGAGAAAGGTAAACTTTTGAAGGTAGCGATTAGATTACTGATGCTTTTATTAAGGTTTTTCATTTTGTTCATGGAGAGGAAGCCAAAAGTCACTAAGGTCTTGAACAATGTGAAATAGCTTACTATACTCATGACAAGAATTTGTGATTCATGAGCTTTGAGCCTTAGACTCATCCACACAACTTGTAATCATATTGTATTTATATGAGAATCCTCCCAAGAGAGAATACACAATTTCAGGGAGATATAAGAAGTCGCCAAGAATAAGAACACACAATTTCCTATTCGTGACTATTTGATCTTCTCCTTTTCTTCCGATTTTATTAAAATGGACTCAAACTTTACTTTATGCGTGACTATTTGATTTAGTAGGACTTGAGACAATTATAAACATTTCATATGCATCGTTCTAAACATTTAAGAACAATTTAAGATGGTTTAGTGGACATTCACATATAAGGACAATTTCTACTTAGGGTGGAACAATTCTTAATACAATTTTGACAATCAATAGATTAAGAACCAGAATATATTTTCCACGTTGGAGTGAAAATTAGTTAGCGTTCTTAAATCTCATATGGCCGTTGTGGGGCAACTTAAAAGCATGAATTTGGTTTTAGTTTTTAGGGTGCATTATGCTTATCCCTCCAGATTGTGAAGTGGTACTAGTAGTGCTAGTTTGAATTCAATTTAAGGATAACTTATGTAGGAGAAACTGAAATGTGCTTCTTTGAAGTGGTTCATCCATCAAACTCGAGAATAAAATCTTGTCATGCTTTGCTTATATTTCTTAAAGTCGTATTTGAGAATGACATCTTATCTTATCTAATCTTATCACTTTACATTAATTCAATTTTACTAACAAAACAATAATCATCTAAATGGATTTTTTTTCTTCGTATTAGAAATCGTGGTTGAGTCTAACACAACCCCACAAAACCGGCTTGTGAGGTGAGGATTGCCCCCACTTATAAACAAATTGTCAGACCAACTCCTAACCGATGTGAGACTCTTAATACTTCGTGCCTAGTCAAACATTAATAGTTTAACCAAGTGAGTTGTAGGGTGTGGGTGAAGTAGTCGGTGCTACGTAAAGGACCAGCAATGAATTAATTAGACCCATCATACTTTAGGGGTCCTACTAGTTGAGTTTGTATCCTTCACTGCACGGGAACTATACAGAACTGGAATGAGTTGTTTCATTCCATTGCTCGTGCGGGGTTCAGTGAATAGCAATTTAGCATATTTGCCATTTGCACAGCACCATCACGTTCACGTGGACTTCACAAGTCTATACTTTGCCAAGCACTACATTGTGTTGTATTGGTAACCCTACACTTGTATTTTTGGACCACATACACACCTAACTACACAATATACTCCTATATCGCAAGTTGATGCATGCTTTGTGGAGTACATTTCAGTTTCACCTTTTCGGTTTCTCTGATTAATTAACATTGTAATTATAAACAAATACTCATTAATTAAATATCTTGAAATGTTTGACGGACATTAGCCTACATATCTGCTTAAACTTAGTGATCTGTCTGTGCCTTGTTTTTCTTTACATGAATCAATATATATTGTTTTAAAGATTAGATTCTTCTTACTTTTAATGAACTCAGTCCCAAAAGTCTTTTCAGAGTAATGATCTTCACCATATTAAGGAGATTATGAATATGACAAGTTCCTTACTACATTATACTAATTATGATAAACAATGAATATGAAGAAGGCTATAGACAAGTGTTAGGTTTTTATATTGACTTTAAATCATCTTTATAAAATTGACTTATATAAGGTGATGGTGTCACATTATTAACTCTTTTCATTATTGAGATTGGTACAAAATAACATAATAATTTGGTGGATAACCTGAATGGATAGTCTGATATCATAGTAAGTTTTTATATTCTAATTCATTCTTGCAAAACAAACACGCAAGAGATCATTAGACTGTAAAAAAAAAAAGATAATTGAGACCATTAGACCAATAAAAAGAAAGTGAGTGATGGCCATATCACATTGGTGCTGGGTTCTAAACTAGCTTATAATGCTGCTACTCTTTTTGCCAACCCAACTTCTGTGTTGTCTATAACAATCCTTGTTCCACAAGACAATGGTCCTTTTCATTCCCCTCCTTCACTCACACACAAACACACACACACACGTGTGTGTGTGTGTGTGTGTCACAAGTCCCAAAAGTCAAGTAATCTCAATTAAGAAAACTAACTAGTACCTATCTCTAACTTTGAATTTTCCAATATATTGTTCTCATTTGCCTATTGTGTACTATAGTTTATTAGCCTAATTAATTAGCTAGCTTCTTATGCTTCATGGAGCCTCAACTAGGTCTGTCTCTACCAATTCATAGTTCCATTCAGGGATTTGATCCTTACAACCCTGGTATACTTAATCACAATGGCTGTTCTGAAAACAGTAAGCATGACAAAAACAAGCGTACCTTTGAAGAGTCCTTTGGAAACTTTTTGAAATCTTAGCCTTTATTAGTATGGAGTGGACAGCCAAATGAAGATGACCACAATGAAAAGATGAATAGAAACATTCACTCATCAAATAAGCAAGTAGATTCTTGACTTTTATCTTTTCCATGTCCACCTAGCCCTAGTAAGTGTTATGGATCACCGGTGAATTTGGCAGAAGAATCTTGGTCTGTCACTATGAATTTGACAAAAGTTACGCTTCAACAAATTAAGTGGTGTTTGATTTCGTAAAACTGGCTGTGGTTCTAAACATGTACTAAAATTCAGGACTGGACCTTGGGGTGTGCAAACCGCTCAATGGAACTGGGTCTCCACAAGGGATGAGCCTAAAAAAAAAAATTATAGCTCAATATTACTATTAAGTGTTAGGTGAGTGTCTTTTTGGGAGGGTGGTTTGAGGTTACTCGTGTATACGGTAATGATTTCCACCTTTGAGTGTACCGCATATATACAACACCTTGTATTTATCTTTTAAATTTTTTAAATAGAACATTGTTTTTTTAAAAAAATACATTTTTATTTTATTACGGATCTCTTTTCATTTACAGAACCGAGCCTCCAGATTCGTAGGAATGGCCCTACTAAAATTATCCGGTAATTCGATTAAAAATATTGATTGTGTATATTATTAGACTTTTTTTTAAAAAAGAATTATACTTTTATATTTGATGTACATGTAAGAACAGGGAAGGACAAAGCCATTTGGTAGGGTGGTACCGATTAAATCATGGAGGAAAAAAGAACTGCATGATCAGCAACATCCTGATTATATCAGGATTAATAGTATTAACCAAGCTAATGAAGTTCAATTTGAGGCTTTACAACTCTTATCACACTCTCAAAAACTCCTTAATTAACATGTTTATTAAATGTGAGTACTGCCAAGTGATTTGAATCATAGTACCATGACTCTTTATTTTGTCTTTTCGTCTGATTTTGCACAGGTATATTTAGTGGTTTTGATTTTTGTATAGACCAAAATTTGAAGGAAGTTGGAGCAAATTATACACTCACATTTCAAAATAAGCTAGGGGATTGGCTGCATGGAAAAAAAACTCCAATTTTCTACACAAAGACACTAAACGGCTGTGAAAACTTTAGTGGTTAAATAAAAACCTTTATGATCCTTAACAAAAATTTGCCTATAATCATGAAGTTGAAATTATTTAACACAAATGTTAGTTAATCTGCATGATGACTAAATTGAACACATAATTAAGTAGTCAATGGGGCTTTCAAAGATGAGGTTGGAGCTGGTCAAAAAGAATTTGATTCCTTGTTGTGATATTAAAATCTTTGACTATATATCAACCTTGTGATATTCACATTATCGGAATTTGACACCACACTAGGTAAATGTATCAAAGTGGGTTTAAATAGAAAGAATAAAATGCTTTAAATTGGAAGATGGTTTTAACGCAACAACAATCAAATAATTGTAAATGTTCAGTTATAAAATTTGTGTATTTATGCTATATATAAAAGAAAACATCTCCTTTCAGCTCTTTTGGACTGATTTTTCCTTTTTAAAAATGTTCTCAATTTTCAATACAAATAACACATGTAACAAATAAATAAGAATAAATTTAATATTAAAATAAAAGTGCCAAACACAAATGTCCTATTTTTTTCATTTATCATTTAAAAAGTGTAGCAAACTAGATGAATGTATTTGTACTTTCTTTTTCATTATCCAAATTATACCCTTATTGTTGGTGTCATTAAAAAAAATAAAGATTTAGATTATATTTTTTTGTTATATCGTTGGTTTCATTGAAATAGATAATTATGGTTAGTTCAATTTGTTATGTGAAAACAAAAAACATATTATATTTTTTATTTTTAATCAAAATTAAAATTTCATAAAAGATACGATGATCATTTTTAGACGTTAATGCAAGATGGTCTTTTCCCTAGTTGATATAAGCCAAGCCACCAAAAACAAAAAACACATTATGTGCTTGTTTTTGTTTAAAGGTTAGGGTTTTGGAAATAGTGCAGCTTCCAGAATGATTCGCTCCAATGGCGTTAGGCTTCTTTCATCTCATCTCATCCGTGACACCTGCAAATCCGTATGCAATCTTTCTCTCACGCTCCTTAATCCTTCCATTTTATTTTCTGCTTATCTTTTTCATTGGTGAATTTCAGATATATGAAGGAGTGTTCCATAGGACATTGGATTCTGGACTTTGGACTCTTTCCAGAGTTATCGGTGGAGGACATGGTACTTGTTATTCACCCTTTTCATTTTCTAAACATATATGATTTACCCTGCTAATCTATTCTCGTCTTTCGCAATTGCAGTTGGACATGGCGCTAATTTCTACAACCCGATGCTACCAAACACATCAATCTGTGGCTCAGGTATTAATCATAAAACATAAATGCATTAGAGTAGTTGTAGTAAGGCTTTGAAGTTCATGTATGCTAGTATTAATTACTTTCTTTTAGTAATTATATATGCTTGATTATTGACTTTTATTTTCCCCTTTCAGCATCACTGTCAATAGACAGCAATTATGCCGCGTTTGAAGATTGGTGCAAACGCCGTGGTACAACATTCTCCTCCGAGGAAGATAAACACTGCATGTTCAAAGCTTACCGTTACATTTATATCTACAATGGCCGCCAGTATTGTTTCGGTTATAGCCCTATAAAGTCTCGCAAAGATTGCAAAAATCACGATCCGAAGTTTGGAAGACATGGAGACCCTAAAGTGATGTACAAAAAACCAAGGTGCACAACTCTTCTCTTTTATTCAATGTAGAGGATGCACTTAGAAACTTGCAAAACATTGAAGTTTGCTTTCCTAATTTCTTATAGTGCTGGTGACTTTAAGTTAAAGTTCTGTAGTCAGAGCAGTAATTTCTCTGGTATTAAATCAAACATAAATCACGGTTTATAAGGATTCTAAGCTCTCCTTCTTTAACATCAAGTGTTGTGTTGTGTGTCATTGCCACAATTTATCATGTTTTATCAACATACTTCTTTTTTGTGTTTTGGTCATATAACATGTTTATTCTATTATTTGAGTGGTTTGTGTTCCAAACACACTGATGCAGACCTCAAATCAGAGAACTAATAAAACAAGCAATAACCACCAATGAGTAGAAATAGTGTTGGTATTAGAAATTGAAAATGCAGATGGGATCACACTCCCAATCCACCCCAGAGCTGAGCTCCACAGAGAGATTACAATTCTCTGCCTAACAAACCACACCCTCTCACATTAGCCCTACTGCCACATCAGCAGTGCTACTTCCCCGTTTCTCCTCACGTAGACTTTTCACACATTAGGTCCAATTTTCTGGCCCAATATCATTGTGTTCCTTTCAATCACTGTGTTTATAAAGCTTGCCATAATTGCACGCCAAAATACTCTGAGCTATAACTTATCACCATTTTGCCTATTTTACCTTTCACATGTACTTTGTCCTTGTATTAAGGTTGCTACTAAATATTTTTGTCCTGACTACTAAAATTAAGGTTGTTTCGACGTGGACCTCGGGCTGCCCAATATTGAACCTGGCGGCAAGTTGTTACCTAACAATGGAGACCCTATAATAATGTAAGACTGAATGATCATTTTCACGTTTTTCTGTTTTATTTCTTTCTGTTCTATCTTCTTATTATGGTGGCTTTAAGTTAAAGTTATGTAGTAAGAGTAGTAATATGCCATGTGTGGGATAAAATCATGATTATGGTATCAAAACTCACTTGAGTTGGTTTTATGGTGTTGGCTTGGGACTTCGGAGTGTGCTCCTCTCGAGTTCAATTCTCTCTGGTGCTAATTTTGGTGGGCTAGTTTGCCTTATTCAAAATAAAAAATAAATCAACCTTGGAGTTTGGAATGGTGAAGAGCTAATGAGCTGGAATTCTATGGTCTCCTTTAGTAATGCAGTGTTGTGTGTCATTGCCACAATTTGTTATGTTTTATCAACATATTTCGTTTTATTTTGGTCATATAACATGTTATTCTATCATTCGACTGTTTTGTGTGCTATTCACTATGTTTATAAAGATTGCCATAGCTTAAGAGATAGATTGTTTTTTCTGTATAGCTTTGTTCTCTGTAAACTGTATGTGATGATTTTATATTTCTAGATGTTTATCTTCATTTTGGGAGATATATGTATCAGAACACTTGGTTCTTATTGGGTTTCATTGCATATATTTACCTTTTATACATGCCTCATCTTTGGGGCACATTTAACATAACCTTTGGTGCTTGATCGAAGTTTTAAGTCTGTGTTGTTTTAAAACCATTATTTATATCCTCCCCATTGTAATTTCCTTCTCTCTGACAGTATTTTTTTATTTATTTTGTATTGTGACTTGCAGGAAGATATAAACCATCTTGGGCAACGGCAACATTGTTATCTTGTCAAGGTTATATAGGTTATGTATCTTAGTGGATCAATGAGCTAGCACTGACTTTTAGTTTACGAATTTATTTGTGTAATTTGATATGAAGAAAAAGATATAGATCAATTTTATATTTATGATTGGCTACTCAAGAGTTTCATATGATTTCTCCATGATTGATCAGAATCATGTCACAAGTAGCTGCGTCCACAAATTTTTTACACTAATGTTTGGCTAGGAAGGGATTCCATTAAAAAAAAATCTAGATGTTCGTTCAATCATGTCATATACAAATACAGGTTGTTCCATTTCATAAAGTGATGGTGTCACATTTTATAAACTCTTTTCACTATTGAAATTGGTGGTAAATAATTTTATAATTTAGTGGATAACCTAAATGGATAGAGTCTGATACATATTAAGTTTTTATATTCTAATTCATTCTTACATAACAAGCTCGCAAGAGAGAATATGTATTGGTGGGAACACGTTGGTTGGACAATTGAGACCATTAGACCAATAAAAGAAAGTGAGTGATGGCCGTAGCACATTGTTGCTCTCATTTCTCAACAAGCTTATAATGCTGCTACTCTTTTTGCCGACCCAACTTCTATGTTGTCTGTAACAATCCTTGTTCCACAAGACAAAGACAATGGTCCTTTTCATTCCCCTCCTTCACTCACACACAAACGCGCATTACGCGCCCACACACACATATACTCACAGGTCCTAAAAGTCGAGTGATCTCAATTACTCAGAAAACTAGCTAGTAGTATCTATCTATAACTTTGAAATTTTCCAATGTATTTGTTCTTCTTTGGAGTAATTAGGTAGCTTCTCTTATGCTTCACGGAGCTTTAACTAGGTCTCTCTCAACCAATTCATAGTTCCATTACAACCCTGGTTAATTTATGAATGATTCTATACTTAACACCATTGTTAAACCCATTGGATCTACAATCACCTCAAAAAAATTTAACTTATACTTCTCTTACGGATTTGGATTGCATTTGTCTGTCGGATCATGATTGGATGGTCCAAATTCAAAGCGGGTTTAAATAAAAAGAATAAACTGCTTTAATAATGGTAATGTATCAAATAGAACAATGGAGAAGCAGTCCCAACGCGAAACGACAATGAAAATGATTAAAAATGGAAGATGGTTTTGCTGCAACAAGCCAACAACAATCAAATAGCTGACAAAAAAATTGTGAATTATGACGGAAGTTATAAGAATTATGACACCTGTATGTTACTACAAAAGACCTTGTTGGGATTAATTCAGCTGGTTCTAGTTCAAATCCATCCTCATTGGTGACAAGTTTAAGCAGCTCAAGAGAAGCTTGCCCTGCTAAAACCGATCCCTCTCCACTCTTCCCTAAGTCTTCAATGAAAACAAAGTTTGCTACTGGTATTTACAACACAAATGAAAGAAAAAGATTTGTCTCACGTACAAGTAATCCACCATTCACCAGAATAAGCAAAGTTAAAGATTAAAGCTAGACTAACTGAGCAAACACACATCAAGTGTTTCCAAATAAAATTTTAATTTTGATAAATGAATTTTAATTTTCTGCATAACTCTGTAAGGCTTGTATGCGAAGCTAAGGCAGCTACTATTGAAAGTTCTTATTTTGCCGAACTCAAGAAGAAAACCGGTCTTTACGTTGAAAACTGTAAGTCACGAAGAAGTTCTTATTTCTTGGAATTTAAAGATGATTTGAATGGTCAATTTGAAAGGACTGATTGGAGAACACCTCAAAAAATAGGGCATTTAATAGGTACTTGTGATGGCATATTGCTGCTTTCGAATATTTGTAGAGAAATTGTCGTTGTGAACCCCAATCTTGAAGTGTGAATTCCTCCTTTTCCCATTTCCATTGTATAGTAGTTAGCTGTCAATGTACTATAACATGTGTTCCTCGCCCTGCAAAATACGTGCTTTTGGTTTCAGATGCTTTATAGTATGTTTTCTATGTGCTAAGAATTGGAATAGATAACTCATGCAAAGAGAGAGGTAGAAAAAGGCTCCCCTTAATTGGTGTTTGTTATGGAAACCACTTTATGGAGGAGGAGGAAATGATCTTTACTGGATAACAAGAGAGAAAGTGATTGTGATGGATGTTGACAAGGAAATTATTGTACAAGAATATGCACTTCCTTCACACTAACAGTCTAGTGTCATTGTCAATAATTTCCTTATCAACATTCATCACAATCACTTCCTCTCTTGTTATCGAGTAAATATTATTTCCTCCACTATAAAGTGATTTCCTTAGCAAACACCAATTAAGAGAGCTTCTTTTCTACCTATCTTTTTCCATGAGTTATCTATTCCAATTCTTAGCACATAGAAAACATACTAGAAAGCACCTGAAACCAAACGGACGTCTACAAGGAAAAGCTTGAATTTCGCAGTGTGAGGAACACGGGTTATAGTGCATTGACAACTAACTACTATACAATGCTAAGAAATGGGAAAAGGATGAATTCTAAGCCAACACTTCAAGATGGGGTTCACAACAATAATTTCTCTACAAATATTTGAATTGGCCATTCAAATCATCTTTGAATTCCAAGAAATAAGAACTTCTTCGTGACTTGCCGTTTTCAACGTAAAGTCCGGTTTTCTTCGTGAGTTCAGCAAAATAAGAGCTTCTAATAGTAGCAGCGCAAGCTTTGCATACAAGCGAGTTGAGAGGAACCAAAGTAAAGATACAAAACAACAAGTCTTCAGGGAGAAGCAGCTTTGAAATCACTTTACAACTCTTGGTACTATTTAAATTTTGGTTCATATTCTTCTTGGCAAGATCATGTGACAAAGAGTCTGAATCACAGCCACAACACTTTATGGATTTAATTCTATGGCCTCTATGTCTATCCATTAGTAATTAATGTTATCCTTCTTCAATCATTGCATATAGTATAAGCCACAACAAAAACGTTAGTTAAACCATCAATTATATAAGAGTTAAATATGTTTCAATTGTTTTGACCCTTGAGAATGACGAAAAGCATTAAGAATGCAGATTGTAATTTATAAGGTCTGAAAAAATAGGTTGTGACTTGTGAGAATAAAATAAAATTAGAGAAAAGGGATTTCAGATAAAGCAAATTATTTGGTTTTTGATTGTTACCTGAATTGCATGATGGTGATAAATATTAAGAATGATATATGTGATATAATTCTATGAGAGATGAATAACAACATTGAAGAAGAGTGAGTGAGTAATAATACCTAATGAAGAATTGTTTAATGGAGACGAAAGAAGCTTCCCCACTGCCGCCGTCGTAGTCTGCGTTTTTCTATTACTGCTTCTAGCACAAGAGACAAGGGAAATAATCTCTTTGTATTGTTTTTATCCTATTTTGTTTTGTCTGTTGCTTTGCGGTTGGGTTCAAACGGCCAAGCCCGTTATGTTAGAGTAATGTTCTATAGACACGTATCAATTACTCACAAGCACCTACCATTTGTTATAATCACTTATTAAATTGGTTCTCAGAATAATAGTTTTTTTAAACAAGTCCTCTAATCAGTATCGTTGAAGGTTTTTTGGATAATTTGAGGTGGCTGTGAGTAATTGCTATATGTCTAAAGAGCAATTTCTCTTATGTGAGCGGCAGGGGCAGGGGCTTTAATCCCAGTAATTGGCAGTCCCAAAATTGCAACCACATCGAGAAGAGAATGAGTCGTCATCCCCCAAGGAAAGATGAAAAGATAGGAGTTAATTCATTGGACAATATGATAAGAATTTGAATAAATGTTCCATTAGGATAACAATTCTCATCTTTGACGACATGATTAGGTCATAAAGACCCCGTCTTTTCCAAGTTTCGCCCTTGGAGAGCAGAATCTGCATGTTCAAAGATTAAGAGTAACATTCTCGCATATAATAGCTTTGGGTTTGGGAAGGGACGAAAGATTCATATTGAGAGTATTCAAAGAAAATCAGGGAAATATAAGCATGATAGAGAGGAAGACATCGACTAAAACAATGTTTCTATATTTTGGTAGTCTAAAAAAATAAATAGCGATGAATTAACCTATTCTTTTTGTTTGTCTGTTGAAAAGTTTCTACCATATGGTGAATATAAAAACCAACTTCATTTGTTCCAAAAGAAAAAAGAAAAACAATTTCACCTGATAAAGGATAGTCTACAACCATGAAAGGGATAAATCCCTTAACATTTGGAATTAATCCTTTTCGATTAAATGTTGGAAATCGGTTGTGTTCCTTATTTCAGTTGGGAAATTATTGATTGAATTCTTGGAAAGAATCTGTGTTCTTTTTTCTTGTTGAAAATTTAAAATGCAAGAGTGATAAAATCATAAAAGTGCTTCAGAAAAATCAAACCATAATTTTCAGAAAAAAAGATAAAACCATGAATTTATTAAAAATACGATCACGGTGGGACTCGAACCCACAATCTCCCGCTCCGGAGGCGAGCGCCTTATCCATTAGGCCACGCGACCTTTTCTGTATGTATTTCGTTATATAGTAATTAACTATAATATTATCAATACAACAATTATATGATTTCATTTGGGGTTATGTCTATGCCAAAGTTGCTCATTATATACTTCGCTCAGAGGAGTATTCCTCCTTTTTTTTTGTTTTGAGGGAAGAGGAGTATTCCTCCTCTTTACTCTATTTTTTTAATCACACATTTTATTTTCTTTTTGTCAAGTAATTTAATGGCGAAAATTCATCTTTAAGGTAGATAAGTGTGACACAACAACATAATCAAATGTTATATTTAATTGTAGAGTTGAAGAAAAAAAGTCAACAACCAAAGTAAAATACTCTTCTTCACAATATACATAGTATGACTGACTAATTATACGGTGGAATTTTCTAAATAGAGGAGAGAAAAACTTGAAAGAACAAAATGTTTTCCATAATTTATGATAAAAAATTTAGTTTTTTATTACTAGAATATGTTAAAAATCCATATACCTATAAATTCATTTCGAACAATTGCACCTTCTCAAATTGTTTCTTTTTAAGAACCAAAAAGATTTGTGTCAAAATATTCATTTTAAGATATTTATTTTAAACTCGTTAATTTATTGAATGAAATACATATGATGTGACCCAAATGTATTTTATAAAAAAATAAAATTTATTCATAATTAACTTTGTGCTAAATATACTCTTGCTCAATCTTATTATATTATATGTTTAGTTTAAAATATTTATCAATCTCGAATTATTTATCATTTTATAATATCAATAGATTATTTATTACTTTTTCCAATGTTACATTTGTTAAAAAATAAATAAAATAAAAGATATTTTAGTTTTAATCGCATTAAAATTCAGTAAACTAATTATTTAAAAAAATGCAAATGTCAAATGAGACACACAATTAAAAAAAAATTAAGTTTTAGCAAAAACTAAAAATGCATAATACTAGTATTTTTTTGGATGAAAATATTTAGAAGTTCCATTTTATAAGGACAAAACTATATTTACTCTACAATTTTTTTTTTTGTACAATGTTTACCCTACAATTTACTTAGTTACAAAAAAAAATACACATTCCTATTTTGGGGTCAATGAGATTTGTTTGACGCAGCTGAATTTTCTTTTTGACTTAGACGACGAAAGAAAACGGTTGGAACCGGTCAATGAAGCATTGCAGAGCATGCGTTGGATCAATGATTCAACAGCTGGTTAAACGATCCTGACTTCATAGTCAATTATTCTAGATGCACCTCTTCTCTTCATAATGAGCTGTTTATATAGGAAAAGAAAGCAAAAAAAAAAAAAAAATGTCCTCCTGTGTTTATAGCTGGCACTCGCAAGTAGGCAATGCTGTATCACAATGTATGCAAGGAAATACAGATAAAGTCATCGACCAAAATTTAAATTAAAAACCAACTATTTTTTTAAGCAAAGAAAAACATAATATTAGTTAAATGGAATGAAAGTACAAAAAGTTTCAAGCATGAACCTCACCCAACAACCACATATTCAGCCTAAAATAATTGTCAAGTAAAGTTGAATATTTCTTTTCTTTCGTAATGACTTAGTCTTTATTCATTTTACACATATTAAAAAATAAAAGAAAAAGAAAAATTGTTTTGAATATCTTGTCAAATATTGATGCATTTCTCATTATCATAAATGTATAGTAAAATATATTAAATTGAATATTAATTAGAGTTATAATTAAAAAAATGTAATTAATATTAAATTGAAAAATGAAATGTATCAATTTTTTTGAGACATTTTTTTTTTTACAAATGACTAAGTTATTATGGAATGAAGGGAGTACGTATATAGGGTTTGTCTAACATTTACAATGTTGCACATCTTAAAGGAACTAAAACTACAATTATTAATTAAAAAAGTTATATATTTAATATAAAATGCATAAGTTCCGATTCAAATTTACTACTTTAAACATCTTAACATGTGCAAATCTGCACATGATGGAAAAATTCATGTATTATTTCACCCAAAATAATAGTTTTATTTGCCCAAAATAAACGTGTCAAAAAATTTGTCCAATATAGTTACTATGTATTATTTCACCTGAAATAACAGTTTTATTTGTCTAGTTTTATTAGTCCAAGTCCATCTGTAACCTTAAAAGTTGTTAATCGGAATCAAATAAGCCACCAACTTTTACTATCATTTCATTCTTATATACATCATTCATAAAGAAAGAAAAAAATAAAAATTAGAAAAAATTTGATGTGGCTATCGTCCAATCCATAATTACAAACGATAATTTCCTTCCTTCAAAAAAAAAATGATTACAAACGATAATAACAAAATTTGTGGTAAAAACTACAAACTGAACCAAAATTCAATTTAATGAAACCATATGCGTGGGAGAATACACATCACAAGTACAAGCGAATGGACATAATCATAGGAACGAAATCATATTGCAAAAGAAAAAAAAATGTAAACATCTCAAACATCTAAACAAACCATAGATAAGTTTAAACTCATCTTTAAAAGAGAGTATGAAAAATGTCAAGTTTGTTTAGATTAATGAGTTAACCTGAAGCTGTCTTATTTGCCTTACAGAATTTGAGCCTATCATACACGAAGAAATCGTGGCTGATAGAAGGAGCATCCCTTGCACTTTGAATATCTTGAAGAAAAATAATCTCTTGCACCTTGATCAAGATACCTGAGAATGTCTCCGCAAAATTTCGTACTTATTGAATCCAATTTAATTCTATCCAAATGAATCTTAACAAATTAAATCAATCTGAAATCAAATTTAAATAAAAAATAAAAATAACAACAATACCAGCTGACAAAATATTGTTTATATTACAAGCTTAATTGTTTTTTTGGTAACAGAGATAAATTATGATCCGTTCCTCTATCGGTAGTAAATTATGTTACTCGTTAAAAAAGACGGCAAGCTACTTATCTTAAAAATAATAATAATACGTACTTAATTAATTACTAAATTGAGATATGTGATGTATGGAGTCCAATAATGAGTATAAAAAAGTCGAATAAAGCTAACCATATCAAACAAAATCCTTACATTGATTTTTTTACCGTAAATACCGAACATTTGATATTTACCCTCCCACCGACGCCCCCACAAACGGGACCTACCTAACAACCGGAACATCCGGTTCCCGTGTCCGCATCAAAACAGGAAGAATGAAAATCAGAAACCGAGTCCACATCACCGTGAACCGTACGCGTCGTATACAAACCCACCCTCCTTATTCTTTTCTTCAGACACCTATCTCTCCGGTAACTAGCTGCCAACAACAACAATAACAGTATCTTTATTTGTTTCAGCTTTTTCATTTTCTTTCTCTTCTCTCTCCCAATTCCCATAGATCTGAAAACACTGTTCGCACCCCACCTTTGACCTTTCAACTCTTTTCTTCATTGGTCCTTCTTTTCTTAAATCTAGATCCGGATCAATCTTACCGGAGCTTAGCTAGCTCCATACCCGTGCGTGGATCTAGGAAGTAAGAAAGGTAAGCTTTAAGGATCTATTAATATTTGAATTGAAACGGTTATTAGGGTTTTGAATTTCTACTTTTAGAAAATTCACTTCATTTCATTTCATTCAATTCTGTTATAACCGTTTCATTCATCATCATCATCATCATCATAATCGTAGCAGCTCAGTCTTAAAAGATGACTTCGAGCACAATCCGAAAAGCGATTGGTGCGGTGAAGGATCAGACCAGTATTGGAATAGCAAAAGTCGCAAGCAACATGGCGCCGGAATTGGAGGTGGCGATTGTGAAAGCGACGGGTCATGACGAAGATCCAGCCAGTGAGAAGTATATAAGAGAGATCTTGAACTTGATGTCTTACTCGCGTGGTTATGTTAACGCGTGTGTTTCAGCTGTGTCCAAGCGATTGGGGAAGACGCGTGATTGGATTGTTGCTTTGAAAGCTCTTATACTTGTTCATCGTCTAATGAATGATGGAACACCGATTTTCCAGGAAGAGATTATGTATGCTACAAGGAGAGGGACGAGGTTGTTGAATATGTCTGATTTTAGAGATGAGGCTCATTCAAGTTCTTGGGATCATTCTGCTTTTGTTAGGACTTATGCTTTGTATCTTGATCAGAGGCTTGAGTTGATGTTGTTTGATAGAAAAGCTGGTAGTGTTGGTGTTGGTGGGGATGAGAGGTTTGGTGGGAGAGAAAATAATTTCAGGTCGCCGCCCAATGAGTATGAGTATGGAGGTGGACAATATAGAGGGGAAGGTGGGATGAGGAAGACGAGGTCGTATGGTGATGTGAATGAAGCGTCAGGAAATGACGATAGAAGGATTGTTACTGTGACCCCTTTGAGAGATATGAAGCCCGAGAGGATTTTCGGGAAGATGAGTCATTTGCAGAGGCTTTTGGATCGTTTCTTGGCTTGTAGGCCAACTGGGTTGGCTAAGAACAATAGGATGATTTTGATTGCTTTGTATCCGTTGGTTAAGGAGAGTTTTCAGTTGTATGCTGATATATGTGAGGTTTTGGCAGTGTTGCTTGACAAATTCTTTGATATGGAGTATCCTGATTGTGTGAAGGCCTTTGATGCTTATGCAAGTGCTGCTAAACAGATTGATGAACTTGTGGCGTTTTACAATTGGTGTAAAGAAAGTGGTTTGGCGAGATCCTCCGAGTATCCAGAAGTTCAGAGAATTACTAGTAAGTTGTTGGAGACGCTGGAGGAGTTTGTGAGGGATAGGGCTAAGAGGCCAAAGAGTCCAGAGAGGAAAGAGGAAGCTCCTAAGCTGGAAGTCCAAGAGGAGGAGCCGGTTCCGGATATGAACGAGATCAAGGCACTGCCTGCACCTGAGAATTATACCCCACCTCCTCCACCAGAGCCTGAGCCTGAGCCAAAGCCGCAGTTTACGGAAGACTTGGTGAATCTGAGAGAGGATGCAGTCACTGCAGACGATCAGGGTAATAGATTTGCTTTGGCACTCTTTGCTGGTGCACCGGCTAATAATAATGCAAATGGATCATGGGAAGCCTTTCCATCAAATGGACAGCCAGAAGTAACTTCAGCTTGGCAAACCCCTGCCGCTGAACCTGGGAAAGCGGATTGGGAATTGGCATTGGTTGAGACAGCCAGCAATTTATCACGGCAGAAGAATGCTTTAGGTGGTGGGCTTGATCCCTTATTGTTGAATGGCATGTATGATCAAGGAATGGTGAGGCAGCATGTGAGCACTTCTCAACTTAGTGGAGGGAGTGCTAGCAGTGTGGCGTTGCCGGGACCAGGAAAGACCACAACACCTGTTTTAGCTCTCCCAGCTCCAGATGGATCTGTGCAGCCAGTTAATCAGGATCCGTTCGCCGCATCATTGAACATTCCACCTCCCTCCTATGTGCAAATGGCCGAAATGGAGAAGAAGCAACAATTACTTGTGCATGAGCAGCAGCTGTGGCATCAGTATGCAAGGGATGGGATGCAAGGTCAGTCTAGCTTGAACAAAATGAACAATGGTACTGGATACTATGCTGGAGGTCCTATGCCTTATGGAATGCCCCCAGTTCATGGAATGGGACCTCCAAACGGGTATTACCATACTCCTATATGATCCCCCTCACCCTTTCTTTTTGCCACATATCTATAGTTTGTTTCGTTTAATTTTTTTTACTATGACATAGTGGTTTCCTTTGTTTTAAATGGTGTCCTCTTATTATTGAGATCTGCATTTAGTACGTTGGGGTGCAAAGGAGACGGCTCGAGGAGACAATTTCTTGTTTGGTTTTTGATGGTGGGAGATGTGTAACTCAATTGTGATGTCTCTGTGTCTTTGTTGTAATAGTAACATTTTCTTCTTGATTTTGTACTTCAAATGATTCTTGCTCAAAAAAACAATCCTTTAACTGCTGTAAATTTTATAAAATGCTTGTGCTGACGTTATTGATTGCTTATGTATATTTCCATCTTATGGTAACTGTCATTAGCTGCTTATTCGTAAAATTTTACTCACTAGAGTAGTACAATAATGGTGAAGTGGTTCCGTAGCTAGTTCTTGCATGAGACTATTGGTATAATTAATCTAAAGTTTAATTTAATGTTCAAATAATTTCAAAATGGGTTTAGTTATATATATTTTTTGCTCTTATTATTGTTGTTCACAATTGTAAGTTATTGTGTAAGAAAATCTTGTGATTCGTTTTGGTTGGGGTATTGTTGGGGGATGAGGGTAGTAACAGGGGACCTTGATATTCATAAATACATGTCTTATTCAATAAATATTTTTAGAATATCAAATTTTTATGATTTTATATTATAGATAGTTAAAAATATTAATGATCAAGTTATGTATTGATTTGTGTATAGTTGTTGATTGCGACATGGATTTAAAAATGGATGTAGTAGGCTCTTAGGGTACAAAGTGATTTGATACAAATTGAGTTCGATCAAAGCAGGTTTCTAAAGTGTGCCTATTTTGAACCTCAAGTTTATTTGAATTATGATTCATTATGATGAATCTCGATTGCTAAAATAATATCAATTCATTCTAATAATAGTAAATCACTGTCTAAAATTCAGTGTTTATAGTTTGTAACTACGTTAAGACAATCACTTTTCTTTTTCATTTGATTTATGACATGAATTTTGAATTATTTATCAATTTTATTTAAATACATTTAACTTATTTTTACTTTTAAATGTCATAATTTCACTGTTAATATACATTTATTAGGAATTATTACAAGATTTCATTAACAATTCAAAAAGCAGTTCATCCATTTCTTGATTGAACAAATCATTAATTTAGTTTCTAAACTATTTCTATCTCTTTAACAAAGTATATAAATTCTGTTAATTTAGTCAATCCCATAAAATAAATTAAAATGTTAAAAAGTAAATTTGCGGATTTTTCATAGTCTCTAAACTAATGCATTGTATGATAAGCTTTTGTTGAATAATTAAACTGCTATTCCTTTTTCTTCCCTCGAAATTGAACTGCTATTCCTGTCCCTCTTATTAGTAAGTCATATGGGCTATGACTTTGATTTGAAGGAGAAAGTTTTCAATTTTGTCATTTTTCGTTTACTTCTTACCTTTGGTCACCAAATTCTCAACTACATTATCATCAATCTTTCCTTGGAGCCTAATTAGTTGGCAAATAACATCACTCGTGGCATTAATCTTTTCAGCGTCCATCATACGCACCTATTTGGATTGAATGTTTAAACTATTGTTTTTCGATATGTTTGGTGAAAACCGTCAAACCGGTGATCTGTCAACATATGAAGTAGTTATTATATGTAGCTGTGTATGACATTGAGCTTAATCTTGATTATTGTAATATTATCTGAGACGAATTGACTGTCAGGGACGGATGTAGAAATAAGTTAGGGACCGAGTATAAAGAATATAATTTGATTAAAAATAATTGTTTAAATATAAAAGGTATATAAAAAAAGTCTAAACTAATATTTTGTTTGGTTTCTTAAGGAAATTTATAACTATAGTTATTTTTTTTATAGATAGATGAAATGACAAAGTCATTATAAACTTTCACACGCATAAGTGGAGATGTTGGGGTTCAAACTTTGGCTATGACATCTGACCTAACAATTTCGACAATTTTTTGCCAGTTGGGTTAGGACTTGTGGTTTTGTAGAGACTAAAATCATATTTAACTATATATTATTTATGTAGCTTTGACTTTACTTACCTCCCGACCGAATTCCGGATCACAATGATCCCATTACCCTAAGAACCGGAGGATTAACAAAAAAAAAATGACAATTGACTAAATAGAAAAACTTGTGTACGAGTGTGAAAGACATGAGATTTTTGTCACAAGAGAACATAAGAGATAATACATTAAGAACTAAATTGTATTTTTACCTCCTATTTTTATTTTAGGTTTTAATTTGATCTTTTGTTTTGGTTTTAAAATAGTATTTTATCCTACAAAGTTATATCATTATGGTTCGTTCCATTTAAAATGTGCAATAGAGATGACCATATCAATATATTTTGTGAAATATGAGATAATTTAAAATAGTAAAACTAATGATGTTAGCTGTCAATTAATCTAGTAACATAGTAAAAAAACTTGGTAAAAAAAAAAAAAATTTGTTAGATTAATTAGGGGAACCATGGGCTAATATATATTTTACTAAACCTTTTAGGCAAATTCTACGGTACACCCAACATATTTGAGTGTACCGGTACACCAAACCCTTAAATTTATAGTTAAATGAGTTGTTTTTTGAAGAAAAATATTATTTTTTATCATTTATAATTATAATGATTAAATCTTATTCACCAAAAACGTCA
>Ga0315913_1002285_pt1 | contig 22317 bp, 17 predicted proteins | sample MpolsnodulesMG_FD_207736 | JGI IMG/M metagenome (GOLD analysis project Ga0315913, IMG submission 207736) | Medicago polymorpha root nodule microbial communities from Los Angeles, California, United States - small nodules | ecosystem: Host-associated > Plants > Roots > Nodule | place: USA... | reverse complement strand
CTCTCATTCAACAAAAGGCTTTCCCTCCCAATTTTCACAGGTATGAAACTTACATTGGTTACAAGATTTGAATTCCAACCCGTAGAGAGTTAGAGTTACAAAAACAAAAGTAGAAACTTGAAATAGTGACGGAAGTTTAAAGATAGAAAAGGCAAAATCCATCTCTAATTTAGTCGCTAACTGTTAGGGATCGGAATAGACCATGCCGCTCTGCAGGGGCTTACGACATAGCCTATGACTGGTTAGGCCAATTTTTTTTCTTACATAGAGAAGGTTTATGCTTTTTTAGAAGTTCATTTAACTAAAAAGACAAAATCACAGATCATATAAAAAGCCTCTTAGGCCTATCAGGCCGACCTACTTAAATAAATATGAATAATATTGTTTATTGCTAATATTAATTTTATTATATTTTCCACTTTGAATTAACTTATAAATTTATTAACCTTTTCAGTAATTTAAGCTTATTAGTATTTTGTTGTTGTTGTATATTTAAGTGTATTATTATAAACTATAATTGAAATATGATATAATATACAGTCAAATTCTGTAAATAATCTTGTTAAATATCAAAATGGAGTTTAATTGCATTAATCTATTAGTTCGTTGGTCTATTCAAACTCAGATCACATTATTTATTTAAAGATGTTCATATGAAATAAGCTTTTAAATAGGCTAGTAGGCCACATCAGGCTTTCAAGAGGCTAGACTTAGACCTAAAAAATAAGCCTACGACAGGCCAAGAGTCATGCTTAAGCCTTAAATTTTTTGACAGGCCAGACTTAGGCCTTGCAAAACCTAACTCGGCCTAACCTATTTCCACCCCGCTAATTGTAGAGTTGCCAAATTTGATTACCGAATTTATATTTTTCGTCGTTATTAAACTTTTCTTGTAGTGATCAAACTCTTACCGGTGAGTTAACTCCGTCCCATTTTTCACAGGTAGTAGAATACTCGACATTGAAGGTAAACCTATCAGCATAAGTCTTGTTGACAAAACCAACAATAGCCAAATTGTTCCAACAAGTCTTCCTTACCCTATAAAGCTAGAGATAGTTGTACTTGATGGAGATTTTCCTCTTGATGAAAACGAAAGTTGGACTAGTGAAGAATTCAATAAATACATAGTGAAGGAAAGAACTGGGAAGAGACCATTACTTTCTGGAGAATTGAACCTTACTATGAGAGGTGGAATTGTACCAATTGGAGACATAGAGTTCACAGATAATTCTAGTTGGATAAAGTGCAGGAAGTTTAGAGTTGCAGTTAAGGTGAGTCATGGGAGTAATCAAAGTGTTAGGATTCAAGAAGGCATGACTGAGGCATTTGTTGTGAAAGATCATCGTGGCGAATGTAAGTTTTATTATTATAAACTTGGTATACTATAAACTATATTCAATATCTTTAACATGGCTTGATATATTACTGATTGGAATATATTTGATGACAATGACTTATGACTCTATACTTATTTCCAACTAACTTTGGTCTTTTTAAATTAGTTCTTGCACCCTTAAATATATTAATAAGATGGTCCCCACTTTTAGTTGTACGATAGACTATGAAATTGGAATGCAATTTATATTGAGCGTTTGACTCGTTATTCATCATTTTATATAGCTGCTAGTTAGGGAATTTAAGTTGTCATTTGCATAATAAGGTAAATGATTTTTGTTGTTGATTGTGTAAATGTTGTTTATATTTAGTATTTAGACTAGGAAATGGTCCTAAAAAATGTGTCACAATCAATAGTACTTTAAATCTTTCTTTGATGTAGTATTAATTTTATGAGTTGCATATAAGCAGTGTTTGATTGATTTTTTTCAAAGAAATATCTAAATTTTATTTCTTACTTGACATTGTTTTCATTATTATCATGAAGTGTACAAAAAACACCATCCACCAATGCTTGGCGATGATGTGTGGCGCCTAGAGAAGATAGGGAAAGATGGAGCTTTCCACCAAAAAATGATGGCTAAGGGGATCAAAACAGTGCAAGATTTTCTTAAATTAGCAGTTATTGATACTCAAAAGCTAAGAGAGGTATATATCTTTAAAATTAGTAATTAGGGGTGAAAATAAGATAGACTACCACATTTCCTAGAGTCTATTTATGCATTTTTTTTAAAAAAAAATAATAGACAAGATCAATTTTTTTTGTAAAATCTATTTATCTATTAAATTAGCTCATAAAAAAGAATTTTAGTTCTTTGGGGTTAACTTATTTTAACAAGGAATGCTAGCAATATTGTCTTTTTTATACTTTCTTTAACACTCATTCTTTTAGTGAGTGAAATCAACGGAAGTCCCACCACTTTACGTGAGTTTCACGTCCAAAGTGTATGACCCACATTGATTTAATTCAATAGAAGAGTGAGTAGGTTTTTGGGTTAAATCTATACAGGGCTATGCTTTTGCTTTCAATGGGACCCTAACAAGTGTACGGTAGGATTGAACGCCTTGGATTAGTCGGTTTTTGGGCTTATATTCTTTTATTTTGTCAAGTAGGCTAATGATTGGAAATTCAATTTTTTAACGTGAATATATATGAGGAATTCGGGGTTTGAACCCCAACCATACGTATATAATGTATTGTCCCTATCAATTATATGAACTAATTACTTTTTTTATTGATGAATTTATCTGAAATCAGATTTTGGGCATTGGGATGTCTGATAAAATGTGGAAAGTCACAATAAAGCATGCAATGACTTGTGACATGGGGAGCAAGATCTATAAGTACCGTGGACCTCAGTTTTTCATTCTTCTGAATCCAATATGCAAATTTATTAAAGCTAATATCAATGGACAAGAATTTTCCAGCAGAGAGTACTTGAGCCAAATGAATAGGGTACAATATATTAACCATCTACTCTACTCAAGACTCACATTTGTTGTATTACTTTACTTTGTGGATTACACTATATGCTAGATATTGATCCTCTAATTGGTGCCATATGATTTCTAAATTTGTAGAGCTATATAGACAAATTGGTTGGAGAAGCATACACAAAATGGCATGAGTTGGAGGAAATTGATGGAGTTTTAAATGATAACATTGCTTTGTTAACTCAAGGTATTTTCAATTAATCATCAATGACTTTTGTTCTCAATATTCATACTTTTTTTTTAAATAATAAATATTAGTTATTTTTTTTAATAGAAATAAAATCATATACTCATACTGGTTGGCTTCGTAGCACCACACAAGACATGTAGTGGATAACAATCCATGTATTCACATAGTTGACATGTTAGTGATCGTTGAATTGTGATCATATGACTTAGTTTTTGAACTCGCAATTTTTTTAATTTTTAAAAATCTAAATATATATCAAAATTTTAATCGATCGTCTGATCTCAATTCAACGACAATCGATACTACCAATATGTTGAATGTATGAATTTATGGAATTGCCGACCGCAGCAAATCCAAATCTACTTCAACCTGTGCAAAATATAAATTCATGTTAAGAGTGGTGATGGAGTACACATCTCATACAAAACTACTTCAAAGGATCATCTAAAAAAAATATCAACTAGATTGTATATATAGTTCCATTTTATTAAGTATCTCAAAGACTTTAAATTATAAATTCGAAAAATAGTTAATTACATTTGAATCTACAATGAAATTAATTTTAATATGAACTTAATTATAGGTGATCAAACTGTGGAGCAATATCCAAACAATCATCCAGCAACAGTTGCAACAACATATCATCAAAATCAATATTATGGTGATCCATCTATAGAAAATATTGCTAGCCATGTACCAAGCAATAATGCACAAATTGCTAGCAGTGAGTGGTTATTGAATCAAGCCTATACCACAACACCAAATGCAAATGGATTTCCTTTTGGCTTCATAGGCTCACAATCAGATGGGGACATGACACCTTCAGGTTCAGGCCCTAGGGACATTAATGGGTTCACAAGGCAACTTTAGGTGTATTAAATTCGGACTTGGATTGACTGCTGTAATTGCTTCACACAGTAGTCGATCTCAGCCGCAAAAAAGTGATTCAACAACTCAGATTTATTTGGCCATTTTTCACACAGTTTGACCTCAACCACTTATTAGAGATCGGACGACCATGATCTATTATAGCAGGACGCCGTTACAACACCAAGTACTATTCCATTAAATTCCTACAGATTTTATAGTAAGCAAATATAATAGGTAAGCTATTACAAGTATGTATAAGTTCTTTTTTATAATTATTGTAACATATATACACTTGCTTGAAAGTGGTGTACCCCTAAATAATGTGTCAAAGTCAAAATGAAAAAAGAAGCTACTTTGATTTTGGGTTGCACATAAGAGCATGTACAAGCTTTGAAGAAATACAAATTAGGTTTAGTGTAAATGTGGCAGGGGCAAATGGAAATCAACCTGCCACTTTGTAGTGTAAATGTATTTATGATCATGAAACAATATTATGTCTAGTAGCTAGTGACACATCCTCTATAATATGGTTCCCTAATTCCAGTCTCTTATTTAGTGTTACAAATTTTCTATTTAGCTAATAATCTTTTTATTATTCTTGTAACTTAAACTTACTTGTAAGTGGTATGCCCCTAAATAATGTGTCAACACCTAAGATAAAAGATGCTAAGTACAATAAGTGAAGGACACAAATTATGGAATAAACCAACCTGCCACCTTGCAGGGCAGAGCTGTTACTCTAATAACTAGTAACACAACAACATACTCAAAAACGCTTAAATGAGATCTTTCGTGTCTCTTTCTGTTTAACCCGAAGTTTAGGATTCAAATCTAATTCTGATAATGCAGCAACATTAAAACTTTTGAAAGAGTTTTGCCACCCAAATTGACCTTAACATGTCTCAAAAAATTAATCTCTGCAGTTTCGTATAGAGATTACTTGGTTAAAAAAAAAGAAAAAGACTTGAGTGACCTTAATCTCATTGACACATTCATGAAACAGGTTTTTAACAATTTCTCAAACTTTGCCAACTTTTAAAAAGGTGACACCATACCTTAAAAATAAACTTATGATAAGTAGTCAGTTTGAAAATGCAATAGGATACACACACAAACATAACTAACTAAAACATAAAAAAAAAAAAAAAATTTAAAAATCTTAAAGAAACTAGATTGTACTATGGTTATGTTTATTGTAATATGAATCATATGATCAATGTGCTCTTGTATTTCATTCTTCTACTAGTAAAATTCCTCTGCTGCTGTATAATTGTCCAAGATAGGCACCATCATGATGTACTGAGGTATCTATGTAAAATCCTCATATGATAATTTCAGTACATAGGTTTTCTTTGGGGTACAATATCACAGTGCATAATTTGTTTGATTAAGCCAATATTGGATATTCTAAATACTTCATTAATTAGCAATTGATGCATGCTATATCTTGAAATTCTGCAAAGTGGCTTGAATTCTTGTCCAATTTCTTTACTATAATAATGTCCTGAAAAGAAGAAACCATAATAGAAAATATGCTATCTAATATATATTCTAATTTGTTTCATCCATGTCATTTCTACTTTATCCCTCCATTTGCAACAATAGATTTATTATCTGAATAACAGTTTAGCACATATATAACATCCACTTGCTTTACAATGTGATATTAAAATATACAACAAATATGATAAATAATGCAGTGTGGAACATTTACCCCAAAATTTCATGAAGCTGATGATTCTTGTACTGATCTAGTAGGAGAAGAAAGAATAGGTTTTGGTGGTATTTCCAGAGAATTCTTGTTGCCTTCCAACATTTCAATCACTCTACTCATTGTTGGTCTATCATTTGGAAATGTTTGAATGCACCATAAACCTACAATGGTCAATCTCCTTGCAATTTCATCTTCTTCCGAGACAATCACTTCGTCCGGTCTCAAATCACTGCGTAGATCAAGATTCTTGTATACCCAATGAGGAAAGTATATCTCACTTGTTTGACTTGCATCGGCGTTAATGTTTTTCCTCCCACCAACCATTTCTAGCAACATCATTCCATAACTATAAACGTCAGACTTGTGCGAAACACCTCCAAAATTTCTATTCCATAACTCTGGAGCTACATACCCCATTGTCCCTCTAGCGTTTGACATAGAAATAATGCTCTCTTTCTTATGGCAAAGTCTTGAAAGTCCAAAGTCCGATATCTTTGGACAAAAATTATCATCTAAAAGGATGTTATGTGGTTTGATGTCAAAATGTAAGATTCGAGTGCTACATCCCCTATGCAAGTACTCTAACCCTCGAGCTATTCCTGTCGCAATTTGATAAAGAATATCCCAACTCAAAGATGGAATGGTTTCAGGTCCCTTTTTGTAGATGAATTTTTCAAGGGAACCATTCGACATTAATTCATAAATGAGAGCTTTTTTCCGTCCTTCAAAACAAAATCCAAGAAGGGCGACAACATTAACGTGAGAGGTTTTAGTAATGCTAGAAACCTCATTCATAAATTCATCACCATTTCCTTTAGACGTTTTCAGTATCTTTACGGCCACAGGGCAATCATTTAGTAGCTTTCCTTCGTATACTGTACCATAACCACCTTGTCCTAATTTGACTTTGAAGTTGTTGGTCATTTTCTTGATATGCGAGAATTTGTATCTTCTAACACTAAAGGCTTCATGAGTTTTTAAGAATGCTTCAATGTCTTTGTTATTCTTTCTTGACATGTACTTGAAACAAAAGATAGCGATACATATCGATAATCCTACTAATGTTGCACCTGCACTTCCTGTTAGGAGGCTTCGTTAATGTATTATGATATAGGAAAGAATTACAGTTTTCTTTATATACAAGTTATTTTGTGTAAGAGAAAGAAAACATATTTCTGTGTCTCGCATATAAATTATTGTGTTTACAGAAGTCATTCATAGCCTCCGTTTGATGCTTATTCATGTATGCTTGAAAAAATCAAAGTCAGTTTTTTTGAATCAGCGAAATATTATTGAAACACAATCCCCTGCACAAGACGTAGGGAGCATGTCACAATTGAAAAACAAAACCGAAGACCCCTGTAATTTTTAAAAACCTTAATTTTCTCTACAATCTTATCAACAACCTTCAAGCAATTTCTAAAATTTCTCTCTTTTCTAGTCTTCCATAACACCCAAATTGTTGCGTGCTATTCAAGTTTTAAGAATTAGAATCATGTTTTAATACAAGGAAATTGTGAAGAGTGCATTAATAATGATTTAGGTTGCAATGAAAGGAATAGTGGCAGAGCTGATCCTTTGCTACCTTTTTTCTTTCTTCCATTTCATGACTTTCCAACTATATTATCTTTGTAATCAAACATATTGTTGTGAATTCGTTAAAAATCACACGAATAAAATACTTGATGTGTGAAGCAAATTAATCAAGCAACCAAAACAACGTGGAGGACAATTATAAACACAAGCAAAAGAAGAAAACAACGAGAGAAAGAGAGACAACACACAAAATTTGTTTACCTAGTTCGGTCCAACACTGACCTAGGCTGGGGGAGAGAGCAGCTCTCCGTTCCGCTATAATTTTTGAGTAACTTTACAAAAAGATATCAAAGGGTTACAAGAATCAGTTTTCAAACCTAATTCTACCTAAAGTCCCGAATCTCTTCCCGTGACCAAAAGATTCTATCCTAATAGTGTTTCTCTAAGGTGAATCAAAACAATCTCAACCCAAGTGTCTGTTTCCAAGAGAAATCTCTATAAACCTAGTTTGTTGTGTTTTTCTACTCTTTATGTATTTTTTAATCTGATTAAGGTTTATATTTATAGTAAAAGCATCCCTAAAAAATTGGAACAAATTTCATGCTGAAAATCCGTTTATGTTTTTTGTTTTTGCATCAGCTAAAAATCGAGCGTCGATTTTCTCACTTCGGGTGTCGATTTTTACGAGACATTAGTCTCAAAACAACACCCAAAATCGGGCCCCGATTTCTCCAAATCGGCCGCCGATTTTGGCAGTTTCTGAAACACCAATTTTGAGTCATACTACGATACATATTAAGGTTTTGCATAGCTAATAGTTAATACTGATAGTTTGCTTATAAAGGGAATAGTTGAAACTAGGATCATAAACACCGATAGGTATAAGTTAAGGTTTTCATTAATCAATACCTAGAATGATTTTCCTTTTGTCTTGCCAGCTCAAATGCTTACCTGTGATAGCAGTAGAAAGATTATAGGGAGGAATCTGTTAGAGCATTTGTTAGGCCTTTTGAATAAAAACTACATAGTGCACAGTTCACAATTAAGTTGATAACAAAAGATGAAAACAAATATAGATGCAAATAGAGAGCAGGGGACAAACATGGACACAAATGGAAGTATATAAGAAAAGACTAATATTAACATATTAACATTAAAGATTGGAACAAATCCTCTTAAGTTTTTGCATCAAATTATATCCACTTTTTACATAAGCATGGATAAGTAAGAATAGGGTTTGATATGCATATATTTCTTTCTGTCCATCCATCTATGTAAAAGAACATGTGTCGCCTTTTGGTGATTTGATTTTCTCCCCAATACTTTCTTTTCATACACTTGTTTTTATCTTGCTATACTAATACTAGTATTAGTGTCGGCAGGGTCGTTCCTACGAATATGGAGGCTCGGTTCTGTAAGTAAAAAAAGACCCGGAATAATATAAAAATGTATTTTTTTTAAAGAATAATGTTTTATTTAAATTTTTTAAACGATAAATACAATGTGCCATATATATGTTGTACACCCGAAGGTGAAAATCACTACCGTATGCATGAGGAACCTCAAATCACCATCCCAAAAAAACACCCACCTAACACCAAAAGCAAGAGGACCCAATTCTAATAGGCCTAAAACAAGACAATAAAAAAGGAAAGTGGAAACTTGGGGAGTAGTGGGGTAGTTGTTAGTAATACTACTGGGCTATAACTTTTTTTTAGGCCCATACCTTGAGGAGGCACAGTTCCATTGAGTGGTTTGCACACCCCAAAATCCGACCCTGAGTGTCAGTTTGGCAAAGCTAAAACCGTAGCTTTTTCTTTCATCAAAGTAGAGCTGTTTGATAACGATTTTCTCTCACGAGCTTATATGTGTTTTGATATGCTACTTAGCATCTAAGCTTATAACTTATGTATCATATTTTCTCTTCGTTTCATCCTCGTTATCTTAATTAATTTTTTTAAGTATTAATATTTTTTAGGGGAGTATTAATTAAAATTATATTTTGTCATTTTATATTTATCAATTAGTTCGACTGTGAATAAGTAGTTGATTTTCTCTCTTCAATATATTTATTAATTTGTTCTTAGATATAAGGACACAAATCATATATTGATTTGTTCTCATTAAATGTAATTACTGGTATAGCCTTTTAACTCTATATATACACAAGGAATAACAATGAGAAACGCATCAAGCCATTATTTGTGACATGGTACTAGTCTATAGTTTCGATCCAAAATGATTCTTGTTATGGGGCATAGTAACTCTCAAAAGGGTTTTGTGTGTTATGATGTCTCTAATCATCGCTTCCGAGTTTTGAGGAATGTTACATTTTTTGATAATCAATTTATGTTTCATTCTATTCCTCCTTCCATAAATGATATTGTTATTCTTCCCACTTTTTCTATTATGCCTCATTCTATAGAACGTTACAAACCAGAAATTACATATGTCAGACACTGCAAGAAACAGGTTCCCACCGCCCCACCCAACATTGATCCGCCACTTGATCCTGAACTGGTTGAACCACTACGTTCTGGTCGAACATCTCAAGCACCAGATATATTTTCTCCTGACATGTATGATTCCACACATAATTCTTTGATCGCCCAACTCTTTAGCATATCCATTCCTAGTTGTTACTCACAGACTGTCAAAGATGTGCGTTGGATAAACGCAACGAATGGGGAACTTTAGGCTCTTCAAGAGAATTTTATATGGGATATTGTCCCTTGTCCCCCTGATATCAAATCCATAGGATGCAAATGGGTGTATACTCTGAAATTGAATTTTGATGGATCTCTCAACCGTTACAAGGCTCGATTGGTTGCTTTAGGAAACAAGCAGGAATATGAAATTGATTATGATGAGACATTTGTACCGGTTACCAAAATGAAAATTGTTCGCACGATACTCTCTATAGCTGCTTCAAATGGGTGGTCTTTTCATCAAATGTATGTGAAGAATGTTTTTCCTCATGGCAACCTTACTGAAGATATTTATGACTCCTCATCATGGTTTATTTTCGTCATCTAAGGGTGTGTGCAAGCTCAGACGCTCCTTATACGGTTTAAAACAAGCGCCTATAACATGGTATGAAAAATTTCGCTCCACTTTACTTGGGTTCTCCTTTACTAAAAGTCAATATGATTATTCTTTATTTATTCATAGCACATCTACGTGAATTGTATTGCTTCTTTTATATGTTGATGATACAGTTATTACTGGTTCTGATCATGCTTCCACTCAAAGACTAAAACAACAATTACATGCTTCTTTTCATATGAAAGATCTTGGTAACCTGCATTGTTTTCTTGGTTTTGAGGTTCATTCTACATCCAAGGGCTTCTTCCTCCATCAACACAAGTATCCCACATATTTGATTTCTATGGCTGGTCTCCAATCAACTAATCCAGTGGATACTCCACTCCTATTGAGGTTAATGTTAAATATCATCGTGATGATGGTGATCTCGTGGTATCTGATGACAGTAGTCATTTCGTTATTTTTATTGTAAAATCATGATCTTTTGAGCTCACAAGCAAGCTTAAACAACAAGGAAAACATTAAAAGTTAAAGATTTTGAAGAAAGTAATTTTCTGAAGAATATTGGAGTTCACAGTTATTTTGAGCATGATAAAGTGCGAAAAACAGGAAAAATTGAAGATCTGAAAAAAGACAAAAAACATGCTCTCAACATTGAGGCAAAACATGTCACGATTGCAAAAACGTGACACGATTTCAAGAAACCCTAATTCAGCTGTTTGTTACACAAGGTAAAAACGTATCACGATTTACTTAAAACGTGACACGATTTTGGGCGAATTTCTGAGCCTATTTAAGTTGAAGTCTATTCTGAAAACAAGGGTTACAGATTGAGAAGAGAAAATTGCAATTTTGAGACCTAAAGACAGCTAGGAGGGCGATTTTTTCAACCTTTTATCAGTTCATGAATGTTTTGATTCTATTAATGATTATGCTATTTGTAAACTCTATTATGAGTAGCTAAATCTCTTAGAGATTAGGTCTGAGATGATTCTTTGTAACCCTAATTGAAACATGTTGTTGTGAAACTCTATTTATTGTGAATGACAATCTAGTTTTTATTCAATTCAATTGTTCTTAATTCTTTTTATATCCTGATCAAATATAAACATGATTTAGTGAGAATGAATGACTACTGACCATAGCTTTCAACTTAGACCTAATTGAATTGTTTTAATAAACATGGTTAGTCTCGGAATGGATAATCGTTTATTAGTGATAATAGGTTAACGTTCGTAAGACCTTCAAAGAATATTAGACCACCTAAGGAATTAGGGGCTGTAATCGGAGAAGAGGGTCCTAAGTCAAGGGATTGATTAAGGCTATTTTTATAATCATCGTGGAACTAGAAAATCATTCAGGAGAAATAGGTGCAATATACCAATTAGGGGAACTTAGATGAATCGAAACACTTGATCTCTTCTCTCTCTTATTCTTTAAAACCAATCTTTATATTCTGTTTTTAAATCTTATGCAATTAAACCAAATCTTCTGCCTAGTGGCAACAAATATAAACTTTTACACATCCTAAATATTAACCATATTGCTGAATTGAAATTAACATAGTCTTTGTGGGAACAATCTTATTTTATTACTTCGATAGTAATTGGTGCACTTACCTAAATTGTCTATTAGTATCGACATCTTGTGGGTAGTTTTAATTACTTGACTATTACTTCTCCAGCATATCTTTTGTTGCTCAGCAAGTAAGTCAATTCATGCAATCTTGAAGGGAAGCTCCCATCATGGCCTATTCTTTCCCATTGGAATTACTCCTAAATTGAGTGCTTATAGTGATGATGATTGGGCAAGATGTGTTGATACTCGGCAATCTGTCACTAGTTGGTGCATGTTTCTTGGCTCTTCATTGATCTCATGGAAAAGTAAGAAACAAGCGAGAGTTTCTAAATCTTCTACTGAATCTAAGTATCATGCCATGTTTGCTGCTGGTTCATAAATAATTTGGTTTCGTGGTCTGTTGGCTGAACTTGGAATTCCTCAAACAGAGCCAACATCACTCTATGCTGACAATACAAGTGCAATACAAATTGTTGCAAATCCCGTTTTTCATGAATGCACAAAGCATATTGAAGTTGATTGTCATTCAATCTGTGTCGCTTATGATGATCGACTAATATCCCTTCCTCATGTCAGTACTCAATTGCAAGTTGCAGATATTCTTACTAAGGTTGTTCCGCGTCCACGTCATCAGTTTCTTGTTAGCAAATTGATGCTCATTCACCAGCCGTATCAATTTAAGGGAGGATCTGATTAAGTAGTTGATTTTCTCTCTTCCTTATATTTATTAGTTTGTTCCTAGATATAAGGACACGAATCATATATTGATTTGTTCTCTTTAAATTTTATTATTTACTGTAATTACTTGTATAGCCCTGTAACTCCGTATATACACAAGAAATAACAGTGAGAAAGGCATCATGCCATTATTTGTGACATCGACAACTAATGTTAATCCTCAAGCTTACACACTATTAGCTAGCTTATATGTTATACACTATAAGTTCATTGACGATCAACTAACTTATCTGTATTTTTTGGAGGAGCTAACTTATCTGTTATCCACCACTTTTTACCAACCATAGACTTAGTACATGACATTACATAAGGGATCCATGATGAAACATTAGATATAAAATTTTACATGAGACGAAGGAAATTAAAAGAAAGAAAGAAAACATACTTTTGAGAGCAGAATGTGTGGCTGATCCATCATGGCTGTAAATATAATAGCAAGACTGAACATTATCAAAACCAGTATTATTCCAACAATACCCTTCACTTCCCAAGCATTTTATGCACTCTTCATTCACAACATATTTGACCTGAAACCCCTCATATAAAATTTGATCAAGATCATCACTTCCAATTACACCAAGATTAGTAGCAGGCACAAAAGCAAAATCTGCTTGTACTATGATATGTTTCCCACATCCTTTTAACTGTGGAATTTGTTCCAACAGCATACCTCTTGGATCCTCAAAACATATAGCATTTTGTGATCCACACAAAGATTGGTAGTTAGCATAAGACATGACATCAGATGGACAGTCGTAGAATATGCTTATATTATGTGTTCTTGTAGGAAACTGGAAAATATTTGGACTCAAGTAAGTATCATTGAATTTCGGAGTACAAACCTCGTGTGCAAGATCGGTTCGTCTCATTTTGATGGTGTGAGTTGTGAGACTAATATTTAGTACTGTGAAATTTTGTGAGCCTAATAGAATTGTAGATGTGAAATTTGATGTGAAATTTTGTGATGTGAAATTTTTCCTTTGATCTTCGAAACAGTTGAGGTAAAATTGATCGCCGCCACCGCAGTGAGAGGGTCGGTTGTGTCCCCAAAATGGATACGAGATGTTGGATAGTTGATCTCCACAGTTGTAGGATTGTTCCTTACAAAGGGAATAATTTAGATTTGTTTGAGGTTGTTGTGGTTGACAGTGTAATGTTTGTAACAAAGTGGTTAACAAGTAGAAACATATTATGTGGATAAGTGGTTCCATTAATTGTTATGTGCAAAAGGATGTTTGATTTTTTTTCTTTTTTCATGCTAAGCAGTAGGAGGAATAGAAGAAACAATTATTGTTTGTGGGCTATGTTGACATTAAAATTGATGGAAACAAATTCTCTAAAGCAACTTTGTCATATAGTTTTTAGTCCCGTCGTTCGATCTAAATCAATGACAAAGATTGTTTATAAGTTATTTTATTATTGTATAATTTCAGCAATCCGATCTGAATTTAAGGGACAAGATTGTCCAATGCGTGTTTCTTTTATGGTAGGGAATTTGTATCCAAAGATATATGTTGATTATTGTCGTGGCCTTATAGTCAAGGAGAATGGTCAACTGTGAAATTACTCCTCACTTTCCTATTTTTTTCTCTTTTCATTGTTGGATTTGTATGGCTGCTACCTCATCAAAATTTTGGCAGCTACTACTGACCATAGAAAATGGAATCGAAAACAAGGTCAAGACGTTTTTTGTTTAGTTTATTATTTTTCTCGAGTTTGTTATTTGACAGGTGTTGTGAATTCGATGAAAAAATTACACCAATAACAAACTTGATGTGTGGAGTAAGGAATAATCAAGCAACCAAAAAACAAAGTGTATGGAACAATTGTAAACACAAGCCAAAAGTAGAAAACAGCGAGAGAGAAAAGAAGAGAGAACACAAAAGAATTTGTTGACCCAGTTCGGTCCAAATTGACCTAGTCTGGGGGAGAGAGCAGTCATCTGTTTCACTATAATGATGAGTAACCTTACAAAAGAGATATCAATGGGTTACAAGAATAAGTCTCCTGCCTAATTCTACCCAAAGTCCCAATCTGTTTCCGTAACCAAAAGACTCAATCGTAATAGTGTTTCTCAAGGTGAATCATCCCTCAAACCCTAGTGTTTGTTGCCAAATAGACAAACTCTATACAAACCCTAGTTTTGTTGTTGTCTTTCTAAACCCTTGTTTCAGCCCCCTCTATCTCAAGGTTTACTCAGCTCCATTCGGGCCCCAATTTTGACAAATTCAGCAAACTTCAATTTCTCCAATTTTGAGTCACTTTCACAACAATCTCCACCATGACTCCAAATTAGTGATGATGCCAATTTAACATCAACCACCTTGCTGGTCTTTCACTTGCTTCCCACTACACCAAGTAGCTCCACAAGTTTACACCCTAACCTCTTCAACCATCGGAATGCCTTCAGCCCTTTTGAAGATCCTTGTGTCCAAACTACTCAAGGAATTTTAGGTAGTTTCACAAGTGCACACCATAACCCCTTCAGCCATCGGAATGTCTTCCGCCTTCTCGAAGGTCCTTGCAGTCCAACTACACTAGAAATTTTAGGTAGTTCCACAAGCATTCACCTTAACCTCTTCAGCCATCGGAACGTCTTCCATCTTCTCAAAGAGTCCTTGCAGTCCAACTACACTATGAATTTTAGGTAGCTCCACAAGCATTCACCATAACATATTTAACACATGACATCTCCCGCTTCCTTGAAGGTCTCCTTGCATCCAATCACCCTTGGTCTTTTTTAGGGTAATCCCGCAAGTCGTGCTATACATTCTTCAACCTCCGGAATGTCTTCCGTCTTCATGAAGAAATCCCTTGCTCACCACTAGAGCATAACACCCAAGGTCCTCCATCGTCGTACCATTACCAGTGTGTTCAACTCCACCTTAAGCTGAGCTTCCAACCTCTCAACTAGCAAATGTGTACATCCCACTATGTCTTCAACCTTGAAACTCTACCTCAACAGGTAGATCATGAGTATTGTTGACTTCGCATCTCCAGACTGATCATGAGTATTCTTACCACCGCATCTCCAGGCGGATGTCGAGTGTTTAACGTCTCTCTAAACGACCACCGCTCCACTAGGCATCATTCTCAAGGTGAGACACATCACCTTCTTCATCCTCCAAACAACACACCATCAGAGCACCTGCATCCTCATAAACCTCAGAGACAATTTGTGCGGAGCTACCATTATTCTCCGGACAATCCTTCATGAAGTGACCCATCTTGTGACAGTTAAAGCATTTAGACTTTGACTTGTTACCACTCTTTCTCGGGTTACCTCTACCTCCATCATTCCCTCTTGAGACACTTAGGCCTTCACCGTTTTCATGAATTCTCAAGTCCTTGGACTTGGTCAACTCCTTGGTTCTCAAAGCCGCTTGAACTTCTTCCAAGGTAACAGTGCCTTCTTTGCCATAGAGCATGGTATCTTTGAACGATTCAAAAGATTTCATTAGAGCATACAACAAGAGTATAGCTTTATTTTCATCCTCAATATTCTCCAAGTCATCAAGGATTTTGTTGAACTCTGTAAGTTGCTCCATGATGGCCTTTGACTCCACCATCCTCAATGAATAGAGTTGTTGCTTTAGGAATTTCCGATGAGCCAAACACTTTGTCATATACAAAGATTCCAACTTTGCCCATATTGATGCCGCGGTTGGTTCCTTCGCTACTTCTCTCAAAACATTATCTCCGAGGCACAAGACAATGGCACCTTCACCCTTCAAAGCTTTCTCACACTTTTGTTGTATTAACACCGCTTCCATCTTTACCTTCCATAACCCAAAGCCGTTATCTCCGCTAAACTTCTCAATATCCCACTTCGAACACATGGTACTTGATTATCCTTTGACCCTTGCCCCACGCTGGGCGCCACTTGTTGTGAATTCGATGAAAAAATCACACCAATAACAAACTTGATGTGTGGAGCAAGGAATAATCAAGCAACCAAAAAACAAAGTGTATGGAACAATTATAAACACAAGCCAAAAGTAGAAAACAGTAAGAGAGAAAAGAAGAGAGAACACAAAAGAATTTGTTGACCGAGTTTGGTCCAAATTAATCTAGTATGGGAGAGAGAGCAGCCCTCCGTTTCACTATAATGATGAGTAGTCTTACAAAAGAGATATCAATGGGTTACAAGAATAAGACTCCCGCCTAATTCTACCCAAAGTCCCAATCTCTTCCCGTAACCAAGAGACTCAATCCTAATAGTGTTTCCCAAGGTGAATCAACCCTCAAACCCTAGTGTTTGTTGCCAAAGAGACAAACTCTATACAAACCCTAGTTTTGTTGCTGCCTTTCTAAACCCTTGTTTCAGCCCCCTCTATCTCAAGGTTTACTCTGATACAAAGTCTATATTTATAGTAAAAGTATCCCTCTTAAATTGGAACAAAATCTCAGCCCAAAAATACATTTCTGTTATATTTCCTGCTGCCAAATTCGGGGCCCGAATTCCTCCATTCGGTCACCGATTTTTGCCGAACCAACAGACAAAAAACAGCACTCAAATTCGGGCCCCGATTTTGACAGATTCAGCAAACTTCAATTTCTCCAATTTTGAGTCACTTTCACAACAACAGGTTTTTTTTTTTTTTTTTTTAACAATGCTAAACAACAAAAAGAAAAGAAAAAACAAAACAAAAGGGAAAATAAAAACAAAGCTACTCTTTCGAAAAGAAAGTTTCAGCTGCATCGATCTTCAGAAAATACAAGAGATCATCTGAAGGCGAGGCATGATAACAAAAAATTTCGCACACTAATTTTCCTCTCTGAGAGTGTGACAGACTATAATGTTACTCTGCTCAATCAGGTCCTTCACATCTTGTATTAAAATAGCATAAGCATGAAACTTGGAAGTTGGGTCTGTAATTTGTCTACTAGTTTGTTTAGTGACATAATAGGGGAATGTCACGTGAGACAATCTAATTGAAGCACACAAGCCAAGCAAAAAATCACCGCAGAGTGCTGGTGATGATGTATCACCCCCCATTACTATCATCGGTCTAAGTCCATCAACTAGAGTTCTTATGACGACAAATCAACTATGAAGAATGCATTTACTAGCAAGATTAATGACTATCCGATCCCAAAGTCCCTCCAGAAGCCTCTCAACGTTAGGCTCTACGACGAGACAAAATATCCTAATGATCACATCAATGCCGCTCTGGTGAAGTTTAAGGTTTTTTGTTTTGACATAGTAGGAATGACCTATGACATGGTTTAAGACCCTCAAACCTCGGTATAATATTTATTCTTGAATCGAACTATGCAAGAGGTTTATGTCTCACCTTATGGTGTCGAGGAAACAACTAATGTTTGTGGACAGCTTGGGAGCCATACGTCAAAACAGAGGACAACCTCGGACTATATTGAGAGATTCAACAAAGAGGCCGCCCATGTTAAGGGCACAAATGAAAAGATGAAGGCTTATATGCTAAGGAAAGGTCTACTGCCAGACTTCGAATTTGTTGAATACATCAACCTAGAACCGTCCACCTTTTAGGCGTATCCGCATTCTCCAAAAAATGTGCCAACATAGAGTTCAAAGAGGGAACTGGTATACCAATGTTTTTATAACGTTTATCAAGGATTTAAGGGCATGCCTTGATTATTGTCTACTAGTTACTTCCACATAAGGTAAACTTTTTGTAGTATAGCTTGTTTTTCATTTGTAGCTTATGCAGTCGCCAACTTATAAAGGATATAAGATGTAGAGTTATAAATTTAAAACATTAACGTTACATCACAAATTGTTCATGATTCTGCATTGAATATAAAAATAATTTGAGCACCAAGACCCACTTGCATGACTAGATGATTAAAAGTGTTAAGATGATCTCTACTCTAATTAAAAATTACATATACCCTCAAATTTTAGGATGTGGAAGACTCTGATACAGATCTAGTCGGAGAAGAAAGCAATGGTTTTGGTGGCATTTCCAATGAATTCATGCTAACATCTAACATTTCAATCACTTTACTCATTGTAGGCCTATCGTTAGGAAACGTTTGAATACACCACAAACCTACAATGGTCATTCTCCTTGCAATCTCATCTTCTTCCTTATCCATTATTCCATCAGGTCTAAAATCACTAGCAAGCTCAAGCCTTTTGTATACCCAATGAGGAAAATATATCTCACTTGTGCGACTTGCATCAGCATTAATGTTTTTCCTCCCTCCAACCATTTCTAACAACATCATTCCATAACTATAAACATCAGATTTGTGTGAAACTCCTCCAAAATGTCTATTCCACACTTCTGGAGCTACATACCCCATTGTCCCTCTTTGATCTGACATTGAAACAATGCTCTTTTTCTGAGACAGAGCTTTGCAAGTCCAAAATCTGAAATCTTTGGACATAAATTATCATCTAAAAGAATGTTATGCGGTTTTATGTCAAAGTGTAAAATTCGAGTGGTGCATCCTCCATGCAAGTACTCTAGTCCACGAGCTATCCCTTTTGCAATTTTATACAATTTATCCCAACTCAAAGGTGCAATTGTATTAGGTTCCTTATTGTAAATAAATTTGTCAAGAGAACCATTTGACATAAATTCATATATGAGAGCTTTTTTATTGCCTTCAAAACAAAATCCAAGAAGGGTGACAACATTAACATGAGAGGTTCTAGAAATACTAGCAACCTCATTAATAAATTCCTCACCATTTCCTTTTGATGCATTCAATATCTTTACCGCCACAAGACAACCATTGAATAACTTTCCTTTATACACAACACCAAAACCCCCTTGCCCGAGTTTATCCTTGAATGAGTTTGTCATGTTCTTTATTTCTGAATATTTATATCTTTTCTGCAATAGAGCTCCATGATCTTTTAAAAATGCTTCAATATCTTTATCATTCTTTGTCCTAAACCGAGATGTTACTTGTTGTATTAATGACTTGCCTCTAAAATAACAAATTGTGATGCACATCAACAATGCTACCATTGCTGCACTTCCAACACCTGTTGTTAGAAGGAGAATTATCTTATTATGTGCTAATGGATGAAACAAAGCTATAAATAGATAAAAAAAAATTAGTATTGTGTTTTTTCCTACGAAGTTATTTAGGGTGTCAATGACAAATTATTGACTTCCTTCTAATGAAAGCGAAACAATTCAGTATCTCTCTGTAATCAAAGTTATATTGGTAAGTCATGCGCTTAAAGTTTTTCCAGGTACATAGTAAATACTAATAGTTTGCTGATAAAAGACAAAGTCCAAACCAGTGTAGTGTAAGCAAACTTTGTCAAAGTTGAGGTTATAGTATAGTTTTGGTCTTTGCTTGCCTATCTAAGGGAGGAAAATAGTTCTTCTTTTATTGCATAGAGGAAAATGGTTTCCTATTTTCAATTTTTCGTTCTTTCAAATTATTTGTCTCTTTTACAACACAATAGATTATTTTTTATTCTTGTCCACTAACATACACTTATTTATTGCAATTCAATCATCCAAATATTCGGATTGTGATTCACTGCTGTCAAGGAAGTCACGCAGTCAAGTTAACATGAGCCGACGGATTTAATTAACGGTTCAGATTTAGCTTTTTTAAATTTTTTAATCTAAACCCCAAACACAGGTAATCAAACCTTGTCTTCCATTCTTCTTCCATGGTGTTTCGTCATTTAAAAATTTCCAGGGTTTTTAAATCCAGTCAATTTATTTCGTCCTATATCCATTAAGTTCTGTCCTTTTCCATTGATTTCCATTCAATCCTTATCTCCTTCATGCATTAAGCTCCTCTTGTGGTTGTTAATACCCCTCCCTTCTTAATATTTTCTCCTTTTTAGAACTTTGAAATATCAACGATAAGTTGTAAGATACAAATCAATCGGTTTCTCTTAGAAATGTTTTCCAACTCTTCATGTCAAAAAGGTTAAAAATCCAATCTGTTTTCATGATATGTTCTTTTTCTTTGGCATGAACAGATTCACAACCAGGACGAAAATGGATGAAAACTGCCATGCCATATCTGATTGACAGTTGAGGGAGTATAAAACTCGTCGGAGAGGAAAATGAAAATGGGTCGAAAAGGAAAGGGAAGACTGGGTTGTACTGGTTCTGATTACCTGTGTTTGGAGTTTAGATTAAAAAAATTAAAAAAGATAAATCTGAACCGTTAAGTTAATTTGACTGCGTGACTGCATGATTTGCTTGACAGCAGTGAATCACAATCTCAAGTATTCCACTAACTATAATTAACAAGGGTGTTTTAGTAAATGAAAACATTTTACATTAAAATTAACAATATTAATCATTTCCTTAATAACTTGTGTAGAACTCAAAAGGGACATCTGATTTGAGATGGAGGGAGTATTAAATACGTTAGAGAGAAATAAAAAAGAAAAGTATATTATATATAGATGTATCACCTAGAATGATTTTCATTTTCCCTTGCCTGCTCAATTGCTTACCTGCTATAGTAGTAGATGAATCTGCCAAAAATAGAGGAATTTGTTAGAACATTGGATACGCCTATCTTGAATATTTTTTTTGAACACACTAAAATGGAATTTCAATAACGGTAATCTTTTCGGTACAAGGCGTACCGGAGAAGTTCACTTCACAAAAGATACACAACACAAAGACAACCCTGGCCTCACCTTATATATTTATGAGATAAAGAGATAAGAAAACATACTATTGTGAAGAGGAGAACAGCTAAAATCAATAGACCCATCTGGACAATTATCATAATAGCACAGATCAACATGTTTATCTATATATTCACTCGAACAATCTCCTTCAATTCCTAAACAATTTAAACATTTCTCATTCACACTGTATTCCACCTCAAATCCCTTGTCCAAATCTTTTTCAAGATCGCCATACTCATGAAAATCATCTCCTACCGGGACTTCAATACGTTTCTCACATCTCTTCTGATCTAGATTTTCGACATACGGCCAATAGGAAACAGAAAAAGAAGGATTGTGAGATCCACACAGAGATTTTTTAAGTAAATTTTGAGAGACATTGTAAGTACAATTGTAGTATATGGCTGTGAAAGTGACACTTGGGAGGTACGTAAACAGAGTTTGATCGAAATAAGTATCATTAAATTGAGGAGAACAAAGATTTTGATCAAGGTCTGTTCTTTTGAGTTTGATGGTATGATTTTGTGAGTTAATATCAAGTACTGTGAAATTTTGTGATGATAATAGAATGGTAGTAATACTGTTATTGTAGCAGTTAAGGTAAAACGGGTTGCCGGCACCGCAGCGAAAAGGACGATTTTGTCCCCAGAATGGATATAAGATGTTGGAAATATTTCCACAGTTGTAGGAATGGTCGACATTTTTACAACTTGAATAATCGTAAACTGGTTGAGAGTGGGATTGTGTTGGAAAAGAAGTGATTATTATCATTAAGAAGAAAAATAAGAAAGAAATGTATGTAATATTTGGTAGGAAAATTTTATGGTGAAGTCGTGAAAATGACTTTTCTGATGAAGTTAACACTATAACATCAAAATTGTAGCGAGTAACACTGTTTATACAGTGACATCAAAAGTTCAGTCCCCATAGTATCATCAATTCATCAGATTAACAAGACTACACTTAATCTAATTTTATCCTACCTTGTTTTAAGTGTAACACCCTACGAAGTGTAACACTCAAGACTATCATATAATATCATCAAATCTGTTTGCATGTTAAAGATGCCAACGATAAAATAGTACATGTAAGTCCAAGATGTTGCAAGCATTACTAGATGAATTATTATGGATCATTAATCAG
>Ga0315913_1002279_pt1 | contig 22344 bp, 8 predicted proteins | sample MpolsnodulesMG_FD_207736 | JGI IMG/M metagenome (GOLD analysis project Ga0315913, IMG submission 207736) | Medicago polymorpha root nodule microbial communities from Los Angeles, California, United States - small nodules | ecosystem: Host-associated > Plants > Roots > Nodule | place: USA... | reverse complement strand
ATTGCTTTTCCACATAACAAAATTAACTACAACTTATAGATCGATGAATTTAACATCAGGGTTACGAAACATTGAATTCATACCTGAACCATCTTACGAAACTCAATTGTACGGTTTGGACCATTTGGATTACTTGCATAGCTGCCTTTAGGGACACCCCAAAGAACAGGGTTGTACCTTTTTAAGACGAGAACATAAATAAGAAAACTTTACCATATATGAGTGTCTGAATTGTCCATCACTGTGGTATTAGAAACTTACCCCCAGTTATATCCATCAATGTTTTGGATGGCTGTAATAAGAGCTTGTTGCTCATCTGAATCAGGTGGAAAGCTTTCCAGTACCGACATATCTATCAGAATGGTGAAGTCAGATATATACAAAAGGACATATAAAAAGCTGCAAGATAGAACGATGGAACAAATGTTAAATGGACCTTAGAAATGCCTACATAGACATAGGTATTCAATTGACGACACAGTAGTAACTGAGACTAAGAAAGTTTCCCTGAAGACAGTGGAAAGCAGAGCTTAAACTAACACTAGATCTACATATAATATAATTCCCTTTAACCTTTTATATTTATATTACCAATTTTTACTTTGCAAATGAGTTAATTTAAAACATTGAAAAAAATAATAATATAAGAGTAAAAGCCCAAATATTACTCATTCAAGAACTAGAAGTTCCATGAAAGATGTTTGAAGGAGGGAGAGTTTAATTGCAAAAATGGTTTTATTCAGTGGATAATATGTTATAAATCTTACCAACATTTCTCCAGTTCTCCTTCTGATCATCAACCCCAGCAAATTGAAATGTTGGCAATAGATGGACATGGGTGATACCCGCACTTGATAATTTCTTTAGATGAAGTACACCTGCTGAATCCTTCAAAAATATGCATGTAGATAATTCAAATAAGAAGATAATAAGGCAGCAAAACAAACAAAAAGTGAATTATGTCCATAGCTATTCATAAAAGATGGAATTTTTTATTCTTATCGAACTCTATAGTTAGAATTTAGAAAGACTAAGATGTAAGGATTACCGTCATAGTAAAGGCAAGATAACCACCGTGAAATTCAGGCTGCACAGAGAGATCATTGGCACTGTATGGCAACAAGCAAAAGGTGATAAGAATTTAGAGTGAGAAAGAAAATATCACTTAAAAGCTTTAGAGTAAGCAACAATCCCAAGTGATACTTCTAAAAACAAAGCAGTAAGCACAATAATTAACCACTTTAAAGATTATGGAAAATGGCTAATGTGTATCAACAACTACCGACTGGCAAGCAATATAAGCCTAATGATATCTCGAGAAACCAGGAGAACTAAAAATCAGACAAATTCAAATGTGAAGCATAAAAAAATAACATATTATTTATTTATAAAACATTATTTTAATTTTAGTGCTTAAGGCATACACATGTTTCTCAAAGGTCACCAAGATAACTATGATAAAATTAAAGATGTGAGTAGTTACCTGAAATCCCTTATATGCAATTCATATATGCTTATATCAGAGAAAGAATGCAAAATGGGCTTCTCATTTGCCAGATTTTCCCATCCATCAGGTTTCAACTCATTGGAGTCAAGATTAAGCAGAAAAGTACGCCTGCCGTCTGATGAAAGTCTGCTTAATACACAAAAAGAAGAGGTTAAAACAACAAATCATTCGAGAAATTGAATTTTGTATAATCACTTATGATCTAGATTATAGAAATAATTTGGAATAGACAATTGAAGGAAAACTAAGCATACCCTCTAGCATATGGATCATTAGCATAGCATTTTTCAACCCTCGAAGTACTCGGGTGGTATACACATACTTCATAAACATAGTAACAACCCTCCCAACTTTTTGGCCCTTTAGTTCTCCAAACACCGTTTTCCTCCTCAAGAGGAACAATTTCTATGGGATCATCTCCTGATGGGTGCTTATAGATGTAAGCACGCACCGACTGTTTTCACCCAAAAAATAATGCGCAAAGATCTATCTTAATATGAAGATAAGGTTGAAGAGAGTGTCCATAGGAATTTTATGTTATTTCAGTGGAAGAAAATATACTTGAGCGGTAGGCGCCCACAAGTAAAGTGACACAGCTTCCTCTGAGAAAAGTGCACCGAGTGGACCATTATATGAAAAAAGCTCATCTAAAACACCAGGTAACTGCAAACCAGTACAGTCCCTGCATTTCTCATCAGCTGAGCAAAATCATGAAAGTAAATGTTGTTAGTAGAAACTAATGACTAGCGCTTCTTCGTCCACATTTAGACAAGAATACAATTATATAAGCCCAAATATCATCAAATATAGTGCAAAGCACCCGGCATAGAGTTTTCATTCTACACAATCTAGTGCAGCATGGTTTAGAAATTAACTGAACTATTCTAATAAAAGTGCTGCTGAACACAAATATATGCTATTCTATAACTTTTAAATATACTCCTCTGAGCTATTGAAGACAGCAAGTACTTACAATCATAAATAACAACCGCCAACTGGGATTTAAGAAGAGATTTAATATCTGAACCAGGAGGTAGATTGAAAGCTTTGTAACCTCGAATGTGTGGAAATTTCTCCACCACCTATTAACACAAAGTTTGCAGAAGTAACTAAATAGTGCTTATTCAAAAGCCACCAGATTGTCAAAAAGAAGAATAAATAAACAACCAATTTAGTCCCTAAACTATCATTGTTTCACCAATTTGATCGCTAAACTATTAAAATCGACTAAAAGGTCCTTATACAATACTCCTATCCATCAATTTGGTCCCTAAACCAGTTAACTGAGGGACCAAATTGATGGATGAGAATCAGGTTAATACCTCAAATAGCCCATGTAATTTGGGTGAGGTCTGAAAATATCCCCTGCAAATGATTAAAATATGAAGAATCCAAAAATACAGGGTGAAATCAGTGTTTTTTATCTTACAGGGGCTATTTCCATACCTTTCCCAAATTATAGGGGCTATTTGAGGTATTGACCCATGGGAATATAGTTTAGGGACCTTTTAGTTGATTTTAATAGTTTAGGGACCAAATTGGTGAGAGAGCGATAGTTTATGGACTGAATTATTTGTCTATTCCTAAAAGCAATCAGAGGTATTTAGCAGTGCTTGCTATTTAGAAAAATCTTAAAGATGATACAGACTAAAAAGGGTGTGTTACATTTGCAGGAAGGCCAGCCTTATCCTCTTGAAGCTTAATTTTCAAATCCTCACCTATCAATTACAGACAGAAAGAGTCAATGAACATTTGTAATCAATTATAAATGAAAAAAATAGAATATCTTTTGTCACACGCCAGAATAACTAGAAATTATGAATCACTAACAAAGACAAATGGACGCTTGTAATAATTTGAGAAAATGGAAATGGATTAAGAGGGTGTTTTGTTTCACTTTTAGATGCCTTAGAACTGCTTTTCAAATGTCAAAAGCAATTCAAACTATAAAATTATATTTGGCATTTTTTTGAGAAATCAATTTTGGAGACCTAAAACAATTCTACTTCAAGCTAGTATTTGTAGCTTTTGATTCTAGAATTGACTCTAACACACAAACTTATAATTCAACTCAATGTGCCCAAACACAAATCACTTTTTTGCAACTCACTTTAATCAGGATCAATTTTACAGAATCAATTCACTCAAAATCAATTTTTGTCAAAGCAGAACCAAACATACACTAAATGCAACCACGCCTTCAATCTAAAGTACCGGTGCTACATACGTACACTACAAGTTGAAAGTCAGAAAAAAAAGAACCTTGAATTTGAGAATTAGAAATGTTCAAAGAAGCATCTTTGCTGGAAAGTAGGTAACAAACCCCATTTTGATCATCATCATCAACATTCCAAGCAATAAGAGATTGAGTGACCCAATAAGCTCTTGAGTACAATAACAAATTATCCTGCATCTGGGCCATCATGTTTAAGAGAAAAGTTAGAAATTCGAATTAAAAAAAGGATTTTTATTCATAAATGCAAGGGCAAAAAAGTGTGTGTTTGAATAAACCTGAGAAATGGAAGTAGTTTGGTCAACAGAGGAAGAAGAAAGGGAAGAAGAAGAAAGAGGTGGTGGGGTGTGAATGCGAAGTGAAGTTGTGTGGAAAGTAGTAGATGAAGAAGGAAGGTAGAACAGTGAAGGACGAGGGAATGATGGAAGAAGATTTAGGTTGGAAATTGAAGGGAAAGAAAGTGAAAATGGTGATGATGTTAAACGAAGCATCTTTCTTTCTTGTGTTTGTTGTGAGATGAGTGAGTGAAGCATGTAGTACTTTCATTTCTCTTCTTGTCTTTGTGTGTAGATGAAAAGATTGCACATGCATGCGTATGCGTGTAATCAAAATATCTATCTCACTCACAAAAAGTCAAAAACCTTTACATACTTCATTAGTCATGAGCTTATAATAATACATGTAAAATTGAAAAAGGGGACAAAAAAATCTAGTGGGTCTAAACAGAGGGAGAGAACTAATTTTCTATGAGATCTGGTTGATCTTTATAAAAGTATTTTCATTAAGTTTTAGGGTGAGTTTGAGTTGATTTATTTGAATTTATATATTGATATAAATATTTACATGATCATTTGTGAGAATTTATGAAAACAACTTTTAACATGTTTATAATGATTTTTTTAGTTTATTTTCATACGTTTTCAAAGATAGCTTATAAAATAAGTATATGGTTTATACGGAAAATATTTTAACTTTATTTTATCATTTGTTATAGAAATTTAAGTTTCATTCATCCACCTGCTCTTTAATTCTTCAAGTACTTAGTTAATGATATGATTCTTTGTCCAAGTCCGTCTCCAACCAATACTAAAGCGAACTTTAAGAATGTGACATTTTAAAAAATTAATATTTTCTCAAAACATATTTTATGTAAATTTTATTTTTCAGGCATTTTTAGATGCACAAGTGTGGTGTTGAGAACACAAAATATCATAGGCTTAATCATTAAGAAGAATATGGATTTAATTTAAAGAGAATAATATTAAATGCGTTAAGATAATAATGCATTCTAGTATGCTAGGAACCAATGCCTTTTTAAGCTGCAGCAGCAAGCAGGTTATTTATAAGAGGATTTTCCTCTAAGGCACCACCAAACCAAAGTGGTCATTCACTACAGGCAGATTCTACACATTTGATTGCACGGTTCATGCAGATAAAAAAAATTGACATAATGTAGATAATGGAATTCTCAATTTAAAATTTGGCTTCCTTCACTCATCAATCAGTATTTAAACTCCACACATAGAAATCAGGACAACAGCTTCAATAATAACAGTCTAGGAAAATAACTTTTCCCAATACTAATATTCTTCACACACAACACAATATTATGATTCCACAACACAATGTCAAAATACAAATTATAAGTCCATAAACAAAATTTAAAATTCATAAACACACTTCAAACAGAGAACCAAACTCAAAACCATCCTTTATTGTTCCACAGCAACATGTGAATAGTAGTTTTATTTGCACGATAAGCAATTAAGTTGACGAAGTTTGTTGAATCCAATTGAGGCTTCCTTCAGACCAATCGACAGTAGATATATGACCACAGCTCACTGCCAAGAGTATTTTACATAATTAAACTATAGTATTGGGTGTCAATTGAGAGTAAATGATAAAGAGAGCAAACATATAAAAAACGAGGCAACTGAGTACTCACCATGCTGTGCAATGATGGAAATATATTATTCTACTGAAATTTAGTTTGGACGACTTGACAATTGGTTGGGATGTTATGCGCCTCAGCATTGATTTCCATTGGCATGTTTGTTAACTTCAATTCAAGCAGAGTGTTGACATGCTTTAGTCCATCAGGAAGCATTTGCATGTTCGGACACGATCTGATTTCCAGTTGTCTGAGACATGGGAGTGCTCCTGGCTCTATCTTAATTTCCTCCAAATGCCACAGCTTCCAAATTTTTAAGACATGAAGCTGAGGAAAGCTTTGAGATTCGCAAACCACAGTTGAGCCCGTGTATGACTCTGCGAGTAAACACAGTGTTCGAAGATGTGGAAAATCCTTCAAAAGTATCATGGGATCATCCTCTAGTTCTGAATGTGATAGGGTAAGTTCAACGAGGCTCAGAGGGAATTGAGACAGAATAGTTGAACTGCTCAATCTTCCCAGCAAATACATGTCAGTGAGATTTATGTTATTTTCCAAGGACTTCAAGTGTAAATTCCAAGGTCGGCCTTCTTCATCTCTTGATTTCAGTCTCAGCGATTGAAGGTGTTCTAGGTTCGCAATCCAGTCTGCTACCGTGTCAAGTTGAGCTATCATTGCCTCTTGGTTTAGTGACATTGATTGGCATGCTAATCCCAATTTTGTGATATTGACCAATCTGTCCAAGCCATCCTTCACTGGAGTCTCCTCATCTACAAACAGTCCCCACAAAGTTTGTAGGTCAGATAGAGAATTACCTTTTGGTTGAGGTGGAAATCTGCTTCGAAAAGTCTCGCTCAAGAACAAGTGTCTGAGTTCCATCTTCCATATTGAGCTAGGTAGAGTATGTATATAAGTATGTTTGAGATCAAGAGTCTGTAGCTTCAACAACTTGCTTATAGATGATGGAAGTGACTCTAAGTAAGTCCATCTCAAGCCAAGATACCTTAGCCGTGAAAGTCTTGCTATGCGATTAGGCAACTTAGGCTTGTAAACGCGTTCAAGATCAAGCACGCGAAGGAGCAAGAAGCAATCACATGAAATACATCCCTTGAGAAAGCTACCTACTTGATCCCCAGGTTTACTCCCCTCTTGAGTATCAAAGGAAAGAAAGGAGAGAACGTCCTTGTAGTAGGTTTTAAGGGAAGTTGAATCAGTAATGTCACCATGAATGTGATCATTCCAGATATCATCTTTATCAAGATGATCTGCAACCCGGCGAATAATGGACTTCTTTGGGTCTTCATTCGAATCCGTGGCAGATTGACGGCCATGTAGAAATCTAGACTCATTAGCCTTTGTCAACCAGAGTTGTCGCAAAGCACTAGGGAGACGACATGTTTTCACCTTTCCATTGCGCTTTCTCTTGGAAACTTGGACCATGTTCCGATCTATCAACTCTGTCAAGTACCTTTCTGCAACTAGCTCCGGCGGCATTTCATCATCTTCTGTCTGATGAACCAGACTCTCGGCAACCCACAAAACAACCAACCTTCTGACAGGGATCCCAAATTCAGCAGGGAATATCACAAAGTAAAATAGACATCTTCTCAGATAAGAAGGTAAGTTATTATTAATTGTGTCGAGCATTCCAGACCAACTTTGTATTTGATCTTCATTGAGCTGCTCGCCCCGCAGCACTCTTGACCACTCCTCATGTGTAACATCTTTATGCGAAAGCAAATCACTCATTTTCAATATTTGTGATGGCAGCCCCCCACATTTCATTACAATTTCTTTTCCAACCTTGATAAGTTCTGTTTCTGACTCGGGGTGAATGTCCACCTTCAAATGTCTTGTGAACAACAGCCAACTAGTTTCATCATCTAGTAACTGTAGTGGGTGAACAAAGATCGTACCTGCTGCATGTTGGGCTACATTTGCATTGCGAGTTGTAAAAAGAACTCTGCTTCCCGTTGACATATCGGGTATGGCCCTGTTCAAGGTATCCAAGTATACTTGAGCAGTTTCTTTTATGCCATCAACAATTACGAGGTACTTTGTATGCGCCAAGGTTGTGAGTACGTAATCAGTTGACAAGACTTCTTCTTCTACAGTAATTTGTTCGGCGGCTTCCTTGCCAATTTCTGCAACAAACTGGTTTGTCGTACAATTTGAAGGCAGTGACACCCATACGCGATGCTGAAAATGAGCTACAACAGTGTTGTCTTCAAATATCAACTTTGCTAGTGCTGTCTTACCCGTGCCTCCGATTCCAACAATCCAAATAATGCAGCGACGTTTCTCCTCTGACAATAGCGCAGCCATCATAGCTTGTCTGTCATCGTGAAATCCAACCACACTGGATTCATTGGCAACGAGAGACAGTTGTGTCCTTGCACGTAATATTTGAAACATGGATACGGCTCGGCTTTGAATTTGCACCAAACGATATGCTTTTCTTCTCCTAGAAGCTTCTTCAATTTTGTTTTTGATACCATCTACCTTCTTATTAAGAACACGTCGGGTCCAGTACTTAAAAATGTAGATGACATTTGGCTTATGCTTCAGTTTGGCATCATATTTGTTAATGACAGATTCAGCTTCAAGGGAAATATCTCTCAGTTGCTCCACCCAGATTCTGGATCTTCCCTCCAATTCTCCCATCTCTTGTGCATCCAGAAGCAGCGCATCCATCAATTCCTTTTCCCTTCTGATTGATTGGACTTTCTCTTTGAGCCCCATGACAGGCCGATACGAGGAGGAGGCTGCTGCTGGCATGGCACTAGAATTTTCAGCATGTTCAACAATGATTTCATTCTCAATATCTCTTTCTTGTATGCCCAATAAAGGTAAAAGCTCTTGTTGATTTCTTTGAACATTTGCAATGCAATAAATGGCCTTCCTATCTGATACATCACGAATCTCTTTCAACAAACAGTTGATATCCTTGGCAAACTTAATTTTGCTCAAACAACCACCCTTACCTTTTGCATCTCCATCAATAAGAAATTCACCATTTTGAGACACGACTCTCAGTTGATCCACCCATGCTCTCTGCCTTTTACTTAGGCCTTCCGCACTTTCGGTTGTATCATTCAAAAACACACGCATTACAGCTAAATATCTTTCCGTACACTTCAAATTATTGGCTGTAGACCTCCATAAATTCACAGTCCATGCAATAACTTCATAAAGTAAATTACTCAATATGAAAAGGAACACTGCCAGGACAGGGTGAAACTGAAGCAGGGACAAAACCGCAAAATAACTTAGAGCGTTAAAAAAAAGGCGCGGAGACTGTCTTATTTTTTCCATTCCCTTCCATTTCTTCTTCTTCTTCAGACTCCGCGCAATAATTTTATTAAGTGAATAACCCAATATGAAAAGGAACGTTGCCAGAAAAGGGTGAAACTTAAACATGAAAAATATCGGTAAATAAATTACAGTGGAAAACAAGAAGCGTGTAAACCGTCTTATTATTTCCCTTTTCTTCCATCTCTTCTTCTTCTTTAGACTCCACCCAATAACTTCAGTAAGTGAAAAACTCAAGATGAAAAGGAACGTTCCCATGACAGGGTAAAATTGAAACAGGATGAAAATTGTGAAATAAATTACAGTGGAAAAAAAGGAGCACAGAAAACATCTTATCCTTCCCATCCATTTCTTCTTCTTATTCTTCTTCATCATCATACTGGACTTATATGTTTTTCTTCCTCGTTCATCAACAATTATGAAAACGGGAAAGATGATTACTAACAATAAAAACAAGCTGGGTTTCGAGAAGTCGGAAAGAACAATAACAGGGCAAACAAAAAGGAATAGGATGTGGAAAATTATCAAGCTCTCTATTGACAAGTCTGGTACAGGGGATGTTTTTTTGAATCCCACTCCCATGTCTAATTGTCCACCAACTTCATAAGTCAAACTTATGTGAACTTCATCTCCAATTCGAGTCCCAATATACTTCATCTGTTTTTTAAATTCATTTTCAGAAGCATAATCGGCTGAAAGATAAAGGAGCTTCTTAAGCAAAACCATTTTAGACCGTCTTTCCTTGACAAGGATGAATTTACCTGCAACACTTTCAGTATAATTGCAAAGTTCCTTCACCTCTTCTAACCACACATTTTCTCTTTCACTTGTTGACCTCAAATTAGACACAACATTTTGCAGGCGGACGAATTCGCCTCTTACTCGTTCCACCATTTCAATCACCTCTTCACCAGTAACTATAGTAGTTTGACTCAGAATGTGATCAAGCTTCTCCATTGCCGGGGCCACTACTGAGGTGGTTGTTGATGACGGTGCTTCTCTTCCTGGAGTTTCAACAGAGACCCTGACGACATTTGTGTTCAAGTTCATTCCAGTCTGAGAGATGTCTCTCATCCTCCTACGGATCTTCTGCAACTCTTTCCCAACCTTGTGTTTGTCAATCCAATACAGAACTCCCCATCTCCTCCTTTTCACCGATTTGATCACGAAAGTTTCTATCACATCCTCTGCATCACCAGCAACTTCCTTCAACTTCTCTTCCCACTCGTTAAACTCTTGCTCTTGTTCTCCGTACCCACGCTGCCCGGCCTGTTCCAACAATCCCTGCATTGACCTCAGCTCTCTTTCAATCCATTCTACGTGCCTAATTGTCCCACTACCCAACACTGCATACTCTTCAATCAGGATTTTGGATAGAGCGTTTGCGACGTTGGCGGCTGATAAAGCTAATGAAATTCCAAAGTCGGCCATGCTCAAGTAATATTAATGGTGTAAGCTCTATTATTTAGTGAATATTTTCTCATGCTTTTTCAATTCTAATTTGCTTTCTTTGGACTCAGTTGGAAGAGGACCAAGATAGGAGATATTTTAAGCTTTGGAAGCAAGAAGAGGTGTGTGACTTAACTGCACTGCATGAGTGGGAAAACAACCAACATTATTATTGGTGGTTGTATACTATTGATAGGTTTAGGCCTCACCTCATTGATAACACAATTGTGTGGCATTTTTCATTCATGACATGACATGTCATGGTGATAATTTGTGTTATAATGGGAAATGCCTGTTACCACGAAGACTAAATCCACAAAAAACAAGAATAACAGCGACACCACCGTGTTTTCCACCAAACACCTAATTTTATGTTTTTTTAATATTAAAATAATACTAGTGATAACCGTATTGCACTGTATCGTGTATTTCGTGATTCTGTATCTTGTAAGAAATAGCATCGCTGTAAAATAATTAAATGTACAGCGAAAATGCAATCAAACAGCTTATTCTTTCTTTATTGTGATTCAAAATTTAAATTAAATGTAAATTTTCAAAGTGTGGTAATAATAATGATACGTTTAAACCTAACAATAGAATTACACTATTCAACAAAAGAAGGAAACCTGAAGGCATTGTTCCAAACAGACTAGAAATCAAGTAGAAGCACTAAAACAAACAATGTTACTAGCTGGTAAAAAAAATGTTTGTTTCAGGACTTTATCTATTCAATTCAATAGTGGTCCTACTTTGCTTCCTAAGGCTAATCAAATAGTTCACATAGATATATTCAAGAGACCTCTGTCTGCCTAAGGAATGTACTCTTGCTTTGCTTCCGACCCTCCTTTTGGAATGTAATTTGCACAATATTTTTATAATGAAAGTAATTAAAAAAAATTTGTTTCTTTGTTTGGACTTGGAGGAGGATGAGAAGGAAATATTTTGGAATCTGCATAAGATGGGAAGAAGAGGACAAAGATATTTGTAGGTGATGGCTGTATATTATTGACTAATACAGCTAATTTGCAAAACATATCTGCCCTACTAACAAGACAGTCCACAAATCAAATGGACTTAATTTTGTTTCATCTCTATCAATTCCAACTGTTTGGCATTTTTCATTAATGGCATGATATGACATGTTGACAATTTGTTTTAAATTTTTTTTTTTTTTTTTTACGCTTATTATGTGTTACATAAAATATAAAATTTTAAAAAGAGTGATGAAATTGATATATGAATTAAGCTAACAACAGAGGTACTTCAGTAAGATAGGAAACCTGAAGGCATTGGTCAGTCAGGGATTAACAAGTCATATAGTTGTGGCATTATTCAAAACAGAATAGCAATCAAGTAGAAGCACAAAAGCAAGCAATGTTACTTGCTGGTAAGTCGGATGTTTGTTTCAGTATTTATTTAGTTATTTATTCAATTCAATAGTGGTCCTACTTTCCTCTCTAAAAAGGCTAAGAAAACAATTGACATAGGTATGTTTTTTCAGTTGTTTTCAGTTTGATAGTAAATTCAAGAGAATCAAAATCAGATAATCACGATACTCCAAGTCTGGCAAAAGTGTGGAATGTATTGGAACTTCGGATTTTGGTAGCTGTTAGTCTCTTCTTACAAATGGTACTCATCTTTTTGGGTAACCGAAGGAAGCATATAGTTGATAAAAGGCTAAAATTGTTGATATGGTTCACTTATCTATCAGCTGATTGGGTTGCTACCGTTGCTCTGGGAATTCTTTCCAAAGACACTAAAGATCATAAGACAGACACGAACTTTGTAATTATGGCCATCTGGGCACCATTTCTCCTTGTGCATCTTGGTGGTCCTGACACAATCACTGCTTACTCTCTTGAAGACAACCAACTGTGGCCACGGCATATGCTTGAATTACTCTACCAATTAGCAGTTGCAGTTTATGTTGTTTATCGGTCATGGAACACCAATCCCCTTAAGTATGTCACCGTTCCTATTGTCGTGGCAGGAATAATCAAATATGGTGAGAGGACTTGGTCACTGCGGTCCGGAAGCAGCGATGGATTCAGAGAATCAATTCTCCCTCCTCCAGACCCAGGACCAAACTATGCTAAATTCATGGATGATTACACTGCTAAAAGAGATGAAGGATATCATGTTACCTTAGATGAAATTAATGAAACTACTCCCTTAGTATTGGATCCTAATTCTCAAGGGGGAACCAAAATACCAAATACAAAAATTCCAGATTGTCAAGCTTTACGTGATGGATTCAAATTCTACAACATTCCTGAGTGCCTATTTGCAGATCTCATCTTCAGTTTTCAAGACCACAAAAGCAGCCAATATTTTTTTCAAGATTCTAGCTGGAAAGATGCTTTTAAAGCAATTGAGGTTGAGCTAGGATTAATATATGATATTTTATATACAAAGGCTGTGATAACATATTCCTACCGCGGCATCTTCCTGAAATCTGTGAGCTTTATATGTACACTCTCAGCATTTATCACCTTTTCTTTTCTGATATTTAAACAAAACATATATATTAGACATGATATTAAAGGACACAAACACAGGGATTATGACCTGATTATCACTTTTGTGCTTTTCATTGGGGCTATTCTTCTTGAGATATATGCAGTCATTGTTTTACTTTCTTCAAGTTGGGTAATGAATTGGCTGAGCAAGCATAAGAATCGGAGAGTGGATCTTCTCTACAAGTTCATCTCGTTTTGTCAAATTTGTTTCAAACTCTCGCACACTATCAGGTGGTCTAATCAAATGTCACAATTCAACCTCATAAGATTCTGCTTGAAAGATGATCCCGTCAAATGTATCAAATTGCAGAAAATCTTATGCATCTATAAGTTTTTCGAGAAGTCTTACTACCAAAAAACTAAACAAGTCTCTGAGGGATTGAAGGAACTTATTTTTTACCAGCTTAAGGATGAGTCTAAGGAAGCAGAAGATATTGAAGCGTGTAAAACATTATGCGCTCACAAGGGTGATCGAGTTCTTAACAAATGGAGCTGTGATAATGTTCGTGACATTAACTGGAGCATTAAGGAGGTAGAGTTTGATCAGAGTATTCTGCTCTGGCATATTGCAACAGATCTTTGTTATTCTTCTGATGATGATGAGTCTCAAAACATAAATCACGCTGCCCTTCAAAGTCGTGAAAAAAGCCAATTGTTGTCGGATTATATGTTATATCTTCTTGTTGTATGCCCTTTTTTGCTGCCCAATGGAATAGGACAGATCAGATTTGAAGACACGTGTGCGGAGGTGGATGAACTTTTGAAAGAGAGAAAATACATAAAAGAGAGAAGTCAAGTTTGCAAGATGATACTTAGAGTGAATACAGATATTCCACCATCAGAGGTTAAAGGTGATAGAAGCAAATCCGTGTTGTTTGATGCGTGTAGGCTTGCCAAATCACTACAGTCTTTAGAAACGGAGGAGAATTGGTCTAAAGAACATAAATGGGAAATGATAAGTCATGTTTGGGTGGAGATGCTGTGTCATGCAGCAAGCCAATGTAGAGGACTTCAACATGCTAAGCAACTCACCCAAGGTGGTGAATTGCTTACCCATGTCTGGCTTTTGATGGCTCATTTAGGTATAACTGAACAATTTCAGATTTCTAAAGGTCATGTAAGGGCAAAGTTAAAGCTCTCATAAAATGTTTGGTGAGTAGTTAATCAATCAGTTGCATATGTCTTTTTTGCAGCTTCAGACAACGTATAGGAGTGTGCCGTCTATTTTGTGAGTAATGTAATGATGTAATGTTTAAATTTGGTTAGAATTTTGTTCCATACGGTAAAACTTGGTTCAGCATGATACTGTAAGATGATGATTTGACTGTGTGTTCATTAGATCTTTTATGAACTGATTGATTAAGGTCTGGATTATGAACGATTGATTGCCTCACTCCACTCTCATTAATCATATTCAAGTATTCAAATTCCACTCTTGAAAAATGACCTTTACTGCTATTAGAGAAATCCAACCTAAACATTTTATTTAAAAAAGATATCTACAATTGAATCCCCTTCCTTTTGACTACATCAGTTAGAAACAGTTACAACAAACTCCACTATTAAAAATAACATGCGAACCAACTAACTTTGTTCTAGAATACACTTTAGTTTTGGGACTTCTAGCTACCTAAACAACCAAATATTTTATTTAACCAACAATTAACAATGTCATTATTACTCTTGCACATTGCAAAATTAACTACCAAAACATTGAAATCATACCTGAGCCACCTTACGAACTCAATTGTACGGGTTGGACCATAATGAAAAGGACACCTCCGTCAATGTGGTACTTACAGACTTCCCCCAGTTGTATCCATCAAAGTTTTGGATGGCTTTAACAACAGATTGTTGCTGGCAATAGATGGACTCCGTCAATGTGTGAATTGTGATGATACTGGCAGCAGTTGATAATTTCTTTAGATGAAGTACACCTGCTGAATCCTTCAAACATATGTTTATTACAATTCATAAAAGATTGAATTTCTTATTCTTATTGAACTCCATCATCAGAATTACCGGAAAAGTAAAGGCCAAATAACTACCGCAAAATTTAGGTTGCACCGAGAGGTCATTGGTATTGTATGGCAACAAGAGGAGCACTTGTTAAGCAACTAAATCTAGAATAACTATTTTTGAATTTGTGTAGTAAAAAAAGTGTAAAAAATGTATTTCCACCAGCAGCTAAAAACACAAAGCAAAAAAAGAAAACAGACAAATAGACAAATCTTCACCGTGGTGTTGAGAACACATTTTATTTAAAAAATGTATTTAAAAAATTAATATTTTTTCAAAACATATTTTATGTAAATTTTATTTTTCGGGCATTTTCAGATGCACAAATGTGGTTTTGAGAACACAAAGCCGCACATGTTTATCGAGGAGTTGGTACCAACAATGGTAGGACCAAGGCATTTGCTATACACATCCTGAAAATCTTCCAGCTGAGAATTCTCTGACCAATTTCAACTGCATAAACATTTACCAGGTTGTCCATTATATTTGATCAATGAACTGTAAAATCAATTTAGTGGTGAACGTGCAACATATCCCGTTGTTTAAGCTTAAGGAAATAGAGGAATACTTCTGGTGTGATTTGTGATAGAAAACTATCAATGAACTTTTAACGAAACTGATTGTATGATACTGAAAGTTGAAAATATGTGGCGATTGGTGAAGGTCCATAGAATAGAAGCACTGGTAATTATACTGACATATATATAGAGGACAGTCTCATAGTTACAGTTTACAAGTGAAGGGAAGCTAAAGAAAATCATAGGAACCGCCTTTTTAAGCTGCAGCAGCAAGCAGGTTATTTTTCTTTAAGGCACCACCAAACCAAAGTGGTCATTCACTACAGGCAGCCTCTACACATTTGATTGCACGGTTCATGCAGATAAAAAAAATTGACATAATGTAGATAAAGAAATGCTCAATATAAAATTTAGCTCCCTTCACTCAACAATCGGTATTTAAACTCCACACAGAAATCAGGACAACAGCTCCATTAATAACAGTCTAGGAAAATAACTTTTTCAAATACATATTTTTCACACACAAGCAAAATTATGATTCCACAATACAATGTCAAAATACAAACACTTCAATCACACACTCAAAACCATCCTTTAAAATTCATACACACACTTCAATCAAAGAACCAAACTCAAAACCATCCTTTATTCTTCAAAAACAAAAAGCAAATAGTAGTTTCATTTGCATGGTAAGCAATTAAGTTGACGAAGTTTGTTGAACTCAAGTAAGGCTTCCTTCATACCAATCCACAGTAGATGTATTCCTGAAGCTCACTGCCAAGAGTATTTTACATAATTAAACTACAGTACTAGGTGTCAATTGAAAGTAAAGGATAAAGAAAGTAATCATAAAAAATATGAGGCAACTGAGTACTCACCGTGCTGTGCAATGATGGAAATATATTATTCTACTGAAAATTAGTTTCGAAGACTTGACAATTGGGTGGGATGTTATGTGCCTCAGCATTGATTTCCATTGGCATGTTTGTTAACTTCAATTCAAGAAGAGTGTTGACATGCTTTAGTCCATCAGGAAGCATCTGCAGGCGAGGACACATTCTGATTTCCAATTGTCTGAGACACGGGAGTGCTCCTGGCTCTATAATCCATTCCTCTAATTGCTCCAGCTTCCAAATTTTCAAGACATGAAGCTGAGGAAAGCTTCGAGATTTGCATAACAAAGATTTGCCGATGTAAGACTCTGCGTGTAAACACAATGTCCGAAGATTTGGAAAAGCTTCCAAAATTTGCATGGGGTCTTCCTTTAGCTTTGAATGTGATAGTGTAAGTTCAATGAGGCTGAGAGGGAATTGAGACAGAATAGATGAACTGCTTAAGATTCCCAGCAAATATATGTCAGTGAGATTAATGTTATTCTGGAACGACTTCAAGTGTAACATCCAAGGTGTCCCTTGTTCATCTCTTGATTTTAGTCTCAGTGATTGAAGGTTTTCTAATTTTGCAATCCAATCAGCCACTGCCTCTAGTTGATCTGTCATAGCATCTTCCTGTAATGACATTTGTTGGCATGCTAATCCCAATTTTGTGATACTGACCAATCTGTCCAGGCTATTCTTCACTGGAGTCTCCTCATCTACAAACAGTCCCCACAGTGTCTGGAGATCAGATAGGAAATCATCTCTTAGATGAGGTAGAAGAAATCTGATGTGGGACAAATGATCTTTTTGTTGTGGTGGAAATCTGCTGTGGAAAGTCTCGCTCAAGAACAAGTGTCTTAGTTCCATCTCCCAAATGGAGTGTGGCAGAGTATGTATGTAAGTATGTTTGAGATCAAGTGTCTGTAGCTTCAACAACTCACTAATAAATGATGGAAGTGACTCTAAGTAAGTCCACCTTAAACCAAGGTACCTCAGCTGTGAAAGTCTTGCTATGCTTTTAGGCAATTTGGGCTTGTAAACGCTTTCAAGATCAAGAACCCGCAGGAGTAAGAAGCAATGGCTTGAAATAGATTCCTTCATGAAGTGGCCTATTTCTTGGCCAGGTTTACTTCCCTCTCGTGTATCGAAGGACAAAAGGGAACGGACATCCCGGTAGTAGGTTCTGAGAGAAGTTGAACTGTTCCTAGTACCATGGCCATGAATATGATTGTACCAGATATGATCGGTATTAAGATGATCTGTCAACCAGCGTATGATGGATGTTTTTGGGTTTGCATTGGAATCTGTGGAAGGACTTCGGGATTTGAGAAAAATGGAGCCGTTAGCTTTTGTCCACCAGAGTTGTCGCAAAGCATAGGGGAGACGGCATGTTTTGACCTTGCCATTGCGCTTTCTCTTGGCAACTTGAACGAGGTTCTTATCTATCAACTTTGTCAAGTAACGTTCTGCTACTTGCTCTGGAGGTTCGTGGTCTTCTCCGTGATGCACCCGTTCCTCTGCAACCCACAAAACAACCAATCTTCTAACAGGAACCCCAAATTCAGCAGGGAATAGGCCAAAGTAAGATAGACATCCCCTTAGATATAGAGGTAAGTCTTCATTGATTGTTTTAAGCGTTTCAGACCAAATCTGTACTTGATCTTGATTGAGCACGCTCGACCACTCCTCATATGTTACATCTTTTTGTGAAAGCAATTTACTCATTTTCAAAATTTGTGATGGCAGGCCCCCACATTTCATCACAATTTCTCTTCCAACCGTCATGAGTTCCTCTTGGGGAACATTGTCCACCTTCAAATTTCTTGTAAACAGAATCCAACTACTTTCATCGTCTAATAATTGTAGCGGGTGAACAAATGTTATAGTATCAGCAGCATGTCGGGCTAAATTTGCATTGCAAGTGGTAAAAAGAAGTCTGCTGCCGGTTGACTTATCGGGTATGGCCTCTTTCAAGGTATCCCACAAGCAAACTTGGGAATTAATTTCTTCTATACCATCAACAACTATGAGATACTTTGTGTGCGACAAGGTTTGGAGAATGTCATGATTATTACAGGTGAACGAGGAGTCTGGTGTAATTTGCTTGGTAGCCTCGTTGGCAATTTCTTGTAGAAGCTGCCGAGCCTCAGAAGTTGAAGACACCCATACTTGACACTCAAAATGATCAACAACAGCTTTGTCTTCAAATGCCAACTTGGCTAGTGTTGTCTTGCCAGTGCCTCCAATTCCGACTATCCAAGTAATGCAGCGACGTTTCTCATCTGACAGTAATTGAGTCATCAACACATGTACGTCATCATCAAATCCAACGACGCTGGATTCAGCAGCTACAAGGGACAGTTGTGTCGTTCCACGTAATATTTGAACCGTGGAAGACAATGACTCGGTATGGGTCTGAAATTGCACCAAACCATATGTTCTTCTTCTTCTGGAGGCATCTTCTATTTTTTTTCTAATCTCATGTATCTTGTTACTAATAATGCGTCGGGTCCAGCACTTGAAAATGTAGATGAGAATTGGCTTGTGCTCCAATTTAGTATCATATTCAACAATGATAGATTTTATTTCACGGCCAATACACTCCATTTGGTCCACCCAGATTCTGAATCTTGTATCTAGATCTCCCATGTCTTGTACATCCAGAGACAGAGCATCCAACAGTTCCATTTCCCCTCTAAGTGACTTGACTTTATCTTTGAGTGCAGGCTGAAAAAAGGAGCCGGAGGCTTCTGGTGTGACTGGATGTTCCTCGGCACCCGTACCACCAATCTGAATCTCTTCTTTTTCCATGCTTGGACCTGAAGATACGAGTTCTCGCATTGTTCCTTGTTGGAAAATATTTGCAATGCCATATATTGTCTTCCTGTTTGAGATATCAATAATTTGTTTCAACAAATTGTTGATGTCCTTGGCAAACTTAATTCTGCTAAGTATGGCAGCCAATCCCTTACCCTTAGCTGTAGGACATAAATGAACAAGGGACTGACCATTTTGAGCCATGTCTTTTAGTTGACCCAACCATACTCTCTGTCTTTCATTCAGGCTACCTTCCACGCTACTTTTGGTATCACTTAAAAACACAAGCATTAGATTTATATCTCTTTGCATACACTCCAAGTTCTTCGTCAAAGACCTCAGCAAATCCACAGTCCATGCAAAAATTTCAGAAGGTAAATAAACGAGAGTGAACGTTGCATCCATAAGTAAAGACATCAACATGGGCTGGGTGACCTTGACTGCATAACTAAAAGTGAAAAGCATGATGCCTTGAAGCAGTTTTTTTCCTTCCCCCTTCAATTTCTTCTTCATTTTCTGACTGGATTTGCGTCTACGCGTTGTTCTCCCTCGTTTTCCAGGATAATAGACAAGGCCCCTGAGCAGTAGCAGTAGTAGCAGTAGTAGTGCCAGAACGATACTGAACATTAGTGGGGCTTTACCAATGATGGGCAAATATTGACCAACACAATAAACTATAAGTAGGATTTCAACAACTATCAGCATCTCTAGTGGAATATCTGGAACAGGTGTTGAACATTGTTTGAATCCCAGTCCCACTCCCGTGTCTTTCCCCTGAACTTCGTAAGTCAAACTCCTGTGAAGTGCATCTCCAATTTGAGCCCTGACATATTTCATCTCCTTCTTAAATTCATTTTCGGAACTGTTTCCTTCACAAAGGACCAGATTCTTCCTGCTTAGACCGCAAACACTCATTTTTAACCATTTTTCTCTTTTGGCAATGAAATTTTCGGCAACACCTGCAGTGTAATTAGAAACAGCCTTTACCTCTTCCAACCAAACAGATTCTCTCTCACTGCTTGAACTCAATTTAGACACAATGTTTTGCAGGTCTTTGAGGCCATCTCTTACTTGTTCCACCATCTTGATCGCCTTATTACCAGTAATTAAATTTTGACTCAGAATGTGATCAAGCTTTTCCATTGCTGGGGCTACTACTGTGGTGGTTGATGACGATGTTATTGCCTCTCCTGGAGTTTCAACGGAGACACTGACATTATCAGTGTTTAAGTAATTCATTATTTTCTGAGAGATGTTTCTCATCCTGTTGCCGATCTGCAACAGCTCTACTCCAACATCGTGTTTGTCAGCCACATACAGAACTCCCCACCTCCTCCACTTCACTGATTTTAACATGAACGTTTCTATCACATTCTTTGCATCAAGAGCAGTTTCCTTCAACTTCTCTGCCAAGTCATTCAACTCTTGTGCATTTTGGTCGTATGTGCTCTGTTCAACCTGTTCTAACAATCCTTGCACTGATCTCAGCTCTTTTTCAATCCACTCTACTTGCCTCGCTGCACCCCCCAACAACGCATACTCTTCAATCAGGATTTTAGATAGGGCGTCTGAAACGACTTCAAGTACAACTTCAGCCATGCTTAATTTGCTCTCGACTTACATAATTACTTTTGTCCTTTGTTTCTTTTGGGTTTTTGGAAAAAAGATATACTTTGGATTTGGAGGCAAACGTATGCTTCAACGCATGGGTGGGCAACGACCAAGAAGATTATGGTGGGAAGAACAACACAAAACTTTTTCAACTTTCTAACCAAGGGAAAATAGACAAATGAATGTTTCTTTCTTTGCTTGAAAAATAATAATTACCGGAAAATGATTGGTAGACCACTCATATTTTCATAACACCAATGCACCCCCACATATTTGAGAGGAGAGAGATGGATCAAAGGGAAGAGAGACAAAGTGTTTGTGGGGTCTAGACCACATGTCATATGTTTATGTGGAGGTTTAAATGTGTATGTTAGATATGGGTGTGCATGTATAACCACTCATAATTACCTAATTATTGATTTAAGAATAGTGTTAGTAATAATACACATTTTCCAACGTACTCTATTTTATTTATCAAAATTCATATGCCTCTCACGGAATTTCAATAAAACCCACGTAATTTGGTGGGACTTTTAATCAATGAATGAAAGTGTTTTAAAAAATGTTTATCAGACAACAAGCAAAGTGTATTAGATTAAAGAATAAATAGTCACTTTGTTCCATAACTCTGCACCTCCCTGCCACAAAGGTCCATGATGTAGGATTAAATATAAAGTAGTCCTTGAATGTGCACTTTCGTTATCACTTTAGTCTCCGGTTTAAATAATTTTGTTAACCGATGACGTGACCAATGTTTTATGCTGACAAGGAGTATGAGGTGTCACGGAGAATAAATGAAAATAGAAAATGGTCACTTTGGTCCCTGAATCGAAAATCAATATCCGTGAACCAAAAATCAATATCCTCAAACTCCCCCCAACGAAGTGTTGCTCTTCTTCAAGAAATGAGTCATCTTCCTCAATGAAGCTATTCTGTAGTTGCAGGAGACTTATTGTCAGGTCATTGACTGTGCATACTTACTATCAGTTAGGTCCATGATAGTAAACACTTACTGTCACTAAGGTCCCAAACAATAAACACTTGCAGGCACACGACATTTGTCATGCTTCCATGCAATGGTTGTTATTCCACTCCTACAATGTTTATCATGCATCCATGCAATGGCTGCTATTTTATGATCACACAACATGTCTAGAAATGTGACATCAAGCATTAAATATTAGCTAATAATTCACATAACAGGTTTGGCGTTATATCAATGATTATTATAATAGCTAATATAAAAACAAATATTGAATCAAGTGGCTTAAGTTTCTGTTTTCCAATCATACTACAGAAATGCACATGCTCGTATAAATATACTAGGAGAATATTTGTAAATAATCAATTAAAGTTTAGTTGAATATGTATTTTTGAAGCTAATAATCTTTCTTAAAAAATAAAATAATATAATTTGAAGTTAACATTGAGATTAAAAAGAAGAAAGCACGAAGGAATTCAAGATCTACAGATACATAATTTGGAAAAATGTGATTTATAATCATACCTGAAAGCTTGAAACAATTCTTCATATTGCTAGAATTGATAAATTGATATAAAATAGGATCATAGTAGGCCTATTTTGTACTT
>Ga0315913_1002278_pt1 | contig 22346 bp, 7 predicted proteins | sample MpolsnodulesMG_FD_207736 | JGI IMG/M metagenome (GOLD analysis project Ga0315913, IMG submission 207736) | Medicago polymorpha root nodule microbial communities from Los Angeles, California, United States - small nodules | ecosystem: Host-associated > Plants > Roots > Nodule | place: USA... | reverse complement strand
TATTGTGCATGAGATATAACAGGTGCTATTCCCCATAAATCACTGTGAATCATATCAAAAGGCTGATTTACGTTTGATTGATGAATTGGAAAGGGTAGAATTTTACTTTTACCAAGTTTACAAGAATTGCAATCAAATTGAACAGCACTAAGAGACGGGAAATGTTTATTGCCAAGAACTCCTAACTTTATTAAATCATGAAGTACATTTGAGTTTGGATGACCAAGACGCTTATGCCATAATTGGAAACTAACAATTACAGAATTACAAGAAATAAAAGGCAGTAATGAACACGAAGACAACAATGAACCAAGAGGAAAAAGACGTCCAACTTTAGGCCCCTTCGCGATCATCTTCCCTGAGTGTTGATCCTGCAAAAAACAACCAGAATTTGAGAATTCAACTTTGCAACCATTGTCAACTAATTGGCCAACTGAAATAAGGTTACTGGTTAGACCGGGAGAAACATAAGCATTAGTGAGAGATGAGGAAATATCACCGATTGCTGTGATAGGTAAACTATTTCCATCTACAGTATGTATTTTCAAATCACCACAATAATTTGTGACATTTTTAAGAGCAGCAGCATTATTGGTCATATGATTAGATGCCCCAGAGTCAAAATACCAAGGAGAACTAGGTGAAAAAGCTTTACCTGAAAGACCCAAAGCAGAAAAGGCTGAAACAATCATTTGTTGAACCATTTCAGGTGTCAACATTGGCACAAAATTAGGCAAATTCTTATCCACGGAAACAACAGAAGTAGAAGAACCGACAGAGGCAGTGAAAGCTGTTGCATTTTTCCTTGGTGGCCTGATCGGACTTTCTTTAATAACGTGGCCTTCTTGTTTGCAGTAGTTGCAAACATTTTTAGGACAATGGGAAGCAAAATGTCCAAAACCTTTACAGCAGAAACATTGGACATTACTCATGTCACGCCCTCTAGGTCTTCCTTGCACAACATACGCCACAGGAAGGGAAGCAGATTTCTGTTGATCCATGGTTGTCTGAGTGAGGAGACGTTGTTCTTCACGAAGAAATTCATTAAGACATTCATCCAAGGAGGGGACAGTAGCTTTGTTCATGAGATTAGTCTGAATGTCCTCAAAATCATATCTCAATTTCATAAGAAATTGGTCTCGTTTTGTGGTCTCATGAACTGTTTGGACTGCAGTTTGTCCCTCAGCTGACAAATCTTTAAAAACAATGCCGGTATATTCAGCCCAAAGATTCATGAAATGAGAATAGAATTCAGAAATTGAAAGACTTTCCTGTTGAAAATCTGAAATTTCATGTTCAAGTTGGAACCTGCGAGCACTATTGTTCTGGCTATAATTTTTTTTAAGATATTCCCACATCTTAGCTGCCGTGGCGAAGGGTCTGAGATTGAGGACAATATTAGGATCAACAGATCCTATGATCCATGCCATAACTTGTGCATCTTTGACCTCCCATTTGGCATGTGCCTCCTTGTGAGTTGTTTTGTTAGGAGCAGGGTCGGTACCGTCAACATGACCCCAAAGCTCCTTGCCTTTGAAAAAGATCTCTAACTGAAATGCCCCATGTGAAATAGTTCTTTCCATTTAGGCGAACAAAAAGAACATCAAACTTGTCTGTAGTCGTAGACATGGTGCTGGAAAAAAATCACAGCAGGGGGAAAAAACAAACAAGAAACTAGAGAAACTAGGAAATCAAGGGACTGAGAGAACAACAAAACTCAGAGAAAGACACGAAACTAGGAACAAAGGGAACAAAAGAAACTGTTGGATCGAAACCTAGATTGATACCATGTTAAACTCAGAGAAAATAGGGTCAAAACTATGATCCCTTTTGCTGGAATGTTTTCATATATATAGTGCTGATACAATCTGTAACTGTTATCTACAACTATGCCATTGACTAAATACATAATTACACAATTATAACTGTACAATAATGTAGAATATGCTGGTTTGACTTGCAATAAAGTCTGTGCAAATCTGCTGGTTTAATGACCAACAAATCTGCACCAAATCAGCACTAATGAATAATTCTGCTGCTTTCAATTCTATTGACATTACATAGAGCCTAAGTACATGCTAAAGCTTCAAGAAAAATAAATGACAAAAATATTAAAGTGCATAAATTAAATTACATCAAGACCTATTATACACACTAAAAATTTTAAGGACCACAAAGTAAAAATGCCAAAAAATAAACATGCATGAAATGATGAGCAAATATAATGCAAAATAACAATAATGAATAAAAAAACAGTGATTAAACACATAATACAAACCAAAATATTTTTAGTGAATTTTAGAGGAAAAATTTAAGTGAATAAAATGCAAGAAGTAAAAAAAACAGTGGTGTATTTAGCACAAATGTAGTGAATTTTAAAAAGTTTGGGCTTAGTAATAAAATTAGGCTCAAATCCAGATTAGATCTGAACCATTTGATGAATCAGATGACATAGATCTGATCTCAGGGAAATTATATCATAGCCACACAATTAAGATCAAAGAGTTTTTTAATAAGGAGCACAGTAGGCATTAAGATAGAAACACAGTAAAAAGAAAGGAAAACACCAGGACCGTCAGACTTACCATCAGACGGTTTAACAATAGGGAATACAGTAGATCTAAACATACAGTCACACACCCTATCCAGAGGAAGGAACATCATCTGCCGTCAGATCGTAGATCTGACGGCCTAGTTTCAACAGGCGCACGACAACATCAAGAGTAACACGCACATCATTAAGGCAATAAACTAGGTATATAAAACGGTTTAAAGAGAGGAAATGCACATAACTCAAACAAATTCTCTCTCTAAGGTTAAACCTTGAGAGAGAGACTCTCACTTCTCTCTAAAATGGCAGCAGATCGGAGAAGACATGGATAGGTGGTCGGGATTCCTCCGACGCGGTGGCTTGCCATAGCGCTGCCGCGTCGAAGCTTTTACTTATGTTTTTTTCAAATTTTTTTTACATAAAATCAACCGCCTATTCCTCCTTTGTTCGAATCTACCATTATTTTTTGGAAAGAAAACAAGATGTGTTCTAGATCTGGCGTTTGAATCACGAAAGTTTTGGAAAGAAAGAGGAACAAAAGAACGAACAGAAATATTACCTTCTCTGATCGGTTAAGGTGTGGAGATTGAGAGAGGGAAGAAGTGATTCCGTTTGCTGTTCTGACTCGGCAGTTCCAATCTACTTTAATTCGACTCCGATCTTCTACTTCAGATTCGATTCGGTTCCTTCCTATTCTTCAGTCACGGTCCAAACTTGAATCAGTTTCGATCTATGTTGTTGTGGTGACAATTTCAGATTAGTTTACTGTGGTATGATGAAGGATAGATCGATTTCGAAAAATGGACTTGGAACAATGATGAAAATCTGTTGAAATGTTTAAGTGTTCAAATGGATTTCATTTTTCTTGAAAAAAATATCTATGATATGTTCATGATTTTTTTGAATTTTTCTGGTTTTTGATCTGATATTGCAGGAGAGAGAATTGGTTTAGGAGTTTGTAGAATATTTGCTGCAGCTATGTCAGTGATTGGACTCGTGAACAGTGCTCCATTAATGCTGTCCTATTTATAGTATGTAAAACTAGGGTTTCTCTGATACAAGACAAAGACCATAATACCCCTGCAGTTGGATTAAAGAAGCTTGGGCAAGAGGAAACCAATGGACCAATAAAAATAAGACATGTGGACTTAAAAGGATAAGAACAAAAGATTTAAATGGACTCAAAGACTAAAAAAAGAAAATAAAAACAAAAGGATTAAATGAATAAAAAAAATTCGAAATTAAAAATTAAATTAAAAAAAGAAAACCGAAATTATTTTTTAAAAAAGAAATTAAATGCAACAAAAAACATTAAAAATAAAATAAAATAAAATATTTAAAAATAAAAAGGAATAATAAAACTTAAAATTGTACCTTTCGGAAACCAAATGAGGTATTTTAAAATACCTCTCTGTCGAAATTTCGTTTGAGACGACAAAATCGCTCGGCTTTGAAAATACGAACAAAAGACTTTTTAACTGATTAAAATACGAGTAAAAGCTTCAACTATTTAAAATACGAGTAAAAAAGGTTTTAATTAACTAAAAGACGAATGAAAATTTTCAATTACTTAAAATACAATTAAAAAGCTTTAACTGCTTAAGATACGAACAAAAAATACTTTAAAGAACTAAAATACGAATAAAAATTTTAATTGTTTAAAAAACGAAAGAAGAATTTTGACTGATTAAAGTGAGAATAAAAAATATTAATTGGTCAAAATTTAGGGTATGACGATCCCAAATAAAATACATACAGAGACAATTAATCACATACGAGCACCTATAAACACACATAATAAATAATTAAAGTAATTCTAACGAAAAACGAGTTGTTACAAATGTCATCATATTCTGAAGATGTCACCATTAGCCTCGGATATTACAATTTGTCTTCTTCTGATCATGTGCAAATACAAACAAAGAACTTCAAGGACATATGAAATGAACAAATAATTACTTTTTCAGTAAGGGAATTTCAAATGTCTTTTCAACGACATTAACCAAATCAAGGAACATTCCAACTATCATTATCAAGCTTCTCAAAGACTTAAATTTATGTGATGGCACCTCTCCAACATCTCTCAATTCCTTCCCTATATCAGGAGCTGAAGACTTGAAAAAAAAAAACAAGACTCTGCAAATTTTATAAGTGTCCTTACTCTATCAAATTCAAAAGCGCATAAACACTTAATAATTTATTACCAAGTTCATATCTTAAAAATTCTAAAGTCTTAAGAGTCTTACTCTGTTTTGCAATTGTTTACACCTCTAATTGTATATTAAGTGTAAAACCAAATAATTTGTCATTTGATTAAGTTAGATTGTAAGAATTCTCTTTCAGTTGTAATTGAGTATTGGAAGTCTCTTACTTGTGTGATTGAGCATTATAAGTCTCTTGCTTATGTGTTGAGCAATTGTAATCTTTAATGATTGAAAATCCCTTGGAAGTGCAAGGGGATTAGATTACTCTCAGTTTGTGGGAGGAATTAGTATAATTGTTTTGTGTATCTCTGTCTCTCTCTTTGTGTTTGAACTAATTTGTTGCATTCAGAATCTAGATCAGACTCTGACTAGCAAAACACTTAGAAAAGCTAACACAATTCAACCCCCTCCACGTTGTCCTCGTAACAAATCTCAGTTGATAGGGACACAATATTAAATATATGCAACGGTTAAAGTTCAATCCCTGAACATTCCACCTATTCATCATAAAGGTGAATTTTTGGCACAAGGTTATTTGAAAGAAAAAAAAAAGTTTTTTTTATTGTTTTTTTGTTTTTTTTAGCTCATGGCCATAATTATTGTTATCTTGTTTAAGGTGCTTTGTCCGTTATGATTTGGGCCATACTGATTGTTTGAATTCATTAATTAGTTTGACATCAGCTATAATTCTCAACCAAACCCACCCAAATAAAAGTAGTAATATTGTAGTACATTAGGTAAATTTACTTGTATTTCAAGAATTATTATTAGGTAATGTAGTCTTTACACATTGTGGATAGAGCAAGCAAAGATCTTAGCTTTGAAACGTAAGATACGTGATCTCCGTTATTGCAACATAGGGACAAATGCTGGGTTCCAACATCCCACAAATTTTGTCAAATTTGGTTCTCTTTCACCAGCCACAGAAATATAAAACAATTCAGACTCATATAGTATACAATAAACATGCCCAATATGTGTGGCTTAAAAAAATAATCAAGTTAAACACACCCTTGATATTTATTCTTTTGAAAAAGCAGTTCTTGATATTGATAAAATAGAGTTTGTTTTGTTTCTGTAATTTTCGAATGAAAAAAAATTTCATCCTAAGTTCTGATTTGATTGTTTATGATAAAACATGTTTGAATTTCATCTCTCTAAGGTCAAAACAATTCCTTTTGCTCACTGCATTCACTTTATAACAAATAAATAAGACTTAGAGTTAAATAAAATTTTCATTCATAAAAATATAGTAAACTCTTATTTTGGTGCTTAAAAAAATAAAATGTGGGGTTTTCACACTCAATTTTTTTTGTTTTGTTATTTTATCCCTAATGGATATAAATTTGACATGCTTTTGATATTTCTTGAACATATTATGGACATACAAGGATTAAACATAATAAATTTGCATAACATAAACCCACCTTGAACATAAACGAATCATAAAATTGACGCTAATATAAATTTATAGATTGACCATAGGAACCAAAAACAAAATGAATTTCTTTTTAAGATTGAAAACATCCGGCTTTAGTTTATGGGGACTAAAATTAAAAATCGCCATATTTTCAAGGACGAAAAATTTAATAGTAAGTCACTAACTATACCATGGCATCCCGTCAAAAAAAACTATACCATGGCAGCACAATTGTTTGGTTTGGTGTTATATAATGTCCCATATGTCCCATACACTTGGTATAAGTTATTTCAAACAAAAACAAAATAAAGTTAAATTGTTTTCATTCAGGTTGTAAGCTATTTTCATAAACTATCTAGAATGACTTATGAAAATAAACATGAAATAACTCATATTAGAACACTCTTTAATTTCATACATTTATTCAACACCTCTATATCTTTCTTTTTTTTATCATACATCACATTCATCACATAATTCTATATTTTTTCTTTCTCAAGATGTCAAAGATTTTTGAGTGTCTAGTAATTAAAAAATAACAAAAAGGAGTACATTTATTTTTACCATTGATTAAGTAAGGATAACATAAAATGACAAAAGTACAAAACCATAAAGATGAGATCTCTTTCTGTGTGTCTTTTGGCATTAAATAATATACTCAATGTGGGGTAACCTTATAAAACCCGGAGCAGAAAGTTAAGCTTTAAGTTCATACAGAGCAAAACTGCCTCTCAGAGGCCTCAAAAAGGATTTGGTAGAACCTATATTAAAATTTATTCTCTTTAGTGGTAGCAGTTATTACTGTAATAGTAGTGTTTATCTTTTTAGGGAATTAGCCACTTTAGTCACTTTAATCCCTGAATGCAGAAAAATTGCAAACCAGTTCCTAAATGTAGGCTCTGTTGGTCAATTTCAGGGACTAAAGTGACTAACGGAGTCTGCATTCAGTGACTAAATTGACTAACGGAGTCTGCATTCAGTGACTAAATTGACTAACATAGTCTATATTCAAGGACTATTTTGCATATTATCTGCATTCAGGGACTAAAGTGACGACTCCTTTCCTATTCAGGGACTAAAGTGACTAATCTCCCATTTATCTTTTCTTTTCTTTTTTTTTTAATAGTTATATATGATGTCACAGGACAAAACTTTTCAACCTTTCAAATAATTTTATACCACAAAGATTCTGTGATGTTTCAAAATCAAGATATATATATTTAATTTTCTCCTATGAGTACTGACTAATGTTATTTATCTACTAGTATATATTACACAGCTATAGTTTTCAGAAGAAACCATTCAAAGTATAAGAGTCTTTTTCTGTGTTCTACTTTTTCATATACAAACTTTATTTTAATTTTCAACTAATATTTGGACCTAAGATCAAATGGCACCAGTTTGTACAAGAAGTAGAATGAAGTTGCAAAAAGCAATGGAAAGAAGTACTAGTTGTGAGTGTGTTACAACAGTTGAAAACAAAGAACTTGGTGTGAATAATAAGAAGGTTGATGATACAAAGAAAGATATAATATTTTCATCAAGTTCAAGTGGTTGTTCTACACCAAAAGCTAAAAGGTTCAGAATACCTAAGGTGTTAACATGTCCACCAGCTCCTAAGAAGAGAAGAGTAACTCCTCCTTCAGCATGCTCTTCCATTAATAGATCACCAATATCATTGTTTTCTTCACCTGATATAGAGCTTTTTTTCTTCTCTGCACTTAATAATGTATCAGTGTAATAAGTTTAGTTTTACTTTATGTAGCGAAGTATGAATATAGTTTAGTTTATAATCCTTTCTACAAGTTTTATGTGATTATGATGACTACAACTTATGGTATGCAAATTATGAGTTTTGGTTACAAATTCCCTCATTGTTAGGCTTGAGTACATTGTTGTTCTTATATATAATACTTGTTTTCTTGAATCAGTTTTCTTTTAATGGTAGATTCAGTTATTTATTTGTAAAGCATGAAAATCGATTCATTTGCAAATTTGATTAATTTTTTTTTTAACGGCAAATGTTAATAGTTGGTTTGTTAGATTTATATTTACTCTTGACCTCCATCTCTTTTCTCATAGATCAAATCAGTTGAGCTATCCAACTCTCCGGATATTCGATTTATCTACACTATAGTATCCTTCTGATCAAGGATTTGGTATTACATATATGCATATCATAAATTGTTAGAATTGCAACTTTGGCCTTCTGGAAATATATATTTGTGGTTGAGTTGATTGAGTTTGGCTTAATCAATATGATTTACATTATCATATCAAATGATCATTAACACATAAATATCTTGATTAGTCACTATGTTGATAGATACAACATTCTTAGTTTAATAGCAGTTTTAGCCCCTTATATTTCAAAAAGTTGCGATTTTGACCCCCTAACAAAATAAAATAAAAACCGCCCCCTAAGTATTGCCCCTTTTGCAGTTTTAGTCTCCCAGACCAATTTTGACCAAGTCAAAGCTGACGTGAACCCCACGTGTGTAATTTTTTAATTTTTTAATTTTTTTTAATTATTAAAAAAATAATTTTTTTATTTTTTTTAATAGAAAATGGAGAGGCAAAATGATGAGGTAAATGTTTTTGAATATTTCATCTTCTACTGTTTTTACTTCTTCCTTTTACAAACAAAATACAAATATACTGTGTCTTTTTTTTTTGAGAGAAAATATACTGTGTCTTGTATTGAGGAAATGATTTTTCTTCAGATAATATATAGTCAGTTGGACTGTTTTGGTTGCTCTGCAGGGGACTGTCTAAATTTGAGGTGTTTTTGCCCATTACTTATTAATTCACTGATGCATTTGGATTTGATTTATTTTGGAGTCATGCATGTATTTACATTTTTAGTTTGGTAGGTCGTCAGCATGGAGTCCTATTCAGTGGCAGACCCATAAACATTTTGCACTGATATATAACCTTATAAAAGAAAAATATTTTTAATTAGCTTTTACCAAATACACAATTTTATAAATGAAATCCACCTTCCCTCAAAAAAAAAAAAAATGAATGAAATCCACCTATATACGGTGTTTTTTTCTTTTGAAAGGATACTATATTATACGCTGTTTTATTTTCAAAATATGATATATTTTGTATTCATGCCTGTTTTTACTTTAACACAAGGGATACAAATTAAGATGATAAATGATTAAAGTTTATTGTGTATTATCTCGTTTGTATTTTATTGTGTATTTATCTCGTATAAATTTCTCTTATTTTCTCAGAATATGGACCTATGGAGGAAATAAGTATTCATTTATGATCCCTCCAAAAAAAAAGTATTCTTTTGTGGGAGCAAATGAGCAAATGAATGGCTCGGTTCACTGGTAAAACTGCTAAAATCCTTAATTTTTGTCTATCAACAAAAACAATTATTTTTCATTAATAAAAAGGTTACATATATGCAGACAAAAAATGTTATATACTGTATGTTAAAACTTTGTCCTATTCCTCATTTACTCTTAAAAATGCCATAAACATATTAATATACATTTTCATTTAAATATTTTTCTTGTGGGGCAATTACATTAGATCATACATTATAAAGCACCCATTTTAAGTGTTTAAGTGGTCATATATGTACACATCATCATCATCAGTGTTATAATATTTTAATATTAGTAATACCGGAAAAAAAATACTCAACATCTTCAATGTATCACCTCACAAAAACTTATTAATTTGTTTCCACCAATAACGTTTAATCATTAAATTTCGACAAAAAACATTTATTTTAATACAGTTTATTTATGGGGACCTTAGAAAGAGAGAGAAATTTCATAACCACCTTTCTATACAAACACCATATTTATTTGCTCCACAATGGAGGTATCTACTCAACATAATGCTAAATGAGTGAATCACTCATCATTGTGGCTGATCTTATACGTTAATTTGCTGCATTTTGATTATACCTTATGTATTTCTGTTGTCTTATTCCAATCATGTTCTATAATTTGGTGGCTCTATTTTGTTTTTATAAAATATTCAATAATGCCTACATTTGATTTGAATGACTTGTGTTTGAATTATTTGGTTATGTCTATATTCAGTCATGCCTGATATTTTTTTCTTTTTTGAACAAGTGTATTGGTATGCCTAATTAAAAACCCTTTTGTATATGCATATTGTAAATTTTAACTTTTCGTATTATAAGACACTTAGTAACATTAATTAATAGTTTATTTGGGAAAAATGCAACAGCCATGTATTTTTTTGGTAAAAGTAATTAACGCGTCTAGTAATTTAAAAGAGACTTATAATTAAGAAAAACTTATTTTCTCTAAAGAGACATATAAATGATTATTTTTCTTTGGAGTAAAGGGATTTTCAAAAAAAAAGAATGGACATCTATTTGGTTCATGAGATTGTTCCAACTCTTTTAATGCCGCTCAAATTGTTCACTTTTAAGATTTTTTAACCATATTAATTCCTATTAATATTTAATTTTGAATCTTATGCTACGTGGGAGATTAACACTTTATCTCCTTATCACTGCTCTCAAAAAAAAAAAAAATCTCCTTATCACTTCACGTTAACTCCTTAAGCATCACGTTAGTATTATATCTTTTAATTTTATTGACATTTAAAATGTTTGAAGATCAATTTAATAATTTATATTTGACATACAAAAAAAAAGTATCTACATATTCTCTTAAAGACCTGTTTAGGCCTACGTTCTTTTGATTAAACATAAAAAAGATGGTGGTTATCATTATCCTTGTCAACCTTATCTTTTACGTTGTATCTAAAAAGAACAAATTATAAAAATCTAAAGAAGGTACAAAGCATCTAAAGGTGCAAAATGAGAATCCAAAGATGATATATAAGTAAACTAAACAATTTTGTCAACATGTATACATGCAAGTTTTGAGTTAATAATTATTGGAAGAGAAAACACATGGAGTGGGAGAGAGAGAGAAAATAAAGAGAATCCAATGAAGAAGCTCATGTTAGTGGTGATAATTTTTAATTTACAATTTACCATACACACACGTAAGGGGAATCTCCTGGAATCGAATTCCTCGTGAAAATTTTAATTCTTTATTTTTTTACAATGCTTTCAAATATTATATCTAATTTAGTGTCGGCTCTAAGGTACACAGTTGTAGTGCGTGTGTGACATCATTGTTTTAAGAAAAAAGAGCCATTTATGTTGATTTAATCTTAAGGGTAGGTATATAATTGAATCATTTAATGCTGCCATTTTTTCATCCTATCGCGGAAGGAAAATTATGTATAAACATTTATACATCTTATTGACACCTTATGAGACATAGATAGAGAAAGTATGTAATAGATGCAATATATTGAACAATTTTTTACTATTAGTGTTTGGTACCAAAGGACTTAAGCCAATAAGATTAGATGAAATACAAACTCACTTAACCCATTTGGGTTGATCTAGTGGTATTGATTTGGAACCTACGAGTGTGTTCCTCCTCAAGGTCTCAAGTTCATTCTCTCTAGTCCCTATTTAAGTAGACTAATTTAGTTTCTTAAAAAAAAAAATACAAACTCACTTGTTATGTTCAATCAATTATACTATTTTTATTGAATGAAACCCAACGGATGTTGCTCTTTAGGCAACAAAATAAAACACTCGAACGGTATTTAATTACCGTTCGCTGTCGGACAGTAGTCTAAAAAGCAATTGTCAAAACCAACTATGGGCCCGTTTGTTTTAGTTTTTTTTAAATAGATTTTTATAGTGTAATATTTTTTTGCTACAATTTTTTTAACAAAGAAAATTTTAAGGAAAGTTTCAAATAAAAAATTTCTTTGAATAGTTTATCTTAAAATATAATTCTAAGTATTTCATCATTTTGTTATAATTTTTTTTGATACCAAAATTTTGAAAAAATCTCTAAAAAATAAGCTATTTCAAATAGCTTTTCATAAAAATTCATTTTTGAAAGATGTCACTTTGAAAAAATATGTGATTTTTACTATGTAAAATATCTAACAATGAATATTTAAGCTAGGGAATCTCAAACTCTCATTTTTAATTTATGTTAAATGAGTTTGAAATAACTTCTTTTATTTTTGAATAAATTTCTAAAAAACAAACGGGCCCTATATCATAGAAAAACAGATCAAGGCCCACTAGAGCCTATATCTTTTGATTTCTGCTCATCCCCCTACACTTTTCGCTCCCACCCAGTTAAACTGGCTAAAATACCCCTGTGTTAGTTAACTAACGTAAGTGTAAAATTATGCGTTAATTAACTAACGCAGCGTGACTTAAGTCACGCAAGCAGAATTCCTTAATTTTTACACATGCGTGAGTTAACTCACGTCGCGTGAGCAGTTAACTCACGCTAGGCAAAAGTGGAGTCATACTTTAAAAACTCATACCACGTACAACAAGTGTAGAACCTTGCAGTAAAATAAAGATTAAAAAAGTTGCAGCTTGACAGCAAATTATATCTCTTCTCTTCATATATAATTTCACCTTTGCAACAAATTTGATTTGCGGTGCCATTTTACTATTCCCAACCAGATTTCGTGAGGCACACCATTTTCTTGTTTAAAGATTGATTCACAAATTTGAGCTGATTTTCATGTTTGTAACAAATGACTGATTCACACATTTGTCTTGTTTAAAGATTGATTAACACGATGTTCTTGTTTAAAGATAAATTTCATGATAAAATTATTCTTCTTCTAAAAAGTTACATGAAGCATATGCTTTTGATTCTTTTTATTGTTTATCCAGAAATTGTTCTTTTGAAGTGAAGTAAAGGGAATGGAAGAAGGAGATACCATGGGGAAGGAGAAGTGAATGGAAGGGAAGAACAAAATATTAGATTGAAGAGATGTGTGGGCTGCATTGCTGTTTGCCTTGCGATTAACTCATGCGGGGGTATTTACGGCAATTCAGTTGGGCGCGAGCGAAATGTGCAGGGGGAGAGCAGAAATCATATCTTTTAAGTACAAAGGCTCAAGAGACGGGATATCTTCTATTCACACCCCATCTGAATTTAATACAACAAATTTAGGAAGGGTATGGAATAATCAATTACCTAACCATTTAGTGTTGTAAAACGATATAGACCTACCAAGAGTTTCTAGCTTCAAACGAAAATTCGTTATATTTTTCTGTATAAATCCAAAGCCATTATATTTTCTGTAGAAAAAAATTATATTACTTTATTTAATAGTGACTTTGGATGTGTACTAACCCATCCTTCTTTTGTAAGCAAACTTTGTGAGTACATTGTATACTTGTATTTGTCAATGACAACCCCCGTATAAGATGGACATAGGAAAGTTTAATTAAACTTAAGCTTGGATGGATGCAAAAAGAATATTCAGATAGTTTTCAACAAAATTTACCACAATATATAATATGAACATGCATGAGTGTGGTCCTAGAAAACAAGCCTTTCTTAATGGCAATTAAACTGAAATTTGTAATTTTACTCAACCAAGGATTGGTAAATTGCTTTACTTGAAGCAGGTATCCAACATTCAAAGAGGTTATCCATTTTGATTGTTATTTTTTTGTGGTGGTCAGGGTTTGAATCCCAAACCTTACATATATTATGCATTGTCCCTACCAACCGAGTTAATCGACCCATTTTGATTGTTATTAATAACATAGAAAAATAGTCTTTGCAATATCTAATTTTGTCGTTTACTATGTATTGAAAGATAAATATAATGCATACAATATTTTGTTCCTATATAGCAACGATAGGAGTTTGACTGATTACTCAGCCGTGCCATAGGGAGAGAAATAAATGACAAGAGTGTGCATGTTATTCATGTAGACATTGGGGAATTTTTTTTTCTTTACAATTTGGATCTCCCTTTTAGACAAAATGCGGTGTAGTTTTTGGGTGGTTATGGTTTAGAATTTTCAAGAGAGAAATTTTGGAAATGCAAACTCTCATATTTAGGTTTGGAGGTATTTGGAAGAGAAGAACTTGAGTGCGTTTGTTTTAGAATTTTTTTTTAGAAAAAATCTATTCTTTTACAATACCCACTAGCTCTTGTTGCATACCAAAATTTAAGATAATCTTTAACAACATTTTGCTTTCATTGTTGATGGAATAAACTTTCGCTGCAAAATTGATAATTTATCCCTCACTTTGTGTAGGGAAATGAGTCAAAATCAATTGTCATAAGAATTGAAGAACGAGACATAAAAAAACATTTTAAAAAATGAACCTAGTGCCTCATCGACTGTCCGATTTTCTGAAGTTTATGGTATATGAAAGGAGAAAAAACTAAGTTCGTTTGCAAAAGTTCATTGAATGTCAAATTGATTCATCTCATCAAAGCCATTTGAAAAACTACTCGATGGCTCGAAACTCTAGCCCTCTTGTCTGTCCAGGTGCACCGCCTTAAAGCGAAGACACATCTAACATTGTTCTGCTCAGCCAAACAAAAAGTCAGTACCTGATCTGTTACTCTTGATTACGAATAAGTAAAAATGTGTTTCATTAGGCTTACATGTTCTTTGATTCCTTTTCATGTCCTGAACGATTGCAGTTTATGATGATTTTGTCATCAACTTTTGATACTGAATGATCCATTGGGAGATTGATCTGTCTTTCTGCTAAATTGAAAAAATTGAACACTAATTTAACTTCAAGATTTTAAATCATGTGAAAGTCCAGAAAAAATATATATACGTTTGGGTAAGGGTGAAGAATTTTAAACGTGACTAAGCTCTCGAACTGAGGATACGTTTCATAATCAGTCCACAGGGTTGAAGCTGTGCGGACACTCCAATGTCCCACTTCGAAGACAACGACACTTATGGTGTGTTGCTTACTGAAAATACATGTCAAACTATAATCTAAAAGGGGGAACTCTTACCCGACTTGGGTGGAGGAGTGACATAACCATCAAGTCCCAATAATTTCTGTACCAATGAAAATTTCACATCAGCATGTTTAACCGTTTAATGAAAGCGAGTTTAAGTAAGGAAGTTTACATAAAGGTATATGAGAGTTACCTTTAGATTCTGATAGCACTCCTCAAGTTTGTCATTGTATAAGATGGAATCAAATATGCCTGATGACTTGCCTTGCTCAATCTCAGTCTGAGCATTTCGTAATCGCTTTAGGACCTGTTCTTCTGTTTCTGTCCCTCTGTTCAAAACTTTTCTTTTTAGCGTTATTCGAGAGTTAAAAGGTATGAATATGAAGCTATTATTACTCACCTTTCACGAAGACGCTTTTCAAGCTCTTCCATCGGCGGGGGGCAGATAAGGATATATATGGCTTCAAGAGAACTAGCCCTCACAGATCTTGCCTCTTGAACATCAATATCAAGAATACACCTCTGAACAGGATTCACAAATTAAAAAGATTTCAATATCTTAGATGAGAAAAAGAGAAATTTAATATATACTAAGGCAATGGTTAAAAGATCGGTTTGATATGATTGCACCCTCAGTTTTCAAACAGAAAATTTAATTTCATTAGTATCACAAAACATTACCACAATATATTTAATGCATTTCGAAAGTTTAATTTTACTCAAGTAGAATAAATAAATTTATAAAAGATCCAATAAATGCACTTAACTTTATGATTGGAATTGTGTAGAAAAAACAAGTCAAAAGAGTGTTATATTTGATAAAATCAAATTTGTGTTTTTTGTGCGTCGAAATCAGATCAGACTAGCTTTTATATATTTATAATAGGATTGCAATAAGTACAATAAATATTGATATGATTACTCAATCTAATCCTAATCACATATGTGCAGCTAAGGAATAATATGTGACTAATTCTAACAGATTTAAACTGTGTTCAATTCAATAATATATGTGAACATTAAAATATAGTGGCAAGAGGAAAGAGGCAATTCTGCATAATATTCTGCTAAGTTTCTGTCAATAATGTACTGTGTATTCCGCAGCAATTAAATCACCAAAAACTATGCTTTAGATCTTACAAGTGTTTCTAAAAGTCAACACATTGGAGAGTGCTTTTAATCAGAGTTGTCAAATATAGGCCATGGAAGTGCAATAGTCGACTGCAGTGGCAGACTTTTTGACAACTACCACGGCCAATTTGGGAAGAATGGCGGCGCCATGGTGTTTTATGGCTAATATGGAGGTTCAAAATGGCGGATTTCTGGCTTTCGGCCATCCGCAATTGATAGCACTGTTCTGACTAAACCTAATCATTATTTTTTAACTGAAAAAAGGAAGCAGTAAACATAAGGTTTTTAACGATAAAGATTCGTAAGGAACTTGCTTTCCCTGCATCTGATACCATTTCAACGGCCTCAACACTGGTCCCATATAGGTTACCATGCACAGAAGCAAACTCAAGAAACTTTCCATCTTTAATCTCTTTCTCCATTATACTCTTCTCAGTAAATGATAATGGATTCCATCTTTCTCCATAGCTCTTACAGCACGGATTGTGTGACTCACAGAGAAACCAAACATGGATGGAAATTCTTTCGTGACCATTGATATCAATGTTCCTTTGCCTACTCCAGAAGGACCACTAATAACAACAGGTTTCTCAGCATTGCCTATCACACCCTTACTCCATGCAACAACCTCAGTCCCCAAAATCTTTTGCTGGCGCCGGACGTATTGAGTGTCTACCTGCCAACATCATGAAAAACAAAAAATTAACACTTATTAGGCCATTTAACATCGTGTTTACTATTGTTTCGGGTGCAATGTTATCAATTGCAGATCGTGCAAAATTGCAGTGTGTTCAAATCAGCGTTGTTAAATAGCTATAACTCTAATGCATAGCAGAATTCGCACAAATCACTATTGTTCTACAATACACTACTTAGTAAAAAAAACGTTGTATAACACTGTTGCATAGTGGAGTTTGAACAAACCGCTATTTTCCCCGATCTGCAATTTACACCAATGGTTCAAATTATGTTATATAACAGTGCCATAGTACCGGTATAGATGCTATTTAATAACATTTTGTACTAAATGCCGCATTGCTGAACAATGATTCAGCTTTGCTATAATGCTATAACTAGTAATTTATTAATACTACTTCGGAGATTGTATGCATTAATAGTTATTTCTTTGGGATTAGAATAAGGACTTAGGTTTGGAAGAACGAACCTCGAGAAACCATGTATGATCATCTGGCTTCAGATTCTTCTTAGGAATTACGATTTTGTCTTTTAATAATACTGGTGAATGGCCTTCAAATGATAAGGGTTTGGTGCCTAGCACAGTTGGATTAACCTTACAAATTAAAATGGATATCAGCAACAAATCCTAAGAGTTAAAAAAGTAAATCAAATAAAAGAAAAAACATTCAACTGACCATTCACGAAGACAGTTGTCGAAAATTCGAACTTTAATAGACAGAATTTCTTCATCAGCTCCACCAATGACATACTGTTAAATAAATAAAGGTTCAACTTTAGTTTTAGACACAACTAATCAACAAGTAGTAACATATTGAAAGTTATTGTTTATCGACTAATGTATGATTAATACCGTTTTATTGCCAACAGTGGCAACGGTAGTCGATGTTTCCAAAGTTCAGCTTTTTAAATCCGAACTATTACTGCTTCCATTCTGCAGGTCTTGATGTTGAGAAATGAATATTGGTGCTTCTCCCTATTGATCACAAAGAGTTTCATAAATAAATCAAATTAAAACCAATTTGATCCAATATCATAAACTAACACGATTCCTAAAATTTTGTAATATTCTAATCCTCCAAGGTAAAAAGATACTTACCATAAGAATTTTATTCTCCTGAATCCAATCCTAACCTAGAGTATATACAAATGTTAATATTATCAAAGAACAATCAATATATGAAAACTTCAATATTTAAGAAATAAAAGCCAATGAGATTTATATAGGGAAATAGTTCATCAACCAGAAGAAAGTTTTTTTTTTTTTTTTTTTTTTTTTGTAATAATTTTCTGATCCAACATAAATAAATGAAAAGAATGAACAACCAATATTGGTTTTGATTAATATATGTCTAATCCCACATTGTAATTTTGTTTTAAAGATTACATAAGTTTGTAAACATTCAATGAACAATGCATAAAAGAGAGCACAACCTAGATTGCAATGCCTGAAACAGGTGAGACATATAGATGACATAGTATGTTGGATTTACCTTAGGGCAATAGCAGCAGCAGCAGCAGGTTATTTTGTGCAGAAAAGAACAAAGTTTGTTTGGTCTTTTGTTTGATGTGACAGGTTCAACTTTGTGTCTTTATTACAGTTGACAATAACGTTAAAAATATCCAAGAGAGAGAAAATTTAAAGGATTTTTTTGTCGTTGTTATCTTTTTGAGTTACACGTTTGAGTGAATGCTTAGAATAAAAAAGAAGAGAGTGGCGGCAGAGGAGAGGAAGGTACAAGAAAGAAAAAACGGGTTTTTTATTGGATCTCGTTTCGTTCACGAACCGGAAAGACTGGCTTTCGTTTTTCACGTAACCTGATACTGAATGAGTAAAATAATGAGAAATTCTTGCATGGTCTTGCCCTTAATACGTAGCCCATCCAATCAAATAATTTCATTTCAATTAGTTAATAAAATAAAAAATGAAATACAACACGTTCCATTAAAATTGGGAAACGGTTTTCATTATACCAACAATAATTCCAGTTTCATCATTTAGATACATCCCACAAATTACAATGCTTCAAACAACCTTCACTATTGTTTGATATTGCAAGATACTATTAACTACAAGAAATAAAACAATATACATACTGGAACAAGAGAAGTATCAACATGTTTGAACAGTTTCTTGGGTGATGCTCAATCAAGAAAAACATATAACAAACATGTTTCAGTTTGGAGAATGTAGTTTCATCGACAAAGAGAGTTTTGAAAGGGAGATTGAATTTTTAGCATGTAGAGATGAAATTTTATTTGTTTCTCAAGTTAAAGAAACAAAACAATGATCATCATTGTTGTGGCAAGCAAGGCTGCAGAAATAAAATGGCACAATGGGATGCGAGGGAAGAAAACTGCATTTCAATTTTAATAGATCGTGTTGTATTTCCCCAGATAACCCATTTCAATTTTTTATTTTATTAATTAATTGAAATGAAATTATTTGATTGGACGGGCTCAACGATGACGTGTTAAGGATAAGACCATGCAAGAGTTTCTCATAAATAATTTGCAAGGATCAGCCAAATCCGTCCTCCAATTTACCGTATCGAAATGTCTATTTTGTCTCTAAATTTATCAAATAACAACCAAATTAGTCCCTCATTTAAGTTGTTTAGGGTGTGTTTGGTTGTGGAGAGAAAGTGATAAGAGAGAAAGAGGTGAGAAAGAGTATGGTGAGTGAGAAATATGTGAAAAATAGAGTATATTTGTTAGGTTGTTTACTATATAAGAGAAATGAAGGAGAAAGAAATGTTGATTGTTTTTAAAAGTACAAATATACCCCTAAACTAAAAAAGACTTATAAAATTAATTTCATTTTTAATTTGTTCTCTATTAATTTATGAATTACATAATTAATTTTATTTAATTGATTATAGTAATTTAAGGGAATTTAAGTAAATAAATCTATTAGTTTTCTCTAAAATATTTTTTTAATAGTTTAGTATAAAATAATTTATTAATTTTAATTTAGCTAAATAATTTGATTTTATTTTGAACCCGTCTATAATTTTTATAACCCCTACAATTGTCTATATTTCTTTTTGTGTGCGGACATTATATATGCAGTAGTGATAAAAACACTTCATTATTTCTTTAACAAAAAAAAAACACTTCATTATTTTTCATTAACTTAATTTGATAAGGATGTAATTTCACAAATTAACTAAAAAACAAAGACATTTCCTTCAAAAAAACTAATAAAAAAAACAAAGGCCCAAACCTTTTTTTTTTTCTGTGACAGTTTTATTGAGAGATGAATAAAAATGGAATTTCAAGAAACAAGTGCATTTCGAGCTCCTTTCTTCGCTAGATAGAGAAGACCAGAAAAAGGTGTGGGACCCAACAACTATTTCTTCCCCAAATCTATAAAATTGGAACTCTCATTTTATAATTTGTCATCTAGAGTCTAAATTCAAACTCACTTTTGCAGAAAAATGGTCGTTACCCAACAACTATTTCTTCCCCAAATCTATAAAATTGGAACTCTCATTTTATAATTTGTCATCTAGAGTCTAAAATTCTCAAAATGTCTTCCATTAATTGATGGCAATGTTCTTCCCTAATTCAAAAAACTTCAAAACCTAATTTTTTTTTTTATGGAATTCGAAATCCAAAAATCCCCAAAATTTGTTCAAGCTTTGGTGTTCAGAAATGATGGGTGGTGGGCGTATGAGCAAAAACAACTATAATAGTCTTCATCTTCAAGCTCCATGTTTAATGGTGGTGTGAGAGTACTTAATTGAGTGTTGATGTCCTAGAATTTGTGTTGTAAGAAAAGTCAACACTGTCAAAAATCTAGGATGGCTTTTCTATGCCTGCCTCTGCCAAAGGTTTGTTTAACAATGACTATGTGATGTGTGAATGGTTTGTTTAACTTATGCTAATTTTGAATTTTCTTTGTATAGGATGATGGTAAAAATTGTAAATTTTTTGTCAGGGTTGATGAAGCTGAAGAACTAGGTTATTTTAAAAACAATGAAATTGGTGCTGGTCTTGGAAGAAATTCAAGGTTGACATAGAAGGTTCAATCCGTGGTTAAGCCTAAGGATAGTGGCAGTGAAGAGGTTTGGAGGGCGAGGTTGATGGATAAAGTTGACTGTGTAGAAAGGGAACTTAAGTTGATTAAGTATTTGATAGGAGTAATTTGTTTGATTGAGTTGTTTAACATGCTACGATATTGTGCTAGGTTTGTGCAATGTTGTAATGAAAAGAGGATGAAAATGAATGAATACAACCCTTATGTCAAACTCTTTCCATCAAATTGGTCCTTAAATTGTTTGTCTATGTATCAAATCGATCCTTACATTAGTGAAAAATACCATCAAATAAGTCCTTGAATTGTTTAAACATATGTCAAGGTGATCCTTGGTGCATATATGTGATGAACAAAGTAAAAAGTAAAGAGACACAGTTTGATTGTTGTAAGTACCATCATAAGATATACATTTGATGTTTTTAAACATTACATAGCAAAAAATAAATAAAAAATTACATAACCTGTCATAAGTCATACATTTGATGTTCATAAGTCATTAACTACATAGCCAAAAAAAAACCAACTATGGCATAATTTAAACAAGTCCAAAAACATAATTTAAACAGGCATCACTTCTTTGGAAATCCTGGAGTTGGAATAAACTCCGTGAATTAGGGTTGAGTAGAACCGGATTGCCCATAACTTGGATATGATACTCTACTAACTCAGGAGCAGTTGGATTTTGAAGAGCAGGACCCCTAACTGGTACTTGCTTAGGCCTCTAAGTTGAAATTATTGGCCCTCTCATGCCATGTCTCCTTGTACTCACTCCTTGTAATAAAATCAATTAAATTAGTCCCTAAATTATTACATTATCAATGAAATCAGTCCCTAATTTATAACTATATCTATCAAATCGATACATATTTTTTATGAGTCACACATGTCCAGAAATTGCATCAGTTGCAGCAGAATTCTCTTGTTGAACCGCAACATCAACATTCTCAACAACATTCTCTTGTTGCACCTCAGTAGCAACAACATTCTCTTGCACATTATTTTCCACACCTGCCACATTTCCTTCTCTTGGTTCTTCAGGCTCAGTATCAATCCAATCTTTTGACCTAAAAATAATGAAAACCCCAACCTAAAAATCGAATTTTGACCTGATTGTTTGCAAAGACATATATAGAAATACATAAAAATGACATGTAAAATTTCGTTGCATTTCAAAGATGTTTCGATTTATTTTTATTTTTATTTTTCAACCAAAACGTACGAAATTGTAATTTTGTTATGAGTAAACGTATATTTACAGGTCAAATTCCGTTCTCTAATTTTGTTGGCATGGTTAGAACATCATAAGAACTTCACCGTGAAAATTTGAAGTTTTTAAACGAAATACGAATTAATTTTGAATTGTTTAAGAAATTCAAAAGAATGGAGAATACAAATTCATAATAAATCCATCCCTAGTAGAAAAAATCTAATTTTTTTGTGTGTAAAGCCATGTTTTAACATCCTAAAGATGCCTGAAAAAATCATAAAAAATTCAATTTCTAGATCACT
>Ga0315913_1002276_pt1 | contig 22356 bp, 13 predicted proteins | sample MpolsnodulesMG_FD_207736 | JGI IMG/M metagenome (GOLD analysis project Ga0315913, IMG submission 207736) | Medicago polymorpha root nodule microbial communities from Los Angeles, California, United States - small nodules | ecosystem: Host-associated > Plants > Roots > Nodule | place: USA... | reverse complement strand
AATTTTATCGTACCTTGTTTTAAGTGTAACACCCCACAAAGTGTAACACTTAAGATTATCACATAATATCATCAAATCTGTTTGCATGTTAAAGATGCCAACAATAAAATAGTACCTGTAAGTCCAAGATGTTGCAAGCATTATTAGATGAATTACTATTGATCATTAATCAGTAATCAACAATTTAAAAATGAATCAAACATTAAAATCAAAATTAACTTTTTCAAAAAAGTCAGTTTTCTGACTGCACCGTATCAGCTCCCTTTATTCTATAGTATAAAGAATTTATAGTAAAAATATCTTAAAAAATCTGATCATCATCATAAAATAATTTCTATATATAGCCCCATCTAGACACATCTCAAAACACACAACAACAAAAATCAATGTCAGAACCAAACAGCAAGACATGATTTATTTTTGTTGACTAAAACAAAACTTGTTTTTCCTTTTCTTGTTCTTTTTTTTCTTCTTCATATGACCACACTTTATTCACCTTCCTCCGCCATGGAAAACACCAACCACCGTTCCAAGAAGAATCAACGCCGCCGCCGTCCCTCCGCCACACCAACAAACAACGACTACTCTGACGTGGAGGATGCTGAAGACGGCGATCCCGAAGCATGGCAGACGCTGAACAAGAGCTTCAGGCAGGTTCAGTCGGTGCTTGATAGGAACAGGGCAATAATTCAACAGGTGAACGAGAATCAACAATCTAGAATGCCTGATAATATGGTGAAGAACATGGGTTTGATTCAAGAGCTGAATGAGAATATTTCTAGGGTTTCTTCTCTTTATTCTGATCTTAATTCTGATTTTACTAATATTTGTCACCAGCAACAATGTTCTTCTCATAACCGTGGTAAATGATGAAAACAGTGTTGTTGTTGGTGTTGAAGTTGAACAAATTGTTGTGATGGTAGTTTTGAGGTTTGTTTTGTCATCATCATTCTGTCACAATAAGGACGATGAAGATGAAGCATTGTATCGTCTCTCTTGAACTTCTACTTCTAAGTAACCGTGTCTTTTGTTATTGATGGTCTCTTGTGTTGTGTCCTTGTAATTCTTGTTGTTATTGGTGTACTTGAGAATCAATAAAGTTATTAGTATTTGGAAATGATCTTGTCTTGTGTCCTTGCTATATTTTTTTTTATTGGAATTATTATGGCAGAAATTTAAACAATCTTGTTGGGTTGCAAAACGGTTTCCCTGCTGCGGCAGTTGTGACACGCCGTTTGAATGATTTAGACCAATAACAAAGATCGTTTAAAACTGATTTTGTTATTATGTAATTTGAATCGTTCAATATCAAATTTACAGCATGAGAAATGTTAAAAAAGCAAACAGTAACTACAAATATAAACTAAGTACTTACTAGCTAGCATTCTTGTAAGTCAAGAATGAGGGAAACAACAATCCATGAGCTTAAGGTGAATGGAATTGGAAGAATACGATGGTGGTTAATTAGTGTAGATCTACACATCTTTCTTCAGTTTATTGCATTTGAAACTGAATTTCTTGTTGACACCATACACCCAAAAAAGGCTAAATATATGATACATTAAAATTCAAGGGAACACAACCCTAATAAAAATATGGGTTAATAGGTCTTTACCCCCTTTAATATAGGTCATTTTCGGTTTTTCCCTTGTAAAATATTTTTTTTGATTTATCTCCTGTAAAACTTTTTTGTTTTGATTTACCCCCCTAATAGGCCAAACAAAAATGAAAATTTCTTGGGAAAAAAAATAAAATTGGTTTTGGTTTGGCCTACTAGGGGGTAATCAAAAACAATATTTTACAGGGAAAAAAACCAGAAATGACGGGGTAAAGACCTATAAACCCTAAAAATATTAATAAAAAACCATGTCTACATGTTGGAGTCCTAAACACAGGTTTTTTTGGGGTGATTTTTGGCACTTCTTGTACTATAGTTCTTGTCCTAATACAAGACTAGACTCCATTACACATGCTTCCTAGCAGCGGGGTTCTCTAAATTTATGCTAAAATTGAGAGTGTTCCCTCAAAAACTCAAACTGTGGAGAATTGCAATTTGCATCATTCCATGATTTTTCATAGAAAAGTGAAACTCTAACAAGGTTAGTTCAACCATATATTTAGAAATGTCTACAAGGGCTAAACTCATATTCTTACAAATTGCATAGCAGGAAGCGAAGACTTTCCTGTCAAGGCATCTGTTTGTTTAAAACATGAAAACTCGTTCCAATACAGAGAAGATATACAGGTAGACTGAGTTTCACAGTAATCTGGTGCACATATCATGCATAAAACTAAAAGAAACAAAAGTTATATGACACACTAAGCCTGCATTCTTACATAGACACTTCCAAAGCCACATTCGTTTGATAATTGATATGCCTAAACTGTCCAAAACAGAACACTCACATAGCAACATCTTTCGGCTCTCTATGACGGCTATCGTAGCCCTATCAGTGCCCTTTGTACAATTGAAGTACTTGAGCGATTTTATGGGAAAGCAGTTTTGTGAAGTCTTACCAAAGAAAGTAGTTGAAATTGACTCAAAATTTCCAACATTGTTGTTATTGTCATGTCATGTCACCCTTCTCCAGCTCCTATGAAACCGCTGTTAAAGTAGGAAACATTGAAGCTTCCACTTTCAGCCGTTCCAAATTAGAAGCGACGCACACAAAAAACCGAGGGTAAGGATATGAAGTAACTTTTGCAATAGCCTCATTTAAATTTTCCGCCTCTCTTGAAACTCTAATGTCAAGTAGTACAGGAGATTGAGGCATAACCAAAAAATCATTCATGAGTACCAAATGACGCCTATCAAACCAAGCTAATAAATTCCCCAAATATTGACAAACAGAACCAATTCCAGAATTTTCGCAGTTGATTCACTTCAAAAGAAAACTAATTGCATCCTTGCAAAGTATTGAACACGCACTGGGCATAGTTCTAATTGCATTAGCTTTCTTAAAATCAAATGGAATATCAAGTTTAGCATCAGGATCACATTTAGCGCTCTCCCTAAGTTCGCGAATAGAGTTTGTCATGAAAGTGTTATAGTTTTCCTCACTAGTAAAACTTCTTGAAAAGGATAAGAATGCAATAACCAAAGTAGACAAGCATTGATGGCCAATCGAATTGACGGATATTGATATGATCCATTAATGTTTTATTTAAACAAGCATAGGCTGGTCAATTTGCTGCTAGAGGTTTTAAAAAATTGTATATGAGTAGTTTAAATAACTGAGAAGTGTAAAATAATAAAAAAAATGTTAAGTGGGATTCATTTAAACCACCAAGTTAGATGTCTTGGTCTCTTGGATGCGTATGTTATCTCTTCTTCAATGAAGTAGTCACTAGGTAACGGTGTCTAGTGTTCTTAGATAATAATGATTAGTGTTTAGAATAGATTTAGTGCAGATTTTATGTTCGGTCTTACAATCGCATGGTTTGGCTTTATATATTTGTAACGTAAGCTTCAGTTTAATGTATCAAAGTATCTTAACTTTTTTTCTTTGTTCTCAAAATTTTATTGTCTTATCCTTTTTTTCTGGTGTTTTTTTCTTTCTTTTCCACCATTTTCACCTTTAAGTCTTTTTTATATGGTTCTCAAAGTTTATGCAAAAATTGGAAGTATTGCATAAAAAACTCAAACTGTGGGGAATTACAATTTGCATCATTGCATGATTTTACATAGAAAAGTGAAACTCTAACGAGGTTAATTCAACCGTATATTTAGAAATGTCTACAGGGGCGAAACTCGTCTTCTTATAAATTGCATAGCAAGCAAGCAACTTTTCTGTTAAGGCATCTGTTTGTTTAAAACATGATTTTACATAGACAAGTGAAACTCTAACAAGGTTAATTCAACCATCCATATTTAAATTTTTTATTTTAAAATTTTTTTTGGGGAGATTTTTACAATATTCTACTTATTTCTTCACAATTTTATTAAAAAAAATATATGACTTGAATTAAAAATTGGGACAAAAAGCGGCGATTAATTTTTTTTATAGGGACTATAAGTTAAAGGAAAATTTTAAAGAGACTAAAATGAAAATTTAATATATTTATAAGGATAAAAACATATTTAACCATTTATAAATTTTTGGTAAAGCTTGTAATTTGTTTGACCTGTGATTTTTACACTCGTGCTACATAAAATTCAGAGATTAATTTTTATGCACCGACAATTTACACATACATTCAATCTAATCATGACAAAAAAATATTTTTTGAGGTAACTTATCAAAATGGGGGTATAATAAAATGATTGGATTGAGTGCATATAGAAAAACTTTATGCCATCAGTATATACAAATTAATATTTTTGTTATTTTCTTTTGATGAGATAAACGATATTCATTCATTTAAATTGATAAAGTACAGCGATACAATATAAATTCGCTAAAAACAATAACGATGAATATACGAACAAACTCAAAACCGTTTATGTTAATAACATAAGACGACACGATACATTAGCTTACAAAAATGACTATATTCAAGTCTTTGAAATATTCATGCATCCGGATCTACAACGTTGACGACACAAAAATTATTCGAAGCTGATCTGATAATCTGAACCATCCAAAAACCTGAACAAGACAAGAAAGTCAAACAAAGGCGCACAAAGACGACGATCAAAACACAATACAATATCGCACTAAGACGATGAAATCACAAAAGAAAAAAACTAGATAAATGTTCTCTCAAAAAAAAAAAACTAGATAAATGTGAAAATCACTTATTTAATAAAAATGAAGAAAAACCATTAAAATAAGTGATTTGGAGTGAAAAATTAATCGTAAACCATCTATCATTCATCTTTTTGTTAAATGAAACTCGTAGATCTTTGCATATATTAATTTTTTGAGTTAGATCTTTGTATATATTTTTTGAGGTTGTGTTATTTAACAAACCATTTGTATGACAGTTTATTAGACAACTATAAATTAATAAAATAAAGTAAGTATTAACATGATAACCAAAACAATAAAAAAAAAAGAAGGTAAAACTATAATTTAAATATAAATAAATGAGATTCTTTTTTTTTTAATCTCCCCAAAAAAATAAATGATAAATAGAGAATGGTTGAAAATAAATAACTAAAATAAATAAATAGAGAAACAACTAAAATAAATAAATAGAGAAACAACTAATATCTCAAAATGGATTCAAAATAAATGAGATTCTTTTTTTTTTAAAATCTCAAAGTGGATTCAAGATGAATGAGAAACAACTAATATCTTGGTAAAGCTGAGTTGCAACTTATCTTATGTCACGGGATTCTTTGAGATATTTTTGTATAGTATAAGAATCCACGAAGGCAAGAATACGGGCTCTTTTTGTCCTCGTGGCATTGCACTTTTCACTTTTAGCATCTAAATCCCCTTAGATATTTTCCGCTCAATTGTCTATATTACCCCCACCTTCTCTACATTATTTTCTTTTCCCTACCCAAAGGATATCAATTATCCTTCACACAAGAATCTATAAAAAAATATCTGAAAACAAAAATAAATGACACATAAATGCTATTCTTTTATAAATAAATAATTAAACATTTTTCTTTAAATTAGATATCTTCTACACACAATTGTAGAGACTAATGTCTCGAGTCAATAGTGGAATTATGAAGACAAATATTTTCTTCAAAAAATTTAACCCACAGTTTCGGTTATAGTAGTTGATTTGACAATTTTAACATTTTTACCAATTAAACTAAGATTATTGGATCGTCATCTCATACATTTTAATTTTATTTTTTTTCAAACACATTCATATTATTCTATAGTATAAAGAATTTATAGTAAAAATATCTTAAAAAATCTCATGATCATCGTCATAAAATAATTTCTATATATAGCCCCCATCTAAACAAATCTCAACACACAAAACTAAACATAGACACAAAAAAAAAAAATCAATGTCAGAACCAAACAACAAGAAATGATTCATTTTTGTTGACTTAAACAAAACTTTTTTTTTTTCCTCTTCTTGTTCTTCATATGACCACACTTTATTCACCTTCCTCCACCATGGAAGACACCAACCACCGTTCCAAGAAGAATCAACGCCGCAGCCGTCCCTCTGCCACTCCAACAAACAACGACTACTCCGACGTGGAGGATGCTGAAGACGGTGATCCCGAAGCATGGCAGACGCTGAACAAGAGCTTCAGGCAGGTTCAGTCGGTGCTTGACAGGAACAGGGCAATAATTCAACAGGTGAATGAGAATCAACAATCTAGAATGCCTGATAATATGGTGAAGAACGTGGGTTTGATTCAAGAGCTGAATGGGAATATTTCTAAGGTTGCTTCTTTTTATTCTGATCTTAATTCTGATTTTACTAATATTTGTCACCAGCAACAACGTTCTTCTCATAACCGTGGCAAGTGAAGAAAAAAACAGTGTTGTTGTTATGTTGATGTGTTCTGTGTTGGTGTTGAAGTTGAACAATTGTTGTGATGGTAGTTTTGAGGTTTGTTTTGTCATCATTCTGTTACAATAAGGACGATGAAGATGAAACATTGTATCGTCTCTCTTGAACTTCTACTTCTAAATTAACAGTGTCTAAGGTGTCTCTATGGTATTTTTCTTTTTTATTGATGGTCTCTTGTGTTGTGTCCTTGTAATTCTTGTTGTTATTGGTGTACTTGAGAATCAATAAAGTTGGTATTTGGAAATCCTCTTGTGAAGTTTGTGTTATCTTTGTTTATTAGAATTATTATGGCAGAAGTTTTAACAATCCTGTTGAGTTGCGAAACGGGTTCAATTTCAAATGAATGGTTTGAGATTGTGTGCTTTTGAATCGTTCAATCTCAAATGAATGGTTTGAGATTGTGTGCTTCTCTTACAACGGGAAATCTCCGTCCGTTACATACTTGCTTTTTGAGACATGATGTTAGGACTTAAGGACTTGTTTCTAGGTGAATAACCATAAAATTTTAAGATAAAAGTGCCAAAATTGCAGTGAAAACTTGCTGTGAACCGGAATCTACAAATACAATCTTTATGTGTTCATGGTGAAAACTGTTTTGGACAGCGAGAATTGGATGCCCACAGCACATCCAAACAGAGGCTTAATTTAGAAACTATTCTAAATTCTAATCTGGTCTAAAAGGTGCATAATGCAACACTCTGCAATGCAATATCATATTTGTGCACAATCTGGATAATTATGGTCACTTATTTTTTCACGTGACAGAGAGAAAGAGAATAACCTTCACTACAGTATGCTCTATTTGTAGTTGGGGGATTCAAAATGATTAACAGAGGACATGATATGATGCACTTGAATACTATATTCTTGTAACCATTAGGAAAGATAAAAAAATAGTCTTGAAATTCAGAGGATAACATTGTTCACTCTGATTTCTATTGTTAATGATTACAATCTCCAGCAATCCCTTCCCCTTTAGCAAGACCGATTTAGAAAAGAAAAACAATAAATAAAATACAGCTTTAAATTACACGAATATGAGCCTGTAATCTGCAAATATTGTTCATTTACTTAATGGTAAAGTATACACAAGGAGCTGTGAATCATGAAATAAACTGACTAGTTACCATGGTAGAATCAGTCTTAACTTATATTAAACCATGTATATCATGAAGTTAATTCCCCACTGTCTAATATGACAACCGTACGTTTGGGAGAGCCACTTTCACTTCCTTCTGCTTCAATCTTGTACAAAACATCCATACCAGAAAGTACCTTGCCGAATACAACATGGCGTCCATCCAGCCTTCCAGAAAACATATGAATGCATGTTAGGTTGTGAGATTAAAGAAAGGCATTGTTGATAAATGATTATAAATTGAGAACTCGAGATTTTCTTCTTAGTTAAAAAATGTATATGTTAATGAAGTATACATAAAGTTCTGCCTTTACTTATATGTTAATGAACTTTTCCAACTATGATTCACCATGTGTAAACAATGGAATATATCTAAGTAAACATTTGATCTATATACAGAACAAGCAGCATGAGTAAATAATATTTACCAGCTAGTTTTTACTGTTGTTATGAAAAACTGGGAGCCATTGGTATCTTGCCCAGAATTTGCCATTGATAAGTATCCTGGCAATCATTCAAAGGTGAAAGGATGAAATAACATAAACATACAATACAACATTATCTTGTTTATAGATGGATACACATGCATGGAATGATATCAGTGACAATAACACATAATCTCACCTGGACCAGTATGCTTCAGCTTGAAGTTTTCATCAGCAAACTTATCACCATAGATTGATTCTCCACCTCTTCCATCACCACTGGTGAAATCACCACCCTGAACCATGAAGCTTGGTATTATCCTATGGAATGCGCTCCCTTTATAATGAAGAGGCTTCCCACTTTTTCCTACCCCTTTCTCTCCTGAAATGTGATTCTGTTCAATTTGTAGTATGTACAACCTAGAAATTTCAAGATTGATCCTAAATTATAGTTGGTTGCTCCAATTCAAAGCAAAGCTACCTGTACAAAGCGCACGGAAGTTTTCTGCACAAAAGGGTTGTTAAGATTAGTAACCAAACTTTCACATGAAACCAAAACATGTGTAAACAAATATTTTTACCATATATTCATATACTATGGCATGGCATACCTGCAGTTTTCGGTACTGTGGTCCCAAAAAGGCCCATGACTATGCGACCTGAAGCAAGAAACTTCATTTTTTAGTGTTTTGAGTTAGCCAGTTTCGGTATCATAATACATTGGCACCATACTATAATGACATGATATGCACTATTTTCTCAACTTGCTATGAAGTATGAACAAAGAATGTAAACACTAAGACAAAACAAAATTTAAACTCTGATCTGCCTTCTTCACTGTAGTGGAAATCATGTGACTTGCGACACATGCCGCCAAGCTGGCTGCGCAAATTTCTCTTAAAAAAGTCATATTAGTGCTACACAACCCTAAAAATATTATTTCTACACAACAATCGAGGGTCTGTTTGGGAGGGGATTTATAAGGGTATTGGAGGGCTAGGTCCATATTTTAATATACATTTGAGATTTTAAAAAAACAAAAATTTGAAAGAATACAATGATATATGATCATATAACAATTCAATCACACCTCATTCATTTTATAAATGTTTTATAGCTTTTTAACAATGGAAAAGAAAAACATGCCCTCCCCTCCAAAATCTCCCTCCCAGACACAAGGGTTTGTTTTGGAGAAGCTTTTAGAAGGGAAATGATTATTATAAATCGGTCTATTGTTGGGAGCATTTTATAACAAGAGAAAGAGTTTGAAGTTCTCCTTCCCCCCCAAATTCAAATGGCAGTCTATCATCCATTCTTCACCCCTATTTCCCCCAAACTTTTCTTTTTTTATCCCTAACCAATTGCAAAACAAAGCTTAAAAGGAAACATATTAAGATCACGTGCCAGTGTTAGATAAATCATTCTTCAGGGAGATGGCAGCATGGCTTGACTTAGTGTATGTTTGGATTTGAAGGGGATCGCCCATTATCGCTTTGTGATGCATGTGTGCCGTGATTTTGTGAAACTTCAAAGTTTAGCTTTTGCCCTATCGTGATTCTATCAAATCCATTGTGATTTCGCACTACGATTTGGTCAAAGAGGAATGCTAGGGACACTCTTTGGTCAAATCCACTGCTAATCCAAACATACACTTATGTCGTAGAAGTTTGCATTGGTCATTGGAAAACTTTGAAATAGGCACTACTTGAGGAATCTATTTAGTATTTACCACTTCCTACGATGTAGGTTGAAAAACGATATCTTATACACAAATTGGAAAACAGCACTCACTCAGCTCATAATGACACAAATCCATTTGCCACGTTTTCAAATCCATTACAGAATAAAAACAACCCTTATTTCCCTTCTATGCAAACTCAAAGTGTAGTTTTTGGGCTACCGTGATTTTGCACCATGATTTTGCCAAATTCATCAATAATCCAAAAATACACCAAGGTTGTAAAAATTTGCATTAGTCATTAGACTGCTTCAAAATAGGTACCATGCACTATGGAGGAATATATTATCTTATCTATTTCCCATGATGTAGGTTGGAATATAACACAATTGCAAAAAGCACTCACTTAGTCTTAAAATGACACAAATCCCATTGCCATCATGTTCAATTCCATTTCAGAATAAAATAACCCTTATTTCCCTTCCATCGTCATTCACTACACACTCACAACAACAAGGTTTGCATCATTCCCAGAGGAGTACCTCATGGAACAAATAAACTTCTAAAATCTGTGTGTATGGCACCGATGCATCAAGCTAAACTATCTAAAACCCCTTCTTTAAACTTAATTTGAAATCACATTCCAAATCACCATCCAAAAACTAATTCCCAAAACCCGGAATAATCAAATAAATAACCAAATCAAAACTTTGTTATAAGAAATAGAAGTAAAAGTATAATACCCACTAATTTTCCATCTATCTCTACATCAAAATACACCTTTTTGGTCACACCCTCCAAATCATCTTCCAAAAGGGTATCCTTAAAAACAAAGAAAAAAGTGGAAAAAACAGAACTTTGTTAAATAATATCTTTCAACGATGATTTAGGAAGAAAACCCAGAAATGAATCAATAAACTTACTGAGTGATGATGGTTTTGAGTTTTGTCATCATCAGAAGAAGCTTGATGGGTTCCGTTTTCAACCAATTTGAGCTGAAAGAAAGCAATGGTTGCGCAGAGGAAGAAAATCCAAATGAGACAAGCCAAAATCAGTGTTCCACTTGCTCTGAACGCCATTTTCTTTTGGATGATGCTGCAAAAAATCAAAGAACACACTCAACAGTTGTTAAACATGTTCTTCATATGTGTCAGCACTTAGGAACCAGTTTTTGTTTTAGATCGGATTAATAATTAACTTTGATTGGTCGATTGGAGGAAAAAAAACACAATTTAGGTTCTTTTTACGTCAAAAATGAAACCTAGACTTATTTAACAATTATTGTATTTATGAATGTTATAAAAAAAATTGTATTTATAAAAATTTCATTAACAAAAATTTGCGTTAAGAGAATAAAAGAGTAATTTAATTTTTTTATGGAATTAAAAATAAAAGATAGTAGTATTGATTGAAAAATATTTTTAAAAACATCATTAAATAAAAAAATGTTTTTTAAGAGAAAAAAATATTTAGTTAAATTTGCTTACATTTGAGATCAATAAACTCAGTTATATATTTGAGACTCCAGAGCGTTGTTGCTTTGTTAGCAAGCGGCAGACAGGAGAGATAAAACAATGGATTCATTGGTGATTTAGTGGATCACACTAAACTATTAATTGTGTCTATTACTCTCATGTAAAAAGATTAACCAGTTCTAGACTTTAGTTAAGCATTAAAATTAGGTCATATGTTATTTTTTTTTAAGAAAGGTCATATGTTTTTATATATAAGGGAGAGTGCAAACATTACTTTAAGGGTATTGATTGACAAAAAAAAATAGTTTTTATTAATAAATGGTGTAATTATTTAATAAAAAATAACATCTTATATTTTTAAAACAAAAATTTTATTTTTAAATTCATTAACCAATGCTCCGTTAACAAACAAGTCTGCCTATCTCTAAATTAAGTTTAGTTAACATTTCTTGACCAAAAAAGTTTAGTTAACATTTGTCGATGGATAAGAGCACACACACTCCAAATTTGGATACTAAATTTAACCTCGTGAGTTCAGATAATTCTTTTTCTATTTCAACTTCAATATCTTATAACTCTAACCTAACACCTCCCTTAAACAAAACAAAATAAAAACTCTAACCTAACACATATTTCCTTTTTAGTCAATAAACTTACCAAAAATTTTACATTCTTACTTTAGAAAAATAATTCAAATTCGATTATTATAGAGTTTATAAAGAAAAATAGATCTCATTTTAATCTAGTGATTCCATTAAATTAAAATCTAATGATTCCATTAAAAAAAATTAATCAAGTGATTGAATTTACCTCTCAACCAAACTTTAGATTACCAAATTAACATGAAATATGTCACTTAAAAAATGGTTTTGTATAGATGAATTTAAATATAATACAATATTATAGATGAAATTGATTAGATTATCCATCACTTATATCCACCAATACGTCAACCCAATAGTGTTTATATAATTACTTGTTGAACCCGTCTTTTCGCTCTTTTTAGTGAGTTGGCGTTTGTAAATTATGAATGTGTTTTGTTTTTTTATGAAATTTTGATTAAAAGTATAAATACAGATGTAGATGTATGTTACTTTCAAGTTATAACAAACCCAAAAAAAACTATGTTTATCTATTTCAATGGCACTAACAATATAACATATATATTATAAATTTTTATCTCTTTTTTAATAACCTCAACAATAAAAATTAGGCTTAATTACACTTTTTGTCCTCGCATTTTGATCAGCTCGCGAAAATGGTCCTGCCTCTTTCAAATCGAACAAAACCGTCCTTAAACTATCATATTTTTGCAGTTTTAGTCCTACCTCATATTTTCACCTCCAGAAACGTAAAGAAATGACAATTTTAGACCTACCCCCTATGCTCAACCATGAGATAAACAAGGAATAAAACATGTGGGTACAAGAAATCTACTTTATTCATCACACTAACCAAAAAAACTCTAATTTGAAACATATCTTAGAAATTAGGATTCTTTTGTTAGTGTGTTAAATAAAGTGGATTCCTTGTACCCACGATGTACCCACATGCTTTATTCTTTGTTTATTTCATGGTTGAGCATAGGGGATAGGTCTAAAACTGTCATTTCTCTGCGTTTCTGGAATTGAAAATAGGAAGTAGGACTAAAACTACAAAAATATGATATTTAGGGACGGTTTTGTTCGATTTGAAAGAGGCATGACCATTTTCGTGAGCTGGTGAAAATGCGAGGACCAAAAGTGTAATTAAACCTAAAAGTTATTATTGGAAAATTTGTTTAAAAGTATAATTTAGATAATAAAAAAGTCATCCCTGTCTATTCCCTTTATATACGACTAACATTCATAAAGACATTGTGTCCACCTTCATGCTTTATTTCGCTGTGGTTTTTTAATCCTAATGACATTTCTACTACCCTGTTCGAGATTCTTGACCGAGTGCAGCAAGCAAAGCATTCACTCTTTGGTACTCTTGTGGAGTATATGTAAAAACCGAAACAACAAGATTTGGAATGATGTCTCGGATACCTGTTAATCCATTTGTGACAGAGCTTCTATTTTCTTAGCTAGCTGGAAGAATGCCAAGAATGTTAAGGTTGTGACTCCTACAAACAATATAAGCAACATGATTGAAACTTTGGTAAAGCCAACCCAAGGTAGGTATAAAAATGTCGATACCTCTTTTTTGGAGATTATGGACAAAGTGAGTATATGCTTTTGTATCAGAGACACAAATGGTGCTTTTGTGCTAGTTCGGACTGAATGGTTGTTGATACTGGAGAAGCACTTGGTCTACTACAGGCTATGGAATGGGCAACGAATTTGTGAATATGGATTTTGAGGTGGGTTCTAAGACGGTAGCAGATAACATTTAGAGAAGGCAATCTGGTGTATCAGAATTTAGTGTGATGCTCCCTCCGATTCTATCTATAAGAAACATTTGACTTTTTTAGTTCATTACATATATGATGTATTTGATCAGATGGAGTAATTGGCAAGTGTATACACTTGTCAGACACTTTAAACCCTGATGTGAATTAGAAGACAAACGAACAAAGTTGCTCATAACGGCGGCTCTATTGGAAGCTAATTTCCGTATGCATTATATCATCCCATCATATATTGATTTTTTTATTGTAAATGAAATGTATTAAGCTTGTTCCTCTTAAAAATAAAATAAAAAGTATAGTTAAACGAGAACTTGAGAATTGAGAGACCCATTCACTCCGAACCTATTTCTCTCTCTATTTTGCTTACTTGTGATTTGTGACGGCAGTGAGGTTTGTTTTGCCATAATTCTTCTAATTAACATACAAGTGTCTCTTTTATTGATGGTCTTCTGTCATGCCCTTGTAGAATAAGAAGTAATGTAACGTTGTTGTTGTTATTGGTATGCATTTGTGAAGCATGTATCTTTGTTTATTAGAATCGTTTTAGCAGAATTTGAACAATGTTGCTTCAAACATTGCATGCAACAGTTGAGTGATACCATTTTTAATCACAATCGATCTAAATCAATGGACAGAAATCATTTAAAAAGATTGTTATTATGAACATACTATGAACCATTCAATCTCCAATAACGACCGAAAGTTTCATATAATTGCCTGCTCTCTTAGATCTTTCTACCAAGGAAGGGAAACCATTACATAACCATTTTTTAAAACCTGATATTTTGACTTGGGAGGGACTAGCAAACAAAAACAAAAGTGACAACACAACTAACATAAACTTTTAAAAGCAGGAGTCATACCATTAAACCATTTATATCATGAAGTTAATTCCCCAGTTATAATATGAGAGACTTACAATTGAAGAAACACTCTCAAAGCAAACTAAAGATATAACGCAAAATTAAAATATAGGCAGTTGTCTTCATATTGTCTCACAGCTCTAACTTTAGTCCCAATGCCACCAACAAAATAATGTAAGCCATTAATACAAAATTTGGTCCGTTGGGTAACAAGAGCTCTTACACTATGAAGACATGTCACATACATAACTTCCTTTTACATTGTCAACGAGATCTTGTTACCCAACAAACCAAATATTAGTGGTAAATGTGCGTATAAAGGAACTCACAGATAAACTATAAACTAGATTATTCATTCCAAAGGTATGAATCGAGCCGAATCAAATTAAATAAAAAACCATAAAAATGAGAATAAAAGGTTTTTCCTAAATAAATTCAGTAACTACTAATGTTCATTACATAAAGTTCATGTAATTCTCAACAAATTAAACAGAAAAACAACAAGATCACATGGCATGATAATTATAACATATGCAAGTGTGCAATAAACAATTAAAGGGCCTCAGAGATCTTGGTGGATAAAAATATCATCAAGTGGGAGTTTTTCCCATCAAGAGTAGCAAATATTTTACTGCATCACTGGCCCAAAATTTACCATTAGACAATAATTTATAACAAGGTAAAATTCACAATAAAAAGCATAAATAAAACGAAAATTAAAAATTAAATATGATGTTGTCAGAAGTAGCTGGTTGTAATCTCATCTATGATAATATCAATGGGAATCCGATTGATTTGTTTCATCATTCAACATCATTATATAATAAATCAACGTAAAAAAGCAAAACAGAGTACTTCAAAATTTTAAGTATATAGTGTTGAGAAAATGAAAAACAAGTTGAAATGACAATAACAAAAAAGAAGAATCGAAATTATTTGTAACTAAAAATGAAAAGTTATTAGAAGAAGAGAATCGGCTGCTGGAAAAATTTAGGGTTTGAGATATTAGTTGCAAAAGCATGGTGAAACATATTTATAAGCATGGATTTACGTAATGGGCTTTGCTCATTTTTAGATAACGGGCTTTGGTCCAAGTGTATTTGATTATACCCATTTATTCTAATATATTTACTTTTACCACCCCACCAACTTCTCACGCGCCTCCCAATATTTTTGTTATGATTTTTCTTGCTAATTTCTTGTAAATAATTGTATATTTATAGTGACTTATTGATAATAGATTGAAGAGATGCTCTTTCTCTCAGATGGCGGTCATTGTTGGACCAAAATGAGTAAATAAATCTGTGGTGTGTTGTTCCTCGATCCTATGATCTTTTATCTTTGTTTGTTGGTTTGATTGTGATTTTGATTTAAATTTGATTTCTAAATTAGATTTAGATTCGTTGATGTTGCTTGAAACTATTTTGATTGATAGTTTTTATTGATACCTGCTGCTCACATCAAAATTTATTGGTGTTATTTGAGTATGAATTCACAACATAAGCTTAATATGAAATTCTTTTTTGAAGGAACTTAATATGAAATTGATAAAACCTTGTTTATATGTTCTGCAAATACATGTTATAATAGATGGGAGAAAAAAACATTTTATATGTCGGAACTCAAGTTCAAATTTGCAATTTTGTATTTTTCTATGTTTAGTATGAGTTTCACGCTATGAAGCCTGGATACATGTACGCATGCGGGTACGATACGATACAGGTACGTGGATACGTAAAGTTTTTAAAATATATACGGCTAGGATACATTAACAAATTTTTAATAATAAAACTTATATGCATGTAAAATACTTGAAGAAAATAAATATTGATTACTCTTCATTATTATATTATTATAAAAATCACGATTTTTTTAAAAAAATACATGTGATCAAAATAAAAAAATGCAAAGTTTTCTTATAAGCCATATTATATTTTCAAATGTTGGGATATCAAGAGAGGCATCGTTAAAAAAATTTAACACAAATTTTATCTAATGTTGAATAACTAAATCACTTCTCTCTCGTTACCTTCATCTATAAGAAGTATAATTTTAAGTGGTTTATCGATAAACAATTCTATTGATGCTATTTAAAATTGAATCATATACATCTCAACTGAATTTTTACAACATTGTCTCACTTTTTACCCTTCATCTCTTTCTAGGATACATATCTCAGAAGTATCTCAGAAGTATCGTTGTGTATCCGTGTAGTATCATATAAGTATTCGATAAAATATTTTTTTCAAAATAAAATAATTAATTTTGATACTTCGTAGATACGTATCCGCGAATATCCGTAGAGTATCGATATGCAATACGAATACATCTTTATTTTGTAGAATACGAGCTTCATAGATTTCATGGCTTGATTATTTAAAACTAAACATTTAGCTCATATGTTTTTGATGAAATAATCTAGCTTATATTATACTATGCCACATAATATATTATTTCGATACAAAAATACATAATCACGTATTTGTTTGATCAAACATAAATTATAAGTAAATTTTCTTTTATAAAACTATTATTATACAAACTCAACGGTTTCCTCTCAAACCTTTGATGCTTTACCACGACCAATGACTTGCTACTATCATTATTTATTTATTTTCAGGATTCCATCCCAACATCCTCACATGATACACTGTGAATGTGAAAACAAAAAATTCACACTACCAGAAGTTACCTGGCAATATAGTACGGATATATGTTTTGAGCAAAATGTTAATCGATGACACTACTTAAAAAATTAAATATAATACTATTATATTAGAAGTTTTGCAGTCAATTCTTTAAAAGTTTAAAAGATGTGTTTTTCAACTTAAAATTTCCTTTTTTAGCTTTCTTAATTGGTGCTTCGGAGACATTGGTTATCATAACCATTTTTTAATTCATATTGTTGTTCTCAAGAAATTTAGCATAACTAACATTTTTTGTTTGGCCGGACATACAATGCATGCAGCTTGTATTAAAATTATTTTTCCAATAATTGTCAACTATACATTAATACATTTTATATGCAGGTCTTCATGACTACATTTTTTTCCAATCACCTAACCCCTAGAAAAGAAAAAAAAAACATTTATTGTGTGTGAACTAAGATTACTTTGTTTTCTTTGACCTCGATCTCATGCATAAATATGTTTCTTAAGTATTACTCAATCAAGATCTAGCACATACAACAACACTTTCATAGGTGTTAGCCATTGAAAACCAAAATCATTTTCTTTTCAATTTTCTTGTGTTTTCTGTCTGTAAACTCTCTTCCTCAAAAGGGTGTGAGGAATTATTTTCTCATTCAAAACAGAGGAAAACAGAGAAAAACAGAGGATCTCTGTTCTAAGGGAAATTGAGAATGAAAAAAAAGATCATCAAGTTGTTAAGTTTTTTGACCAAAAAAGGTAAAGTGAATAAGGAAGAACCACCTTTAGATCTTAAGGAAGCTTTTTCCAAGTTTGCAAATGGTGAGAATCACATGTCAAAGGATCAACTACTTAGATTCATGGTGGAGTATCAGGGAGAACAAAATTGCACCTTATCGGATTTGGAGCCAATCATTGAAAAGGTTTTGAAAATGGAAAGTTCTAACACTGAAACTAGCAGTATTGTTGGATTCAGTTTGGATGACTTCATAAATTTTCTGCTTCTAGATGATTTCAATGGTCCATTAAAAGATGAGGTATGCACTTTCTAGTCAGTATATATTTTTATGCTAATGTGGTTCATGATGATTTTCTGCTTCTTGTTTTTATTGATAATTTTTTAGTTTTTATGTTGAGTTTATGAATAAAAAACCATTTGAGCAATGTGGCCTGCACTTTCTGGCTAGTATATGTTTTTATTTGCCAAATCTGATTGTGTTGCACTTACATTAGAAAACAAATTGAGAAATTCAACATTCATTGGTAGCCAAACAGCTGATGACTTAGAACAATGATTAAGCACTTCCACTTTTTTGTTTCATTTTTTTTTTCTCTCTAACAACTTCCATGTACCCCACCTGAGAATTGTGATTGGTCATTTGGCGGTTCATGAACCAATTTTCCAAATCAATTTGCATGTACCGCGCATGCCCCACGGTTTCTCTGACGTAAATTAGTCTTTACTTAGTCGCGGGGAAACTTTATACAAGTATGACGGTAACCAAAAAGAAAAATGAAAATGCAAACAAGTGCGGCACTCTTTTTAGAGTTTAAAATAGTAAGATTTTATGAAAATGTATGCATTCAATGCTTTGGATGTTTAACCTTTTAAATAAATACATTTAATTAGTTTCTTTTTGTGTAATCTTTAAAGAGTGCTCTAAAGACACTTGTTAACAAGATCCAAAGAAAAATAGAATAATACTTGGGTGACATTGTGCTTGATGACATTGACCAACCACAATGTCACAAGTCGCTTTTTTCTTTCTCTCTCATAAGGATGTTATGTTGGTTTGTACAGTTGTGACATTGTGGTTGACCAATGTCACCAACCATAATGTTACTCAAGTGCTACCCAGAAAAAAATATTCCTTCCATCCCATTATCATAGTATCTTTTCGACTAAAAATTTGTCTTTAAATATAATCCTCTTTTCAAATTAATAGATTTATTTATTATTTTTTCTTAAATATACCCCTAATTAATACCACTAACTTGTCTTAAAATATGAAAAGTTAAACTTAATACACATACAAACAAATGACAATTTGATAATATTACCACATAAAATAGACACATTAATTGCACTAACAATTTTTCTTAATAAATATGAAAAATGCAAAAGGTGCTTACATACAAGGACGGATGGAGTACTCCCTCCGTCCGGAAATAACTGTGTTATTTACAAAAAAAAATTGTCCTAAAATAACTACCAATTTCACTTTCCAATGCAATATTAACGACCCTTTTTCTTCTAATTATAACTTTAATTAATATTGCTTTTTTTTTTAGGAACTTTAATTAATATTGCTTTTATCACTCTAATTCAATATATTCAACTTTGCATTTATGATAATGAAAAATGCACTAATACTTGACAAAACATTTAAAATCATTTTTCTCTTTCTTTTACATATATTTTTTCTTAATAAGTGTGAAATGAGCAAAAGTCTCGTTTATTATGAGTATTTTAACATTTCCCTTTTGTAAAAGATAAATTTGATATCATGAAAGAGCCAAGATGATTCTTTTTGATAACAAAAAACCAAGAGTTTTATTGAAATAAAGTCTACTTTTCTTATTTTATATGTCTTATACTGTCTTATATATTTTACTGTATTTTCGTAATATTTTGTTTTGTCCTCTAATAAAAATTTGAAGGTTTTGTTTGGGAGTTTGAAGGGGAGGAGGAGGGGAGGTTTCGGAGGGTTGGAAATGCAGGGGAAAAAGATAAAATCTTTCACATTTTTTGAAAGAGTAATTTTTTAAAGAATGTTAAATTAATGCTTATGATTAATATATTTTTAATTTTAAGAATATCATAACTACATGGATTAAATCTGAAGAATTCATTTTAACCCTCCAAAACCCCTTAAAACCTACCTTCAATACAATTTTTGAGTTCTCCCAAATGAAAAGGATTTTTATTATGAAGAAAAACGAACCCCCAAAAGCTTCTCATCTCAATGTCTTCTATTTCCCTTTCCCTCTGAACTCACAATCAAAGCTTACATGTATGCATATGTAAATTAGAGATTCTTCTTAATACAAAATGAGATGATTTTTATTCGGTATGTAAGTTCTCAATGGAGGTTGAAACCTTTGATTAGATTAAATGATACATATTCTAATAACACAGCTAACAAATTATTAAAACGATGAAGAGGAGAATGTAAAATTTTATTAAAAATTCTAACACTTTTTTTTTCGACAGAAAAATCTAACAGCTTAACTTTTAGTCCTGACTAATAATATGAAAAAATTTATGTATCTCATTGCAGGTACATCATGATATGAAAGCTCCTTTGTCACATTATTTCATGTATACAGGACACAATTCCTACCTTACTGGAAATCAATTTACCAGTGAGAGCAGTGATAAACCAATAATAGAGGCTTTGAAACAAGGTGTTCGAGTAATTGAACTTGATTTATGGCCATCTTCAACTAAAGATGGTGGTATTAAAGTAGTTCATGGAAAGTATGTACTATTAAAGTAGTCCATTAAGTTGGATGATTGCTTTCTTATATCTTATGGTCTTATTTCTTGAAATCAATGCAGGACTCTTACCACTCCAGTTGCACTCACCAAATGTTTGGAAGCCATAAAAGAATATGCTTTTGTCAAATCTGAATTTCCGGTGATTCTAACTTTAGAAGAGCACCTAACACCAAAACTTCAGGATAACTTTGCAAAAGTAAGCATTTTTTTTGTCAACAATCACTTTCAACCATAAAGCACTGATAATAATTTGAGAAATAGAAGTGATTGAATGTAATATACGTATCGTTGTCAGACACCATCAGGTGTCGGACAACATACATGTCTTCAATCTTAAACGTCAACTCTATGAATCTAAAGCGTCATCATGATTTTTTCTATTCATGCAGATAGCAATTCAAATATTTGGAAAAATGCTTTATCGTCCTGGGACAGATTGTTCAACAGAATTTCCCTCGCCAGCATCACTCAAAAATATGGTACTTATATCAACTAAATCACCAAAAGAATATAATCAATCTGATAGTGTCAGCAATCAGGTGTTAAATGGATGTGAATCATCTGAAGACGAATCATTGGAATTGCAAGATTCTATGGTTAAACTGAAAACTGAAGAAAAGGTGAGGGAATCATATATTCCATTATTTCATTCTTCAAAAAGGAAAACAAAATGTGAATTATTCGTTCTTGCACTATGTGACTCATATTTAGATTTGATACAAAATAGAACATAATTGATATGAACTCGTGCATCTATTTTTGGACATGAATCCGATCCATTATGTTGAATCCCGATTCACTATAAGATGAATCCCAATTCTCGATTCATTCCAATGAATAATTGCCTAAACTTTGTGTAGTCAGCCACTTTTTCTTTGTGAACTTTATACGGCCAGTAACTTTTTTTTATTAGCAATGTATCTTACCATTAATAATAAGATTCAGTTTGCAATTTAGAAAATAAGTTTTTTCAGATTCACAATATGAATCTCGATTTGATAACCGTGTATTTAAATATTTCTCATTTTATGGATGGCAGAGTGTAAATGATGAAGACAAGGAAGATATAAATACAAATGCTTACAAATCAAACCAGCAAGTTGCACTTCAATACAAACATTTGATTGCAATTCATGGTGGAAAATCAGAAGGTAACATGAAGGATATACTAAAAGTTGATGGTGGTAAAGTCAGAAGGCTAAGTTTAAGTGAGAAGAAACTCAAAACTGCTTCTAAATCTCATGGTCCTGACCTAATTAGGTGCCTATCAAACTTACTTGAAGATTAACATTTCTACAGTTTGAGTGAGAAGAAATTCAGAACTTCTTCTTAATTCACATGTATATTTTTTTCAGGTTCACACAGAAAAATATCCTCAGAATTTATCCTAAAGGAGAACGTGTCCGATCCTCAAATTTTAGGCCACTTTTAGGGTGGATGTATGGAGCCCAGATGGTTGCATGCAATATGCAGGTTGGAATTGTGTTTTTCGTATTTGATTATTGACATTTTATCCCAAAATTTGATAGCAAGTTCGATTACAATTTACATGGTTAATAATACAGTTCAAATACTTGGTTAACCATCCATCAAACCTATTTAACCATGATTTTCAGACATCGACATATTGCATGGTCTGTCTTACTCTAAGGGACTTTTTTTTTTTCTTTCTATGACAGGGGCATGGCAAACCACTCCGGTTGATGCAAGGGATGTTCAAAGCGAATGGAGGGTGCGGTTATGTGAAAAAACCTGAATTTCTAATTCAAGAAGTTGCAAATAATGAGGCTTTTGATC
>Ga0315913_1002271_pt1 | contig 22369 bp, 14 predicted proteins | sample MpolsnodulesMG_FD_207736 | JGI IMG/M metagenome (GOLD analysis project Ga0315913, IMG submission 207736) | Medicago polymorpha root nodule microbial communities from Los Angeles, California, United States - small nodules | ecosystem: Host-associated > Plants > Roots > Nodule | place: USA... | reverse complement strand
AAGCACGCAACGCAATGGAAAATTATTTTTTTGAAAAATCTGAAGACCCCAAATGTCTGATATCAACTTCCCATATTCAAGTCAAGAGTATAAAATGTGAACTACCCATCATTTGATATTGCATTCTATTTTGGCAGAATCAAATTTCTAACAAAAAAATCAAAATTAAAAAGAAATAAAAGATAAATTATAGGCTAAAGAAGTGATTGGGTGGGGAAGGAGGTGTTCCTCCTTTTTTAACACATCTGATCCGAAGGAAATAGAGCAGAGAAGGGGAGGAAGAAAACGAGAACGAAAAGAATGAAGTTGTAATTCAGTGTATACAGGGTATAATAAAAAATTGTGTATTTGATTAATCAAATGACTCTTAATTATTGTTTAAGATGGTCCACCGGTGAGGGACTTAATTGAGCCCTCACCCTAGAATCCACCCTTAATTAATACAAGAAAGAAGATTAATTTATAGTATATCTTAAGTTTATATATGTTGTTGGTCTCCATTAATACGCACTTTATTCTTATTGTCCATGCATCATTTTTTTTTTTTGTGGAAATAGCTCTTGAAATATCTAAAACATTTGGAAATAGTCCTTGATTTTAGGTTTTGGTACAAAAACTACGATGTGGCAAACGACAGCTGAAATGTCATTGTTGAATCATATTAATTCGTATATTTGGCATGCTGACTTATATTATCATTATTTATTTCATAAATTTTTTTATAACCCCTTGAATGGAAAACCCAAAATGTCATGAACAAGAACAAAAGAACAACTGCAATTTATTCTTAAAAAAAATGTAATAATAACATCAACAACAAAATTTCCACAAAAATCTGAAGGCCTAAGAGTTACAATTAGTCTCCTCATATTGAAATGATGAACAATTGTGAATCTTGGATAATGATGAACAATTGTTGGTCTCTATAAATACGCACTTTATTACGATCAATCCTACAAAATCAGCTTTTAAAGTGAGGACTATCCTCACTTGTAAAATCATTTCAAGTCTCTTTCATCAATTATGAGACTCTTAACACACAATTTCAAACTCGAGACTGGAAATCTAGAGTGATCTGAGTGGTCTGGTAACATGAGACCAACAAGTCTTAGGGAAGACTTTGATCATGTCATTTTAGAGTTACGGTTGAGTCTAATTCATCCTAACAAATCAAACTTGTAAGGTAAAGTCGATTTTTACTTATAAACTAATGTTCAAGCCTTATCCAATTTAATATGATACCTTAACAAGAGACAAGATCAAAGGTTGGAGCCAATATACAGTAGGCCGATTGATTGATTGTGTGTATCTAGGAAATTAATAGTATAATAGTAGTCGTAACAACAACAACAATAATATATATTATATATAAAGGAGATACATGGTTTTGGTCTGATTTTTTATCTTTTAATTGTATCCTTTATTTAAATTATTATTCTAATAACAACCTGATCTTTTGTATAATATTATTTAATTAAAAAACTAGTTAAACTTCATTATAAATATGAACAATTGCACTATGGTAGGAACAATAAAATAAATCTTGACTTAATTATATTATATTTAAAAATAGGGTTAATTAAGTTTTTAGTCCCTATAAATATTCACAGTTTTGTTTTTAATTCCTACAAAATAAAATCGCATTTTTTAGTCCCTGTGACATTTTCCTTAAGCATTTTAGGGACCAAAAATGTTGATGAGAATTTTGTAATGGGACTATAAATGCAGATGAAATTTTTTTATAGGGACTAAAAATGCTGATGGAAAATTTTATAGGGATTAAAAAGTGTGATTTTATTTTGCAGGGACTAAAAACAAAATTTTGAATATTTATAGGGACCATTTACTTAATTAACCCAAAAAAATATTATAATAAAATACGATAAGCTAAACATACAGTTAGCTCACGTGTTCGTCTTGACCAATAATAATGATGATGATGATGATGATGTCGTCATTGCTAAGAAGAGTGTCTTCTAAGGAGTTGCACGTGTCGTGCCTCTTCCATATGGTTCAATAGATCTTGGTTAGGCACAATCATCTTAGAATTAGGCTTGAACTTAACTCAACTCTACAAATCTTAGTTGTAGGATGATAATTATCTCCACTTATAAATTTTATGTTTTTATCTTATTTTATCTAATTTGAGATTCTTTACATACTTCCTCATGTTTGAGACTTGACATCTGAAGTATGATCCAATGATTCGATAACACTGACATGATAATAAACGATCCAACAAATTCTGAACATCCTTTGAAACCATATTAGACCATGAGTTTGACCTGACCAGTTCATCATTACAAAATTGATTTATAAAATGATAAATATTCGTATGACATTTCATTCTCATTCAATGATACTCTTAACAAGATACATAATCAAATTAAAGGGGGACCACAAAGAAAAATTTATGGAAAAATGTGTGAAGCAATATATGATATGACCAATTGCATGTATAAGAAATTATAGTATAATAAACTAATAATTAAAGGAAAATTCTAAGAAGTGCCCAAAAGAAGCTTAAAAGAAAAAGTTTATTTTGGAAATGATGTATTCAACATCTTAAAATTTTAAAAATAAACTTTTTCTACATCAAATTTATAATTTATTTCTATTTTTGAATTTTTAACTAGTGCCCTAATAACACTTGTTAGCACAACTCATAATTAAAACATATGTGGTCAGGGGCGGAGCCACCCCCAAGCTAGCCTAGGCACTAGCCCAGACTCAGCTTCTACTTTCTTTGTTTTTCCTGTGGATTTTGGTGTAAATTCCGCAAAAAACTCGTTGTTTCCTGCGGATTTTGCTAAGGATTTAGGTTCCCAGGTAAATGTAATACTTTTGTGGGTAATTGTTTTATTAGGATTTTAGAATCTGCAGGAAATGTACAATTATCTGCAGAAAATGTACAATTTTTGTCCAGATTCTATAAAATTTCTGACTCCGCCGTGTATGTGGTTGCTAAGATGAGTGACAAAAAGTGCTTTTACTGTACCTCTTCCACCAGTTTGCCAACTGCGGTTGTTAGGAATGTTTGACCTTCACCTGTTGTGAATTGGGATTAATTCTGAAATTTTGCATCATTTGATATATTATTATTGGTAAAATTTAATGTTGGTATTTATCCTTTACATTATATATTTAATTTATAACTTTTATTAAAAAAAAAAGAATGGGAAGCAAAATTGATCCTGTACCAGTCAGTCATCTCGTGTCTTTGTTGTAGTTCTCAAACTTTCTTTCTTTGAACTGACAATATTCGTTTTGTGGGATCCACACTCCCAAACAGCATTGCCTCACGGTCACGGACGGCATCAACCCCACCCTTCTCTCCCCCATCATTTTCACGGTACTATTCCATTAATAATACAATTATGGCATAATCATTTTCATAATTGGCGGCATAAGCCACCCCAAAACCTACGTGTGATGCTCTGATTGTAGGATTTGTAAAACAATTAAAGTTATATCTTAAACATCTCGAGGGTACTTCAAAAACATATGGACTTCAAAAGCTGAAGTATTTATCTTTTCTAATTCATCTTTAAGTACAAGAAATACTCAAACCCATTAAAAAAAAAAACAAGAAAAAGAACACACAATAAAAGGGTAACAAAGAAAGAAACTTAATACTTCCTTTAAAAAGGAAAAAATTTACTTTTTAGATTAGTTATACTGTCTATAATATAAACCAAATATATCATTTATACAATGAATCAAAAAAGTTAAATATTTCTTATAAATAGGACCGAAGAGAGTATAATTTAGAGTTAGAATCTCGACATTTATATATTATAATGTTTCAATCAATTGAGTTATGTCTACTAAACAAAAGAGGGAGTATTTTAACATGAGAAGTATTGGCATAATATTATATAACTTATATACACCGACTCACAGTTTTTCATTGGTTAAAATTTAAATTAATCTCACTAATTTAAGGATCCTATTCTTTTTTATTGTGGAGTATCTATGTTGGCTTGGTTATGATTCTTCATCTCTCACTGGTTTAGTTTGTATTTGTTATTAACCATAGAAGGGAAACAACCTTTATATTTTGGGTTGTTTCCCGTTGGCTTATATTTAGTTTCTTTCTTTTGTTACCCTTTTATTGTGTGTTCTTTTTCTTGTCTTTTTTTTTTTTTTTTAATGGATTTGAGTATTTCTTGTACTCATTTCTCAATTACATAATATTTCATTTGTCATTAACAAAATATTAGTTCAACAAACTAAAATATTTTAAAATTTTGATTATAATTGAATTATGAGAGAGTTATATATTAATGATCAACAAAGATATTTTAAGGATTTCATTCATCATATTCTTGGATACTGCATTTTTTTTTACTATCAGTCAATCATTTACATTGTCCATCAATCATTACAATTCAATCATTAAAAAATATGCTAAATGTTGTTTGTGATTGATTGGAAGTGTAAAATTTTACATAAGACGGTGCATCAAAATTATTTTCTTTCTTTAATAAAAAAGTGAAAGAATAGTACTTTTGTGCTTTTTTAAGGTTAAATATGTTTTTTGTTCATATAAAATTGAAACTTTTTAAGTTTAATTCTTACTTAATTTTAATAGTCTTTTTAGTCCCTACAAAAAATATTTACATGTAATTTTAGTCTATGCTAAAACAAAGTTTGTTTAATTATCCTTAAACTCTTAAATTTTTGAATGATTTTTCTGAGACAAGTTTAGAACATTACAAAAGGTTCATTTACTAAAATTTAGAATTTTTGAACACGAAATAAATTAAATATGATTTTTTTAAACGACAAAAGTTCAAGATAAAAACAACAAAAATTTGGGCATAGAAATCAAATTTTGAGATAATTTTTTGCGGACGAACTTTTAGTAATGTTCTCAACATGTATGCAAAAAATTGTTCAAAAACATAAGAGTTTAAGCATAATTAAACAAATTTGAATTTAGTAGGGACCAAAGTTGAGTGCATAAATTTTTTTCAGGGACTAAAAAAACATTAAAATGAAATAAGGACTAAACTTAGAAAGTCTCCATTTTATAGGGAACAAAAACATATTTAACCATTTTTTTACATGAGAAAGGAAAAAAGAAAGGAAAGAAAACTAAATCCTTAAAACGGACGCCCTAAAGCATTGTCTAGTAAAATATGTGATAGACTCGAAAGATGCTCATTAAATATAACAAGATGGTCTGAACTATTAGCTCCCAACTTAACAAAGCTATTAGCGCGGTATTACACAACTTAATACATAACTTTTAAATCCCATTTCGATGCTTTATTAAATAATATTAGGGAAATATACTAACACATGCTCTTAAAGTATTATTTAAGGAATAAAAGAAAAGGTAACACTTGTATAGAAAATGATAAATTTATTATTTTAACACATGTTTGTGTTTGACTTGTATTTCAAAACAAAATTTTCTTTTATGGGATGTTTAAGTGATGCAATTAGAACACTTACTAACATGACTCTGTAAAAAAAATACATGACTCATATTACACTTTCTTATCATTTCCACCTAGGCACCTTAATACTCTCTATTGCATAGATCATGTGTACTTGCTATGAGACTAATCCTTAGTCCTTACTTAATAGCATGACATCAGTTTTATTGTTTTTGTTTTTTTACAGAGGTATCTAACATAGTCTCTACTGTAGATTACAAGGTGAAGCAATGGTCCATTAACTTAGAAAGATACACTATGCATGAAATTAAGTAAGAACTTGAACCAATATATGCAAGTGATGATCAGTCCAACTGAAACAACAGTAGCAGCTCATTTGATAGACTTGGTACGTAGAATTACAATGTTAATTTTAGTTAGCTTATGCCTTATAGCTAGGTCCCTTCAAAAAAGGAAGAAGCTTATAGCTAGGTATACTAGTAGTATACTATTTTTGGAGTGAGAAAGTGAGAGACAGAGAGAGAAAGAAAGAGGGTATACGTGGTCCATCATACTATACTAGTCTATGGCTGACTGACAGTACTCATAGTCACAGCAGCCGCGTTGATAATTATCAGAGAAAGAAAGAAGTTTGTTTTATCATCATCTTCTCTCTTTTCTACCTCCTTCTCTCTTTGCTTGTTACCTCCAATATACTCTCAACTCAACTATATCCAGTTATATCTTCATCCAACTAGGTTCTCAAGTCTCAACTCTCAAGGCTTTTTATGCTACCTAGCTGTCAGCTCTATTCACGTGTAACACCTATTTCAATAATATATAGAAGTACTTTTGTCTCAAATAGCAAAAATCAAGATATATTTATAGATATAATTCTACTAATTAATTGTTATTTTGTTTTAATCAGTAGAGTTTTCATTTCAAAGATGATGTCTGAAGAAGCAGTTTCTGATACTTCCAACTTCAGAAGCACCTCAAACTCAAACCCTAATCTTCCTAACCCTAATTCAAATTCAGTTAAGAGAAAAAGAAGTCTACCAGGAACACCAGGCAAGTTGTTCACCTTCTTTTGTCTATGTAAATATTCTAAATATATTATCGTAGATTTTCAATATTAAATTTTGTGAAAAACATTGATGAATTCCTTCCTAGATAACAAATTAATATAACCATGCTGCAGATCCGGATTCAGAAGTGATTGCTCTATCACCAAAATCACTGATGACATCGAACCGTTTCATCTGCGAAGTATGCAACAAGGGTTTCAAGAGAGACCAGAACCTACAGCTACATCGACGGGGACACAATCTTCCATGGAAGCTTAAGCAAAGAAACAAGCTAGAGGTGATAAGGAAGAAAGTGTACGTTTGTCCAGAAAAGAGCTGCGTGCACCACGACCCTAGTCGAGCTCTCGGAGACTTAACAGGGATAAAAAAACACTTTAGTAGAAAGCATGGTGAGAAGAAGTGGAAGTGTGAAAAGTGCTCAAAGAAATATGCAGTTCAATCTGATTGGAAGGCTCATAGTAAGATTTGTGGCACTAAAGAGTACAGATGTGATTGTGGCACACTATTCTCCAGGTATATAACCATGATGCACTATTTAGTGCTCGTTTGATATCACATAAAGTTTGTTATGAAATTACGGTGAGCCACCTTGATTATGTAAAAGCTACACTTTTGTAACTTTGACAAAATCAGGGTGTCACACCGACTGTAATACTAAACATGCATATATTTGGAAATAACAACATTGAACAATAACATATATTGTTGATACTTCTGTAAAAAATGATCATTGTCGATCTAAACATGCACTTAAGAGGCTACTATACGATTTAATCAGGGTGTCAAATGATCATGGTCGATCTAAACATGGGCTTAAGAGGTCTACTACATGATAATTTTACAATAACTTAACAATCTACATGCTAATTAATGAAGTGGGATTAGATTATATAAATATACACTTTATATGAGTAAGTTTGCTGCTTTAATTTTTGCCTTTGCATTAATCTCATGCTTAGTCAATTTAATAACAAAATTTTTGGTATAAATAAATTGAGATTCTGCGCTCAACTAGTTGCACTTGCATGTTTTGAATCAAGCTGAGTTCGATTTGTTGACGCGCAAAAATGCATTTATTTTCTTTCAAAATTACAGTGACACACCGTGATTATGTATAGTGAACTTTGCACTCTAGACATGTAATAATTTTGAGAGTATGATAGGACCACTTTGTTAATTATTTTTTGTGTGATGATTGACAAATCAGGAAAGACAGCTTCTTAACTCACAGAGCTTTCTGTGAATCCTTGGTGGAAGGAAGTGCAAGAATAGGTTCAGTTCCAGCAGTTATATCCAACTTTGGAAACAATCTTTTGATCAACACTCAAGCACAAAGAAATATTCCTCATGGTTTATTTGGGCTTAATCCGGAATATGGTGGGCCATGCCAAGAAACATTCATGGGAAATTTTCCCAATAATAACATCCCTCATCATAGTTATCTTCCAAATTCTAGTGCATTCTCATCATCAGGAGCAAACTCTGATTTAGAATTAGTCCATACATTTGGTTTATTACCACAAGGACAATGGATGAATTACAGATACAATGATCAGCATGCAGAAACATCATTTACAAGTAGTGGGGTTCTAAAGCTAGAACAACAACAAGAAGAAGACAAAATGCATGATTTGTCTCATTTGTATTCTCAGAACCAATTACAAGGATGTCCAAGTCACGTGTCAACAATGCAAACTACAACTACAAAGCTTATCAATGGTAATAATGATGCAGCTTTTAATAATATTGTTGAAGTTAAGAAATTGTTCAACCAAGGAAACCATGCTGGAAATTTCAATGAAGATCAGTTGAGCTTAACAAGAGATTTCCTTGGTGTTGGAGATGACTCGTTGAAGAGAACCTTGTTGCAACAAGAAGTGATACCTAGGTTCAATCCGATAGGATCTGTCACAAACTTGCAAAGTGAGTTTGGTGGACACTATTGATAGTGAAGTTGTGTACGAGATATTATTCCATACATAGATATATTATTATTACTTTGTTAGCAGCAGCAGATAAATACAATACTCGTGATGCCCTGGTATTTAATTACTAAGTTAGAACTTAGAACTATATATAAAAGATGAGATAGTGTTAGTGTTAACTCGGATTCAGAGGCATGCATAATATATTGAGATATCATTATCAAGTCACGTGATATTCATAGAGAGACATCCCGTGATGGAGGTAGGGGCCATTATACATCTGTCGTAAGAAACAAACAATATACAATCTCTCCTTTTATTTCTTAAATTATCTCTTCTTGTTGTATAATTATTCTTATGTATATTTTATGTATACTGTACAGTTTTTCTTTTGAATCTTTTGAAGGATATATACTATACAGTTAATAATTATAATGTAGGGCCTCTAGAAAAAAATTATAATGTAGGACATATAACTTGAAACAGAAATAACGCGGTTTTCCTCCATGCTTTACAGTTTGTATAAATTGATAGACATGGGCCACTGGCCTACTTCATTTGTTTTTTTAGCCATTTAGATTAGATTTGTATATTATGCTTTCTACCTAGCTTGCTTTAGTTACATATATGAGATGCTAATATATATATAGCACAAGAGTTGGCGATGGATATTTAGTAAGTGTATCAAATCGTTTTTAAGTAATAAAAATAAATTCGTATTCACATAGATTCTTAACCTCTACATCACAATTATGTATTAGGGATGTAAAATCCAGGGTTATATAGTTTGAATTAGCAGAAAATAAATTACTTTGGATAAAAATCAGGATTTAAAAGGTGATTAGGTCTTTCAAATTCTTTCTTTTTCACTACTTCATGCAAAAACTACAATTGCTTGTATAGAATTATGATGAATTAACAAATAAATTAAAGGTTAAGATCAACATCTTGACTCAGACCATTCCCTTTTCTCTAATCACAACACCTTAATATTTTAGACGAGTTCGTGTTTATTGAAAGTTTTATTGAACATTAATTTTATTTATCACAATAGATAATTCAATATTTGTAAAATCACTATGGATTGAACATTTATCTTAGATCAAATTCCAAAATTAGGGTTAGTAATCATTTGTTTCTTGAAAACAAATCACAAATTCGTCAACTATAGAAATCATTAAACACATAGATAACCGAATAATTAGGTTTGCAATTGCATATATAAATGGTATCATTTGGCCTTAATAATGCTATCAAGACTATAATAAGACTAAATGGTATCATGCAGAATTAAGAAAATATAATATTTGAATCATAAAATAAGTAATAAATAATATTATTTTTTTAATCAACAAATTTTATTAAAAACTAGAACCCTGCTCAAGACGAACAGAGATCGGTGAAACCGAAATACAAACGAAAGACACCGTATATAGGCGGAACATCCAAAAAATAAACACCATAAAAAACCCCTACGACATCACCACCTAAGAATAAACCCCTTCACGAAACCACCATTGAAAAAACAAAATCCATAACCGCTCAAAATCCATAACCGCTCATCGTCATTACTCAACCCAAAATAACCCCCTCTAAATGAAACACTCCTACCACATCCCATAAGCTGAGCCACTATTCCAAAGATCAATCAGCTTCCACTACCTCACAACCTCCGAACCACCGAAAGAACACCATAAAAGTCCAAAACCAAACTTGAGCCAAAGAACCGACTCTCAATCTCGAATCAAAAGTGATCGGCCCTCAGACTTCAGGACCCAACCAGACGGGCACCCCTTACCCCCGATACACCAGAGAATGCCAGCCAAACAAGAATGCAGCTAAACGCCAACTTCCGATCTCGAAGCAAAAGTAATCAGTCCTCCAGAATCCAACACACAAAAAGTAAGACTGCGGTGGTTCATACATCAATCAAGAAGGAACAAAATGCTTAGCTCAAAGGACACACAACTTCAAAAACACCCTAAACACCACAATCACCCAAAACTCAAACAAGAAGTAGCGACAATGGATATGGACCCGAATAACAAAGGCGGTCTCCAAAATGAATCACCCACAACAACCACCACAAAAGCACCCACCTCTTCACCTAAGAATACCAACCCTAAGCAATACCAACCGCCCCTTTTACTAAATCTCCACCACCACCACACTTCAACACCACCACCACTACGCATCACCACAACCACCACCACCCTTACAACACCACGGTTAAGCAGGCACAAGAGCAATAAAACGAGGTTGAAGTCTCCAAGGCAAGCAGCAAACATCACCATAGCATTTCGAAGGAACAACCACGGAGAATAAACCCACAAACCATCGAACGAGACAAAGGCTACATCGTCAAACCACCTCGCCAAGAAACATGCAGCAACCCATAACCAGACCAAACGACGATGAAACCCAACAACAAAACACGGGCAGCGACGCCGGTTTGAAGCGGAAAACAACCTAGATTGAAAACAGTTATCCACCGGTGACAAGGTGGAGGCGTCTCGCGCCGGAGTAAACAACAACCAAGCCAAAAAGCAACAAGAGCCTAGCAACACGACCCAAAAGATGCAACCACCATTGCTAAGCCCAAGCAAACACCCATAACACTTCACCACCGCACTTTCAAGCTACCCTAACAACCCCAAAACACCTATAATATTATTTGATGTTAATAAAAAAAAGGCAAAATTACACCATTCGTCTCTTAACTTAATTTTATAATATTTTCATTCTTTATCTTTTTTCTGTCCTGATTTAGTCCTTTATGTTATAAAATGTCAACATAGTTATCTTTTTTTTTTTTTTTAAAAAAATTAATAATCAAAAACTCAAAAAAAAAAACTCATCACTCAAAAAAAAAACTCATCAAACTCATTAACAAACCCAAATCTTTATTATACAAACCCAGAAAATCAGATTTCATTAGAAAAATCTCATATATCATTTATATTATTTGATGTTAATAAAAAATAAATTCACGCCACAACAACAATTTAAAACCACATTTGAACCATTTTTTTCATATTAGGGAAACCGCAAAATGCAAGGTAGGTTGAAGATGCTTTAAGCTAAAATATTAAGATTGCCAAATTATAGTTAGCTACACGAACATGCATTTGAATCAAATATTAAGACTCTTTTATATATTAGAATGAATTCATACAAGAAATACAAATATTCCCATAATTTCCCTTGCCATACACAATCATAAACACTCAAACATCAATGTAACATAGTGTAGCTTGTTCAATATTGGTATATTTAGACATAGATCATAAGACCTAGTAGTTTTTGTTGTAAAAACCTCCCATGACGACGATTCCAACAACAAGTGCCACCCAACTTCCACACATGTCAATCCTCATAGCACTTGAAGTCACAGCAGGAACAACCTGCGACGTTGTTGAATCTTCTGATGATGATGGTTTTTCTTTTTCTGGCTTCGGCGCCTTAGCATCAGCAATAGCTGGTGCTGGCGCCAAAGCCGGAACCTCAGCAACAATTTTCTTAGCAGGAGAAAACTCCGATGGAATGAGCACTTTACCAACTTTATAAATAGCAAGATGTTTATCGGTATATATGATTCCATTAATTGTTGTGTTAACACTTCCGGTTGAAATGTTCACATTTCCACCATAACTAATCACGTTAAGTTCAACTTTTCCAGGTTTGTTACCAGCAAGTGTTCTCACAGGGTTGGTTAAAGTATCAAAGTTAGAGCTAGATACAAAATCAGAAATAACATGGAATTGAAGTAGTTCAAGTTTTTTTTCATTGGAGAGTGAGTTGAGGAACCCTGGTTTGAGTTCTGAGAAGGCGGAATCGTCGGGTGCAAGGATCGTTAATCCACCGGATTTTATGGTTAGGAGCTGTGAGTTGAGCTGATTGATTAGTTGAGTTGTTTTCATGAGACGGAGGAAAATGTTGAATGAATTTGCTTGTTTAAGGATTTGAACTATGTCTGTTGTGGGGGTGGGAGTTTCAGGGGTAGTATTGTCATTTGGTGGGAATGTGGGGACCAAGGGTTTTGTTGGGGATGAAATTGGTTGGGTAGGGGGTGATTGAATTGGTGACGTGGCAGGAGATAATGCTGCTAAAGTGTTGGAACAAAAGAGGGAAATGACTAGTAGTGTTAGTGAGATGCATTGTTTTTTATTTGTCACCATTTTGGAGTATATTGAAAAGTTTTGGTGTTTTGAAATGATGGAATTGTGCTTGTAATGAGTGAAGGTTTGATGAATTTTAGAGATATGGAGTTATGTTGTTTTTATATTGAGTTTTGTAGACAATTATTGGCTGGTGAGTGGTTTGGTTAATTGTGATTTATGAACTTAATAATATTGTTATATGATTAGGATACTTTGGTGTTGAGTCTATTAAGATTGATAGGTAGAGTGAGGTGAAGAGATCCATTAGATGTGAGAAAAATTGGATGTGTGCAATGTGATTTTGTTGTGTATATCTCTTTATTTGGTAAGGATATTAAGATGGCTCGTCATAGAAGATTGAATCAGTGGAGCTATTTTAGTTTTATTTACTATTTTTGCTTGTGAGTGTACTCCATATAGGGAAAATAGAGTGAGAGGTCAATTTGATGTAGGGGTGAGATGATAAAATATGAGTTAGATAGATGCATGCATGTGTTGCTTTTAGTTAAAAGTTTATAAATCAATCTAAAATCCAATTATTTTTAAAATTCTTTTTGCCATGAGATTTTAATTGAAGATGTTCAAGTTAACAATATCGGCATTGCTATTTGAATTAGATTTTATAGGCTATTAAAATTCTGAAATAAAATTAAAAGAACATCCTTATTTCAATGTGTCATTTTGTTTTTTTATATTAGTAGTTTATAAGAGAAACAAGTATAGTTGTGGATGAGAAAGTGTGGTGGTCGATTCAGCTCATCTTATAAGAAAAATCAACTCCTAAATATTCTATTTTACACATTTCACAAGTTTCTCACTATATTTTCTTAACACAAATATTATTGTAGTGTTATATATCACTCTTCCATTTTTTTAAATATGTGTTGGAAGTTGCTCCACCAATTCTTATACTATTTAAAATTTTAGTTTTTACTAGAATTTTCTTTAATTTTTTATGTCATGAAATTATAAAATTTGCCTTTATGGCAAAATTAAGTTCAAGACAAACTATATTCACAATCTCCACTTTTCCATTTCCGCAATTGGCTGAGACAATGATACAATGATGTAATCAATGTCCACTCAACAAAAACAAGAGAAAATGTATATAAATTGAATTTTGAGACAATGATTCTTTAACTTCTCTTGTTTATGTTCTATCAACATTAATCAAATCATTGTTTCAACCGTAAAACCTGTGTGAAGCTCGTAAATGTAGCTCAAAACTCAACTCAACCTATTTTGAGCAATTTTCAATTGGACCTCTATAGATGGACCTAGATTTCTTGTAGTGAAACATCACCGGTCGTCCGATCTTGATCATACGATTTTTATTTTATGACTTCAAATATGTCGAGATTAAATCAGAACCATCAGATCTTGATCGGACGGTCAATGATCCTTGACTATATGTGACTACAACAAATCCATGTCCCTCTATAAACTACTGTAATACTCTCTCTCCCTCCTGTAATTACCCGAAATCAATTTACAAAGAGAAAACCACCTAATGCAAAAAGGAAGACATTCTTGTGAAATTGAGAATGAATTCCTATTTTTTATTTTTTAAAGCTTTGTACTAAAAGAATTAACTAGTCAATGAATAACACAATTCCCAAATTATATTTGTTAATGTTAAATATGAATAATTTTTTGCCGACATGTTTAAAACATTATGAATATATCCCTCAACAAAAATTTACAGTCTTTTTAACAATGGATGAATTAAATTTGAAGTTTTTAAGCGCTAAATAATCAAGAAACAAAATAACAAACTTGTAGATCTAAAAATCAAATTTTGAGATATTTTTTGTAGAGGCTCCTATCATAACACATCTTGTATCCACAAAGTTTGGTAGTATTCCAATAAAGCCTCAATTTATGTTAATTTTAATAGAGACTAAAAATGTTGATGTAATGTAATGTTTGTAACTAAAAGTTGTAGAAATTTTTTATAGGAACTAAAAATAAATTTCTATAGAAACTAAAAACATAATGGTTGAGCTTTACATTGGACTTCAATCAATGCTATCCTTAAGTTTCTTTTCATCCAATATATCCATAAAGTCATAGAGATTGTTTCAATTTGATGCATATATAGATTAAATCAAATTACTCAATGGATATTCAAATTTAAACATTTTTACAAGGAATAAAATGAACATGGTTCAAACCAATAACATAACAGAATGGGAAGAAGAAAAAAAAAAAGATTAATTGTTTGAAATCATTCATATGCAGCTTCCAAATGGGTGATGTATGATGATCTTCAACTCCATAACATTGCCATTGCAACAAAAGCTACTCCAATAGATATATAATCTGTTCCTTGAATTCCAAGTAAACTCACTGCTCCAGAACTTTTTTTATCCTGTGTTGTTGTATCATCCTCATCTTCTTCAGAAGAAGACTTTGTCTTATCAGCTTTCGGTGCTATTGCTTCCGCAACAGGAGCAGCAGCAGGTGCCTTAGTCCCAAAGAAATCAAGAGGAAGCAAAACCTTATCCAAACGATATATAGCAAGCTTGTTATCTTGATAAACTACACCAGTAACAGTAGCATTAACCACACCAGTTGAAAGACTAACACTGGTACCAAACGATTCGATGTTCAATGGAAGCTTTAAAGGGTCTTTACCAGCCACTGTCTCAACAGGGTTACTAAGAGAATCAAAGTTATTGCTATCAACAAACTGTGGAAGAATGTGGAATTGTAATAGTTCGATTTTTTTGTTTTCGTTTAGTGAGTTGAAGAACCCTGCTTTGAGATGCGAGAAAGCTGAGTCATCCGGTGCCAAGATTGTTAATCCGCCGCTTTTTGGTGATATGAGTTGTGAGTTTAGGTTGTCCACGATTTGTGTTGTTCTTAGGAGACGGGTTAGTATTGTGAATGTTTTCGCCTTTTTGAGGATTTTTGTTATGTCGTCTGGGGTGGAATCTGAGGTGTCTGGTAATGTCGGGACTAATGGTTTTGTCGATGTTGGTGATGCTGCTTTTGGTGCCGGGGCATGTTTCGGTGACGCTGCAGGTGCTGTTGCTGTTGCTGCCGTGTTGGGAGAATACAATGAGGAGAACATGAGTAGAAAGAGTGAGAAGGAAAAGATAATTTGATTCATATTTGGCTTGATAATTGAATATTGTGGAGGAATGTAATTATGTAAATGATTGGATTTTTTTGTTAATTTGTATGTTGGATGTGTTGATTGGAGGGTAAGGAGAGGTGGATTTATATATTGAGGCCAAGGAAATGATGGGTAGGTGTAATGTTATAGTTCTATAGTTGTGATTTTGGTGGTATCAATAATCTGTCATGGTGAATAAGGATATTTTATCTTATTATTATTGGCATTGCATCTCTTTTGGTTACTTGAATTATTGTGTGAAGTTTTTATGTGGTGAGCCGTTAGCTTTGAAGTGAGATTAACATTATTGTTTCTCAAATCATAGTGCAATAAAATGTAGTTGGAATCGGCAGTATAGATCGAGGTTATAGAAAATGTATAACTGACCTGTAAGATTAACTTTTTTTTGGACAAAAATTGATGACTTGTGATCTTATCATCACTTGCTTTGTATATATTGTTAGAAATTTAGATCTAAATAAAACAGATTTCACAAAACATATTTAATCGTTATGAATCAATAGCGGAAGCAAATAAAACATTGAATATGAATATGAACGGATCTAAGACACGTTTGATTTATTAAGGATATTAATGATTAGGTATTAGGAAATACATGGATCAAGCTTTGATGACAGCCCTCTCGACAACAACGATAAAGAGAGGACGTGATCTGAAACAAACATCAACATGGTTGGTGGCAGCTGATTTGGTTCTTCTTCAACCGGTACTTTTATGCCTTAAGTTCTCTTTAGATGGGGAGAAGAGAGAGTTTTGTCGTTATGGTGTATTGGGGACCATAGTCTCTATTATATCGGATGGTCAATATGGTTTCTCATTATTCAGTTAATGGGTCATCCACATCCACTCATATTGAGTCCATATCAATTAATTAAATATTTAATTAATTATTCAATTAAAAATCTAATAGCTTTATTACTTAATATGATCACTAATCAGTTAAGGCTTTCAATTGATAAATAGTTAATATAACTATTATTACCCACATAATGATATCAGAATATAATTAAACAATAAAATATTTCAACAATATCCCACTTGGGCTACATATCTTAATAATTATACCAAAATTCTATAGGCGCGCGTACAAATGCTATTTATCTTTAGATTTTAACTTTACAATTTGGTCCACCTCATACATTAATAATGGGACCATCGCGGCTGTCGTCATTGACGTATAACATGACGGAACCCCGACGACCAGCATATCAATGCATTTGATGACATAGATCGATATGGATGAGTGACATGGAAATTTCATGCAATGTGATCTCTAAATCATGTCTATTTTCAATTGGTCCAACAAAAAAATTTAGTGAGATCAAAATTGAAGTTTGCAAATTCAATATTTGCAGAAATGATATAGAAATGGTTATAACAATAATAACCTCGTGAACTTTATTTCTGCAGAAAATCGTAACATAAAGTATGTATCAATACCAAAACAAAAGTATATAACATAAAATAAAAGAGACTCCCACTAATCCAAGACATCCTTAATGACAACATCCATATGAAAGACCTTAGGTGTCATGTCTTTGATTAGTGGTATAACTAGCATAAAGTTTGTCTCTATATGTTTTACCATTTAACAACAATAATCTATAAGGTAATGAACCTTATGACTTTTGTTGTTAAATAACTATACGACTGAATTATGTCACTATATAACTTGAACGGTCTTTCAATACCTTTAACGTTATGCAACCAAGTGGCATAAATACTTACAGTAATTTCCTAACTTAAGATGTGTATTATATACAGACATCCAAAAAAGAAACAGAGTCTAACACACTAATGATCTCCAAATTGTTAGATGTCTGATGTGAGCATAAGATCTCTTGTTCTCTTAAATAATCCTTATTGTTGCCTTTTCAACAATTCAAACTTTGAATTGCTCAAGTATCAGCCAAACAATCTTATTATATACGCTATTTCCAAATGCGTATAATAAGATCATACATAAAAATCCTATATGCAAAACGTAGGAAAATACTTAAATATTGGGATTCATAAATTTTCTAATGGGTAATATTTGAGACTAAAAAGTCTCTCGGTGATTGAGGGCATCCATAATTTATTAACTTTAATGTCAATTTATTTTTAAATTTATTGATATAACTCTTTTGTGATATCTAAATAATACCTTGAGAAGAATCTATAAGTATCGAAATACCTAAAACAAAAGAGGTGACCCCAAGATCTTTCATCGCCAAACTCTTGTTAGAGATTTTCTTGGTCTCACATAACTAACATATATCATAGTTGACTAAATAAAATAATATCGACACATTAATCTAGAAATATAAGTTTACTCTCACCCAGCTTACTAAATCCACAACTCTCTATAATATTTTCTCAAAACCAAATGAGACAAATACTTTATGAGAATTTGCGGTAACAATAAAGAGACAAATTTCTTAACTCGTAAGTGGATTTCATGATTTTGCAAACCATCTACTTTGTATCAATTGACACAAAAGCTTTATTCAGTTGCACCATATTGTGTAATTAATGTCACCATTAAGAAACACTATATTGAAATCTAGCTTATGCAGCTCCAAAATTATAATAAGCAAACTAATATCATGACTGTCCTAATAGAGTCTTTCAATTAAACTAAATAGAATTTCTCTTTTCAGTCCATTCTTAATGACACTAGAAGTCGTAGTTCTTGAAGGTGTTGAGTTTGTACTATATGAATTAATTTCTTAATTTGTGAGAGGAAGAACAATAATCTCCTCATGAGGATCCAAATATATATGGTAATGGCCCAGTTTGTTTTACTCAAATCACCTAAAGGTTGTGTTGTAGCACCACAGTGCACTACAATGTTTTTATGTATCAGTAACCTCCATATATTCCAACTTCTTGTTTATATGCCTGCCAAACAATCCATAATACAGAATTGCACTCGTTAACTCATTGTTACTTTGTACAAGTTTTCGATTTTTTAACGAGTCCAAAAAAATTTCTTTATTGGAAATATTTACTTTTAGGGCCTTATTATTAGTCTCAGACGTAATAATAAAGTAGTGAGGTTAAAGATATATAAATAAAGTGAGTGAAAGTTCGAGAGATTTAGACTACTATAGAGGCCAATGTCATCCTAAAGGCTCGACACTCTTGAATTCAAGTCCAACTAATGTCGTAAAATTATGCCTCTGAGACTAGGGTTTAGACATGGATCACAAGGCTAGACGATAAAATTGGAGACATGTGTGACTTAAGTTTTGAGTCTCAACTTGAGTATAAGCCTATAAAAAAAATACAACTTCTAAAGCAAGATGATGAGGACCATATGACAAGTCTTCAACAAGACCTGACAATGATGCTCAAAAACAACTAAGGAGCAAAATGATCCCTGTCATAAGTCTTTAAGAAGACAATCAACACTTTTCATTTCAGAATTAATATCAAATTGCAGTCCTCAACTCCTTGTAGTTTCTATAGATTTTTATTTTTTTTAACAATTCCCTTATTTTCTTATTGAAAATATTTACTTTTAGGACTTTAAATTTAATATTATGAAGGAAAACATATATAATAAGAAAAATATAACGAATTTTTTTTCCGACCCTAATGCCAAAAAAATGAAACATTTGACCCCCTTCCAGAATTATATACCTAAATGACCCACTTTAGGATTTTTTTTTTTTGTTTTTGTTTTGTCGTTTTCCCCATTACGACCATTTCATCTGGCAGTAATGGGCTGCTTTTTCTGACCAAAACGCAGCGTGCACAAGGCCATCACTTCTTGTCTTTTTATTTTATTTTTTTATTCATTACAGCCATTTGGTTTGGTCGTAATGGATTTTTAATTTTTTTCGTTTTTCTTTTTTTTTTGGAACAATATATGTATTTTAAATGAAATGTAAATAATAAATAAATAAATATTAATGATAATTTATTAATTTAAAAACACTAATTATATTATTCATAGTGTTAGAAATAAAAATAAAAACTATTTTTTCCGTGGTATCCATTTACGCCAACCTAAATTTAAATTATGACTTCCCGTAGCACATAATTTATCTTTTTATCTTCGTACGGGTCGTTGGTCTTGCTCTTTCTCTTCCTCTTGTTGTTCCTCTTCCACCGCCACATTTTTAATTTCAGCTTCATTAGTTTCCATAGTGACCTCATTTTGCACTTGTGGAACAGAGTTCGTCCAAATTTCATTAACGAAATCATCTTCGTTAAATCTTGTAGCCAGATTTTCTATGGTACTAGTATATGGTTGTGGTTGTGGCCATTGGGTTACGTAGTTTGTTTGGGGATAGTGTACATTGTTTGGAGGGGTTGGTAGGTTGAAAGAGGAGTATTGTGATTGGTCCGGGAAACTGGTTTGTGGGGTGTTTTGAGTTTGACTAAATTCATCAACTGAATAGTTTGATATTTGGGAGCTTTCTCCATGATGACTATGTTGAGAGTAGGTTGGAAATGGAATTGGGGAGTTTTGTAAGAATTGGTTTGTGGGTTATGGTGGTGATTGGTAAGTTTGGCTGTAGTTGTAGTTGTAGTTGGTGAATGGGTTAAAGCTTTGGGCAAAGTAAGGGGGTGAAGGTGTAATGAACTAGCTGTTAGGTGGATGTGTATCTGACCACATGTCTGCATCTGGCATATATTGGTTTCTGGTGCTGCAGGATAATATGATGGCAAGTCTTCTAAAATAGACCCACAGCGTGCCATTAGGTTTGCCAATAGTGCTTCTCTAGAAAGATACATACATTCTCCAAAAAAGTTCCAATACCATTCAAAGTATATACGATTTGGATGAACCTTATCGGTATATCTGACTCCTGGTAGTGCTAACTGATGGCGTTGGTTCCACTTAAGGAAATAATACTGATGTTGATCTCCCCACGAGCCTTTTATTTTGTTCTTATGGCAACAAATATTGTGGAGATCTGTCAAATCATCTGGTATGCAAGGAGGGATGGAGTTTTTTTTCTGAAAAATCTTAGGAGGCACGTCACACAAGGACTTTCCGTCTGCATGGTCTCCGACAGACATGAATCAATTAAAAGCGCATTCAATGACCCACAAAATGGTTGGCAAGAAACTGGTTCAACTCATGTGTATTGCATCAGACACATCAAGCAAAATTTCATGAGGGCAATCAAGGATGGAGATCTTAAGGATATCGTCAATAATATGGGTAAACATACTATCTTACAACTTTTTTAATTCGAGTAATTATTAACTATAATATTTAACTATTTTTTTCCTTAACATTCAGGATATGCCCTAAACATACCCTTGTTCGACTACTACCGTGGTATAATCCAGGAGGCAAATCAACGTGCATTAGATTGGGTGGACAATATACCGAAGGAAAAATTGACTCAAGCATATGACGAGGGTCGTCGATAGGGCCAAATGACAAGCAACATCGTTGAGTCGTGGAACTCTGTGTTTAAGGGAACACGCAACCTACCTGTTACACCTATAGTCCAATCAACCTACTATAGGTTGGCGTGTCTTTTTGCCGAAAAGGCTCAAGGTGCATTTGTAAGGGTAGGTTCTGGAGACGTGTTCGGTGAATATTGCCAGAATGTGCTTAAGGATGACATTGTAAAGTCCCACACCCGTCATGTCGAACACTTTGACCGAGAGATGTATACCTTCTCTGTTTGTGAGACCGTCAACTATAGGAAGGGAAGGCCAATGAGAACTTTCAAGGTTGATCTACAAGCAAGGTGGTGTGACTGTGGGAAATATCAAGCCTTACATTTGCCTTGTTCCCATGTCATAGTCGCGTGTTCTTCTTTTCACTATGACTACACAACCCTTATTCCAGACGTGTTCAAAAACGAGAATGTTTACGCGATCTGCAACAAAGCATTCAAAGTAGTCCACGACAAGAGTTATTGGCCCCCATACGAAGGTCATAAGCTTTTCCATAATCCAAACATGCAAAGACTAAAGAAAGGTCGACCCAATAGTACTCGCATTAAGACTGAAATGGACGAGGAAGTGGAAGAAAGGACATCGACACCGAGACTGTGTGGGTTGTGTCGGCATCCCGGTCATATTAGGAGAAATTGTCCGACCAATAAAAAACGCTAGTTAATATCGTTATGTATTATGTGTTCAACCAATCTTTTATAAGTATTTATGACTTCTTTTTTTACCTTTAATCAAATTTCGTCGGTTAAAGAAATTAAGCTGTTTTGTGATTTTAATTTTGATTTTTATTATATTAATTAAACAAAATAATATACGAGACAAATTAAACACGAAATGTTGTTTCATTTAAAATCAAATTAAACATTCAAACACTACTCAAATCAAGTAGACATGTCATCGTGAGTTTATCTTAGTTGGTATGGACAACGCATAATATATGAAAGGTCCGAGGTTCGAACCCCGGCCACCACAAAAAAAAAAACAAAAAAAATTCAAGTTGACATGATTCAAAAGAAGTAGAAATGTATGAAAAAATAATTGTGAATTTGGATGAATGGTATGGCGAATTTATAGTGCCAAAAAAACAGAAAAACAAAAAAAAAATTAAAAATTCATTACTGCCAAAGCAAATGGCTGTAATGAATAAAAAAAATTTAAAAAAAAAGACAAAAAGTGATGGCTTTGTGCACGCTGCGTTTTGGTCCGAAAAAGCAGCCCATTGCCGCCAAATAAAATGGCCATAATGGGGAAAACG
>Ga0315913_1002270_pt1 | contig 22372 bp, 19 predicted proteins | sample MpolsnodulesMG_FD_207736 | JGI IMG/M metagenome (GOLD analysis project Ga0315913, IMG submission 207736) | Medicago polymorpha root nodule microbial communities from Los Angeles, California, United States - small nodules | ecosystem: Host-associated > Plants > Roots > Nodule | place: USA... | reverse complement strand
CATCCTTCAACATCATGTTCTTCTTCCTTCAATCACATATTCATCATCTTGCCTTAAAAACTCAGAAAATTTTCAATGAAAAAAAATCATAAATCACAGAAGAAAAGACACGTCCAAAATAATCTGCAAACCACATTATATGTATCTCCTGATTTTGTTCAAACGCTGCCTAATCCAATCTTTGTATAAATTTGTAAAAAACCCAGTTTCTAAATATTCTTTGTCTTCTTCGTTTTTCTTCAAGTGGGTGTTTTTTGTTTTCGAGAATCTACGTCGTGATTGATAATGAGTTGAATCAGACAACAAGAATCAAAGCTAAAACCCATAAATCCTGTTATTGTTGATGGATATTGATGAAGGTTCAGATCTAGATATTTATGAACGCAACAAATTCTCGTTGAATATTTTGGAGACGAATGAGAGGAGGAGAAGAAGAACGGTTCAGATGAGGAATGATTCTGGAAATTAGTGATTTTGGAACTGATTTTAGAATTGCAATAAATGTATTTGCTGGAGTGATTTTCGAGAAAAAAATGAGTTACTATGAGTGAGTTCGTATAGGAATGGTTATAAAATCATTGTCGAAATTGAAAAATTAGAATTGGAAAATTGTTTTATGGATTTCTAACTAAATTGAAAGAAGAATAAGCATTGAAGGGATAAGAAGCAATGTGAGTTATGAAGGGTTTGGAATTCAAGGTTTATGGGAGAAGAAGCAATTAGTCACGTGCCCATCCTCTCTTCCTTTCCTTTTTATTTTGTTTTTTTAATTCATCAATACTCAGATGAATTTTTCCTTTTAAATTTAATTCAAAAATAATCCACGTGGTGTCCATCTCACTTAAGTGAGTGGTCATGTGGGCTTTGACCCAGTCAAAATGAGAGGGGACCTATAAGTTGTAAAATGGGGCAAAATTAGGGGGCTGGAAAATGGTTTTTTTTAATAAAGGGCCAAAATTGATACCATAGCAAATATAGGGGTCAAAATTGCATAAAAAAATAGGAAGAAGAGAACGGTATGTTGATTATCGATTAAGCAAATGTTGATGTCGGAGTAATTGATGATTAACAAAAGGAATGGAGTGCAGTATCACTCATCTTCTATCCACATCGTTGTTATGTTAGTTGTCTGACTCACACACTGTAAAATTATTACTTTTTTCTTCTAATCTCTCTCTTTCCCTTTCTGTGTATATGAAATTGCAATTGGAACAAAACATTTATTCATTCCCGATCCAGAGAAAGAGAAGAAACCAATTCTGACAGCTGTATCCAGAACGAATTGAAAAGGAAGATAATTGATTAGGTTTTCAATTTGGTTTGCTCTCGATCCATCTCGCTAGGGTTTTTGATTCCGCGAGATGGCGAGTTCTTCATCTTCTTCTAGTTGGCGAGAGGGAATGTCCTCTGATAATATCAAAGGTTTAGTCCTTGCTCTTTCATCCAGTTTCTTCATCGGTGCTAGTTTCATTGTTAAAAAAAAGGGTTTGAAAAAAGCCGGTGCAAGTGGAATTAGAGCAGGTACTCCTTCGATCTTCTCATTTGAGTTGAGACTTCGTTTTATTTATTACATTACATTTACAATCGCATTATTAGGTTTTTCTTAAGATCTGCTTTTTGCAATGCCAACCCTTTTCATTTTAATGAGTAAGTGTATTTTATCCATTTTCAGTGCAAGTGCAACCAACTCTTTGATGTTCTTAACAATTATTTTGTTGTGCTCTCTGATATGGAGTAACGAGTGATTGGGATTATTTAATTTTCATGGAGAGAAGATTCTATTTAGGAGAGTAGATCCGATGGAGGGTAGTATCAAATCTCTAGAGGCAGAGGAAGACCTAGAAAGATTATAGGATAATCTATCAACAATGATCTATAGATTAATGAGTTGGACTAAGATATGATACATGATAGAAAATTACGGCGGAATTTGATCCATGTAGCTGACTCCACTTAGAGGGATAAGACTTGGATGTTGTTGTTTAATTGTCATGAAGAAAATGGAGTATGCTGTGGTCTGATCCTGATAATGTTAAAATATGTTGAAAAAACTGTCTACAAGTTAAATTGTTTTCATGTTGTTTGTATGGACATTTTTTTTTCTTCTTACAGTTAAACATGTTAAAATAAAATGAATGCGTACAGATAAATACTATGAAGCACAAATACAGACACAGACACCGACACCAATAATAATTTGAGAAAATGACATAATTCAGTGTGATCATAGGTTTCGGTGTCGTTTCCATGTCGGACACCGACACATGTTCGACACTGCAACACACCTAATTCGAGGAGTATCCGTGCTTCATAGGTTAAATATGTTAAAATGAAATGGATGCTTATCAACTCTACTGGCTCGGCTTGGTTTGTATATGGAGTGGGTAGGGGGCAACTTTCGTTTTTCAAGGAACTATTTTATGATTTTATCTGCACAGTAGTTGTTTTTTCCCTCATATCTGTGTTTCTTGTTACATACCCAATCAGGTCATGCACAATTCAATTGTAACTGACTTTCAAAGAATTATCTTTTACAGGAAGTGGAGGCTATTCGTACTTGTATGAACCACTTTGGTGGGTGGGCATGATAACAAGTTAGTCATTCATGGTTCTATTTATTGTGGATTGATTATTAAATTGCATGCTGGTCTATATTTTCATTAACATGTGTTTGTGCAACATTATTGTTTGGTGTTGGTGAGCTGTATCGTTGATTTTTCTGTGCATCCCCACAAATCCTGCTTCTTTTTCAGCTTCTAGTGATTTTAGTAGTACAGAAAGTGATGTAGTTCCTATCTAAACTTGTATAATGTTAGTTCCATGCAGAACCTGAACAAATCTTAATAGGGGTGTTCTTCTGTATGTTTTTCTCTCATCACTGTATGATTTATCATCTCTTAGCAAAAAGTCATAAGTGTAGGTTAAGTTATATAAATTTTTGCTACTTGTTGTCCAGATTTATTGTAGAAGGAAAAAAAATTGCTAAAGCTTGCAGCTTTTCAGCTTTTCCTTCTAATCTTCTTACTTCTTTTTTGTTTTCACACATTTTCCATGGGAATATTTCTACATTCCAATCTATGGACACCAACAAATTATCTACGTACAACTTATTGATCTGAGTTGCATACATTTATTGATACCAACAAATGGATTAAAGTTTCTATTCTAACATTTGCCTTTTCAATAGTGATTGTCGGAGAGATTGCCAATTTTGCAGCATATGCATTTGCTCCAGCTATATTGGTCACTCCGCTTGGTGCTCTTAGCATTATTATCAGGTATGGCAATTTTAACCTTCATATTTATTCTTGACTCTTTGTAAATTCTGATTTGTGATGATGTGCTGCAGTGCTGCTCTTGCCCATATTATCTTACGGGAGAGACTACATATATTTGGAGTTCTTGGTTGCGCTTTGTGTGTCGTGGGGTCTACAACAATTGTTCTACATGCTCCTCAAGAACGGGAAATTGAATCAGTGCCAGAAGTATGGGATCTTGCTATGGATCCAGGTAGCCATGTTTCAACCTTGAAATGTTAGTCTACTCAAAATATCACATTGTAATCGAACTACTAACCAAAAGACACAATCTTATTTTTGCAGCTTTTCTATTTTATGCCGCATTGGTTATAACAGCTACCTTTATTCTAGTCTTCCACTTCATTCCTCTATATGGCCAGACACACATAATGGTTTATATCGGTGTTTGTTCCCTTGTAGGCTCCCTATCGGTATGTCTCATCATCTAGTAATTGATGAATAGTCCTTGTTTACCCCTAGTTTTTTTGTTTATTTTTTTCCTCCTTTCTGTATTTATATTGTCAGGTTTTCTTTTACTAGGTTATGAGTGTTAAAGCTCTTGGAATTGCCATAAAGTTAACTCTGTCTGGGATGAATCAGCTAATTTACCCTCAAACTTGGGTTTTTGCTCTAGTTGTAACTGTTTGTGTTCTTACCCAAATGAATTATTTAAATAAGGTATGATAGCTTTTCTTGTTTCTTGATGTTTACATTTATTGGTAATTCATGAAGTACCTTAATGGAAAACAATACATAAAAATGATTTTTCGGTGAAAAAATAAAGCAAGAAAAAATTAATCTGCAGAGAAGTAATGAATACATTATCTATTTTGCATTGTGGTGACGTTATTTTGCAGTCTGCTGTGGCAGTTATGCTATAACAAAGATAATGTTTTTCTTTAAAAACTCCATGTTTTACATCATTATTTATAGAAGAGGATTAGTACGTTGAAGTTGATGCCTTATATTCGAATGGCTTGCAGGTGGATAGTGAGTAGGAAGGTCTGATGATGCAAGTGTAATGAATGGTTTAATAATTTAAATGCATTTAAATGCAAGTTTAGGTATCTGAATGGTTTATGTGAAAAGCTCATTATCTCTATAGTTTCGAACTTATGTTTAGGATTAGAATGTGACTTCAATATACAGTTCCTAATCCTAAATGTTTTGTGCATGGTCCTTCTACGAATTAAACTGTGTAGTAACTTTTACACATTAGTACATCTTTTTTGGATGTAGCCGACCCCACTTAGTTGGATAAGGCTTGGTTGTTGTTGTTGTTGTACATCTTTTTTGGGTGGCTGGCTAATTCATGTGATACTTTTTTTTCTTCTTAATCAGGCACTGGATACTTTCAATACGGCAGTGGTATCTCCCATTTATTATGTTATGTTCACAACATTAACCATCGTGGCCAGTGTTATCATGTTTAAGGTAAATTTTGTCATGAGACTGGTTTATTTTTCTTTCAATGACTCCGCTTTTTTACATTATCTAGATTGGTTGCTTAATTTAAAATCTGTGTTTTCTGAAGCCTATTGTCGAACTGGTTTATTTAAAGCATAAAGTATCTTTCTATGTATTATGTATTATTCCATGTTTATGTTCTACTTGCTTTTAATGTAATGGCAAAATAGAGAGCTAGATATGACACATTATGGCAGAGAAGTTCAATTTTAAGATGATATCTAACGTCATTTTGTGCTATTCTTATCACAAGATTCTGAACGATACTTATATACAGGTTGTTGGCTAGAACTACAATAGCAAACAACCAAATCCTATTTCCGCTTGGTGGAGTTGGCTAAATAAACAAAACAAATATTTCGTCATGAATTGAGTCCAGTGTGATAGATCATGCAAATCTCAATTTCTCTGAATGGTTTGACTTATAGGCTTTCCTGATCTTCCCTCTACATTTAACTATTGTGCTATCCTCTATCGACTCTACTCCAAATTGGTGGTTTTATGGGTCTTCTTTGCTCATGTTCAAGCCTACCCAAATCAAAACCCTGCCATTTTTACTACGATAGGAGTTGCCTCAACTTTCTTTGTAATGATTTCATTATTCACTACTAACTAATCCTATACTGGCTTGCCTAACATATCTCTTTCTTTCTCGTTCCATTTCTAGTCTTCCGCTCTATCTCTATTGTTATTCTGCTTTCCCTCTCACAACCTTTCTGCTGCTGCTCTGCCCCTATCGCGACCTCTCTACTTGAAGTGCTGCTGTTGAGCCTACATGATTTAGTGAAATTCATTTGAATTTCAACCAATAGAATAGTGTGTTTTGGGAAGAGTTTTTTTTCTTTCTTTTTTTGACAGGGGAAGAGTGTGTTAAAGTGTTGCATCGCCAACACTTATCATATATTTTTTGTATGAATGGAGTACTTATTTTTGGTATGATACCTAGAAGTATGTCAACCTGATTTTACTTATGTTGTTATAGTCTAGAATCAAGCTTATCAAAGTAAGCGGGTCCCACATATATGTCATAAACTGGTTCCAAAAGAAGAGAGAGATCTTTGAGAATAAATTACCGTCTGCTGAGGCATTTACATCTAGAATGTATGAAAATTGAAAATTATGTGCGTACACATACCTTCAACAGGGTGTAAAACTGCTTTCTTTTTGCTCATTTCTTAAACAAGCAGGGAGACTCGCAAATCCTTTGGTACACATTAAGAATTGGTTTTATCCTTTGTTTTGATTTTTTTTTGAAGAGGTCCTTCATTTTGATGTTTATCGTGTTCCAGGTGCAGATTCATTGGTTTAGATATTATATACATGTCAAATATCTGTCTGTCCATTGTTTGCTAATTTGAAGAATCATCCTTGACTGAATATTAAACTTGTTATCAGGACTGGGATAGGCAAAGTCCAACACAAGTTATCACAGAAATATGTGGGTTTGTGACGATACTTTCAGGAACCTTTCTTCTGCACAAGACTAAGGATATGGCAGAAGGTATGCTCTAGTGATCTCACATGTTGTAATTTCACGTTACTTCAGATTTCCCTCTATAGGGCTCACAATGCACTTCCTAGTGTGGTCCTGCCATCTTAAAACATGATTATTAATATTATCTTCTTTTACATGCTTACTAGGTTCATCTGTTAGACTTAATAAGCATTCAGAAGAGGATGGCTTTGATGATGTTGAAGGGATTCCCCTCAGAAGGCAAGAATCCATGAGATCATGAGATCGCCGTGATATATTATTTACTTCACACCTTGAATATCTCAAAAGCTTCAGGCGCTGGGGAGGGACTTTGCCTAGTCTTCGTGTATTTTACTGATTATTTTCCACCCCATAATATTTTTTCCTGATACAGTTTGGAGTGGAAGGATGAGAGTTTCCTATCATTGTTCTTTTGGCCTCCTCATGATTGTACTTTCTGATCTAGTCTTGTACACCTCTCTACACTCCACACTGAAGACAAACACCAATGTAATTTTCTGCACGCTGATTATATATAGTGCACCCCAGTTAAATGAATGTATTCATCATCAAGTTTTGAACTGGACAGAGGAGCAATGTTTTTATCAGTACCTTCCAATGTAACTAACCCTATTTCTATTTACACTTGTCAGAGAAAACTATGGAAGTAAGTCATTTTATGTAGATTTTAAAATCAAATGAATGAACTGTTTATTACATGACAGGGCCTGGAAGGATTGTTTTAAATAGGCTTAACAGGTCATTCGGTCCCTAATTAATTACCAGTTTTCATTTTGGTCCCATAATTAATAAAACTCATGTTTTGGTCCCTCAGGTTTGCCTCCGTTCGTCAAATAAATCCTTGACTGTTAAGTTTAACCTCAAATGTCTATGGTGGACCAACCTTAAGAGTGATCCACCATTGGCCTTATTAAATTTTTTAATTTAAACCGCTTGATATGTTTTTAACAAAGATGACCATTGGATTATGCATGTCTATTGTAACTTATGGTGTACCAACAACAACTAATTTTTTTCTTTTTTTCTTCATCTTCTACCTTGTTAATCTTCATCATCTTCAACTCACATTCATCAACATTCATGAGAAAAACCCAAAAAAAATTAGAAACAACACATAACATAATCACCAAAATTCATATAATTAAACAACAACATTCAACATCCGAAAATAATCAATTCTGCACCAATTCAACAGCATTTTCAAAATCAAAACAACAATTCTACATCAATCCAACAAAAAAATAACATCAATTCTGCACAAATTAAACAACAACATCATCAATGAAAGAAAATCCAGCTTTTCCTATGATTTTTCACTTCAATTTAATTTCCCTCACTCCCGCAGATCTAGCTTTGACTACGAAGTTGAATATGTAGAATACGGATCATTACTCATCCCTTGGCGTCCTTGTATTTATGTTTTCAAATCTGGAGAAAACATTTGAAGTAAAATATGAATAAAAAAGGGAAATAAAATTAAGAAGAATACAAAGAGATTTGATGCAATGGTTTGTTTAATAATATGTTCTCACCTTCCCAATCAACAGTGACAACGAGATTTCATCCGAAAGTGAGACCCACAATTGGACTGTGCGGAGGGAGTAACATCTCATTCCTGCCTAATTCCGTCAATCACCACATAATGGATGTGACTGTTTGTTTATTTTAGGGTGTTAAAAACCGAACAAATCCAATAAAAAAATCGCAAATTGAACCAACCTAAATCAAAACCGTAAAAAATCACATTTGGTTTGGATGCAGATCATTTTTTTACTCAACCGTATCGTTTGGTTTGGTTTGCAGATTTTCATTTTATCAACCAAACCGCAACATAATGAAAACACCAATTAAAATCTATGTCACCTAAACCAATACCAATAGAAATTCAATGGAAACTTTTCTTCTTTGTTTTTTATTTCAAAAATATATTTATGTGCTACTTGAACTTTTAGAGAACGATAAAATCTTGGTATTTTACATTTCTTACGCAATAGAATTAATTTTTGTCCACGTTTTTTATTTGGTCTATGTTGTTTGGTGAAAATGAAAAGTGAAATGAATTAAAAATATTGTCGGAAACATTACTGAAAATATGTTGTGTTTTTAAGTTTTTAACTCGATTTAATGTTGGAAACAAAAAATTCTATTGTCTCGAAAAAACCGCACCAACTGATCCAACCCAAACCGCATTGATTTGGTTTGGTTTGGTTTAGTTCAGATTGTATTTTAAAAGTCAACCGAACCAAACCAAACCACATGTTTTTTATCTTGCGATTCGGATGACTTTTAACTTCAAAACTGAACCAAACCGCACTCTGAACACCCTGATTTATTTCCCTTGGTGTGCTCCCCCAGATCTAACACAAAACCCCAAACACAAACAACACCATTCATCAGTATCTTCCCATTTAGCAATGGTTGAACTAAAACAAAATATCTCAACCTCTCTCTCTAAACTCTCAGACCGCGACGCTCACCAAATCGCAATTGAAGATCTCGAAAAAACCATTTGAACAAGAAATTTGATATTCTAAAAATCAAGTTTTGATTTGGGATCTCAAACACCATTCCAACGCCATTGATTTCAGATCTCGTTGCTTTGGTTTCTTCGTGAGAAATTTTTAAGGGAGTTATTGATTTTTTTCTCTCTTGATTTTTCTTTGTGATGAAGGGCATGATGGTGGTGGTACGGGAAGAAGAACACGTGAATAAGAAGAAGATGAAACAAATTAAATAAAACCAAAAATAATTTATTCTGGAAAAAAAAGAAGATGAAGATGATGCTTTTGATATTATTCTGGGGAAAAAAAACTGGGTTGTTTATGAGTGAGTGATGAAGATGTTGTTGAATATATGAAGAAAAGGAAGGAAGATGAAGAAAGGGAAATATAATCCAATGGTAGCCTTTTTTTTTAATCCAATGGTAGTTGTTGTCGGATCATTGTAAGATAAAGTAGTCCTTCATACTTCAATGGCAGCCTTTTTTTTTAAAGATCAAATGGTTAAAATTTAAAAAATTAATGAAGTCTATGATGGAGCACTCTTAAAGTTGACGCACCATAGATATTTGGAGTTAAACTTAATAGACAGAGATTTATATGACTAACGGAAGCAAACCTGAGGGACTAAAACATGAGTTTTATTAACTATGAGACCAAAATGAAAACTAGTGATTAATTAAGGGATCAAATGACCTATTAAGCCTTTTAAATATAAGTACTGCTATATGATTCTCCACCTCACATCACAAGTCACTCTGGAATGGCTCTATTTGCTGCCCCCGTCCTCCTTTTCGGAAATAATTAACAAAATCCATAAGCACATTGCTTATTTTCTAATCACCGTGTTAGTAGATTAACATTCATCAAAGCCATGCCTTGGTGATGGGCTGCTTTACAACTTAAATCCTTTGGAAAAGTCAGTTTGGCTGAACTTGTGAAGTAGAGTAATTTTATGTCAGTTTAGCTGAACTTGTGAAGCAGAGTAGTTTTATGCTAATTCTATATTTAAAACGATTTATTTCCATAGAGTTCTCATGCCCATGTCCATGCCCTGGGCAAATGTGTGGATTATAGAGGTACTAAAGAGTTGGTATTTTCTTTAGGGAAATGTTAATATGCTCATATTAGCTAGTTTTCATTTTAAGCTCCTTTTCTTTATGCTCGTATTTTGGACTGATAATGGAAACTGGGATAAGTGTATACGTAAAGGTCACGGAAAGTCAAGATGCTTTAGAGGGTCGTTTTAAGTACCAAAATAGAATTTAACTTCATTGACATATTAGCTAGTTAGTCTATTTTAAAATATGTCGAATTTCTTACTTTTTCTTTTTGTCTTTAAATATCATATAAACCTCGCACACATGAATGGAAGTTGTGGGTTCAATTTTTTTACTTTAAACACAAATATAAAATAAGATGTTAGGTAACAACTAAACATAAAATAACCTTTTTAGGCTGACCTAGTGGTATTGGTTTGAGATGAGAGTGTGCTCCTCCTTGAGGTCATAAGTTCGATCCAAACTAAAATGTTTATAGAAAAATTAAAGTTTTTTTTTTTCAAACCAAAATCGACAAATTTTAATTGGATTGGGTCTAGATGCAACACAAATAGTGATAAAATAAATCTAATTCTAATTTAGGGTCTATTTGTTAAAACTTTTTTATTTTATTTTTATAAATAACACTTTTGAAGATTTTTTTACTTTGAAAATAAATCTACATCATTTTACTATTTTTTTAAATATTAAAAAACAATATTTAAATAATTTTTTGTATAATATAAGGGAAATGTTAACTTGTGCCCTTGTGGCATAAGTTAAGAAGGTAAATGTAGAAGGTTTTTCTTGAAACTTGTGCATTCAATGTCTTAAAAGTGCAAAAATTATACTTTTAATATAAAATTTATTTTTAATTTCCATTTTAAACTTCTTAACTTTAACGTGACCCATAATATAATAATGAAAAACAGTCTTTCCAACGTAATATAAAATTTTATATCCATAAAAAATGAAAGAGTTCGATAGGCTTATGTTTTCTTTTTTTTTTTTAAAAAAAAAAAAACTGTCATGATATTATTTGATTTTTTTAGGATATAAAAAACAAGAAACAAACACTTGACTTTTGTTCTAAAACATTGATTGGATTGGGAATAAAGTGAAAGTAAAAGAAGAAGCGATCAGGAATGGAAGGGTTGAAGTCCGGTGGTATTCTATGGTTGGAAGGTTTGAAAGAAGCGTGTTGTCTTCATCGCGTTGTTATTCTCTGTCTCAGGTCCAAACCTCTTTTGCTCCGAACTGGCCAGTGTTTCCTCCTCAATGGTTTCATTTTCTTAGGAAGGTTACTACTCTCCACTTTATCATTCTATTTCAATTTCCTTTTGAAATAGAAATTAAGATGATTGGAAGAATTCATTTTTCTTTTTTGAAATGAGTTGATGACAAATGTTGGTTGTTAGTCTTTATTTTGTTAAGTGCGGGGAGTTTTTTTGACAACAAAGTGTGGGAAGTTGAACCTATGACCTTATCACTTTAATGTTGAAATTTTAACAACATTACCAAATTCATTGATTCAAAACTATAGCATATTCATATAGAGATAAGTCAAGAATATGTGTAGCTTTAAGATTGCAGAGAGAGATTGCAGAGTTTAGGTTTAACTACGCATGAGAAACAAAACATGACAGGATTAACTACGCCCATTACCGTCTAGATTTCAAAGTTTAGGTTTTCACCGTATACTTAACCGTCTGATGGGGTGACGTTTAAATAACTAAACGGCTGAGGGCAAAAACCTCTCACTGGGCTTAACAGAGTGATCCAACACATTACGGTTAATTCAGTAGCAAAAATCAAACAAGCATTCAATAATAATTGCTTAATAATGATTTCCTATGCTTTATATTATCAATAATTTCTTAATAATTGATTATGTCAATACGTAATTGATTAATTAAAATAATTAATCCATCATTTAACCCTTATTTTCCTCTCCAAACCACCAAGAGTATCACTCTATGATTGGAACAATTCTGACTCACAGTTATTAGTTTCTACCTGCATAATTCATGTGTTTGATGATTTGAACATTTTTAAATTTTGTGCAGTATATTCGTCCTAAACTCGGTTGTCATCCCTGCTTTGTGGTGGATATTACCTGATCAATGCTCACAGCTTGGTTCTCATAATCTGTGTGCCTTAGGTGGAACTTTGAAATTTTATTCTTTCTTACGTCTTGTGCTCATTCAGCTCTTTTATGTAAGTATATAATATACTATTTTTAAAGTGTACCTTAAAAATCGTTATGTTGCTTGTTATTCTTCTTCTTTTCTTTCCAAAACATTGATTTATATATATAATATACTGAATGAAAGAAAAACAGTTCAAATAACTTGCATTGAATAAGATTTACACCAATAAATTGCTCTACTTGCTATCTTACATGTTAAGTGAGCTCATTGATCCATGTGAACTCATTGATCCATACATTGATTTAGAAAAGCATGGCATGCCTAATAGAAATATAAGTTTCAAAAGCCGGTGTTTGGTGAGATAGTTGCATAATTGCATTCGAGGATTTTCTCATTTTTCATTGCGAAATTGTATTCCAGATGTCTTTCTATATCTGGATTGTAATGTGAAAGCTTTCAATGAGCGTGGTTTTCAAACTAATGTTTTCTGGTTGTTTCCCTGCAGGCTCTTTGGTTTTACCCATTGTACGTGTTTAGCATAGTTCTAAGCACCCTCTGGTAATTTTCACTTTTTAATCTATTCTCCTAATCTTTTTTATCATGTTGGATTCATTGTGCTGCCCTTGATAGCCATTCTCCCTGTTAAGTTATTTCATATTTCTTTACATCTGCATTAATATGAAATGAAATTCCATAAAACAGGTAAAATAAAGGAAGTGTTTTTAAGAGAATAAGACACATTCTCTAAACTGGTACCAAACATAGAAATATAACATAAATAACTTACTTTTATTGATGATACAATAGGAATATAGGATTACACGACGGGTTCCCTAGAAATTTGAGACTCCTGGGTCTCTCGCTCCAAGAATTCAAGAGTTTGGTCTCTCCCAAACCAATATCCAGTTCCAAATAAAATGCCTACTGATTTTTCATCTGATTTCCCTATTTATTCAATAACTTCTTGATAGTAACCGCTGCCTAATAACATAATAACTGCATCCTAATAACATAATAGTGAGATGTCTAACATATCATAAGAACACTACAAAGTAGAGTCATAATCTAGCTGGCTAATCCCGTTTTATATCCCTGTATGCAATCCTACCTAATGAGTATTTTGGACTGCTTCTTTTTCTATCAAAACAATGCTGAATTGAAATTCTTTTTGGAATTCTAGCTCATGACTCCCAACATAGGTGTCAAACACATCAATATTGCCAAACAGTGTTAGGCTCCATTGGGTAATGTTTATGTTGATTGTCACGTGCTTATTGCATTCACAAACGAAGTATTATTGAGTTTGGATTTCCATATCTAATAAAGTATTACAAAGTGGTTATGGACTAGTATGTTGTTTTGCTATTTGTTATCTAAAATATTGGATTGTAATAAAGGATCCAAAAGCTATGGCCCTATGGGTTTATTCTGTAGACTTATCAAATAAGCAATGCTACTGAAAGTATGAGAGTTTGGAGGGACTAGGGAGTGGGCTTTTAGAGGACATAGAAAATGAATCTGTTGTAAGGAGGGTGAATCAGTGAGAAGGGAGGAGGGCACTTTTTTTTCTTTCTTTTTTCTCGCTGAGAGACTGGGGTTAGGAGTTTTCTCCACTTATTCGAACTCTTGCTCTTAATTTTTGTATTTGTTTTCTTGTTGAATATATCAATACCACTACCTTTATAAGATAGTATTTATTCCTGCAAAAAGTGATAAGGGTATGTTTTTAGGTACAATGACATTGCCAAGTATGGGTATGCCGCAATGGGAAGATCTAAGTTTAATGTGGATAACAGCTCCGGCCAAAACAACACAGTAACCATGCAAAATGCTTATCAAGCAAAAAGACCATCTGGCCTTGGAGGGTTAAGTTCTAACTAATAGTTACTTTCTAATTGATATTGATTCTTACTGAGTTAATCAGAACTAAAAGGTTCAGCTACTGTGTTTGCTTAACCCAGGGTCATGATTGGAATAGGAGAGCAGGTGTACTCGATACTCCTTTTGAGTGTTTTCTTTCTTGAGGTAATAAAATGATTATATTTTCTGTTCCCAGATTGATAAAGATATTATATATGCCTTATATTCAGTAAACTTGATTTTGGTTTGTTTTATCCTTTATAGTTGTTTAAAGTCATGCAATTTCTTATGTTGTTTGCAGGTTTATGCAACTGGTTTCATACCATACATAGGAAAGGTGCTCAATTTTTTACTTCTTTCGTGGATGTATGCATATTACTGCTTCGAGTATGTGGTCCAAATACACCTTTGCTTAATCTCCTCCTTCACCAATTGGATACAAGTTTGAAAGTATGCTTTTTGATTAGGTATAAATGGAATTTCAACGAAGTGGCTCTTGACAGAAGGCTGGACTACTTTGAATCTTACTGGCCATTTTTTGCTGGTTTTGGTAAAGATTTTAGCCATTTTTTTTAAAATAACATTTTTTTTCAATAATTTTCTTAAGAATGCCGGTTTGTTTCACTAAAAAAATATATGTTTAAGATCATGCGATCTCTTCTTTTGATGCCTCTCAGATAAAAACAACTTATTTTACAAACCTTGGGAGGAAGAACAGTTCTTTTGTCTCTATATTTTGTAATAAAAATTAAAATGACCGGTTAACATATTTTCTGAGAGACAATATTACGGGTTGTTGTGAAAGGATAGTTTGGGTGTATGGGAATGAGGATTGAGGCCTTTCTACTTTGGGAAGTGTGCAATTACGAAGCAGAATGGCAATAATTTAGTGTTGCTTCCTAGGAGGCTTGTGTGAGGTTTAAAATTCAATCTAACACCATTTTCTTGTTGAATAATATTGAACTATGGAACAATTTTTTTTATTAGCTATCCTATGGTTCCTTCGTATTTGAGACTAATAAGTGATTTGTGCCATTACAGGAAGTCCTTGTGTTTTAGCTATATTCTTTTTCTCTCCTCTTGTGAGTTATGGAATTATGGCTATACTTTATCCACTGGTATGTATGACTTTGTTGGTTGTGACCCTTATATTTCTTTTTCCCTCTTTTATTTGGATTCTCTGATGTTAAAATTTTGACTGTCATGTAAGTTTTTGTATCCATCTCTCTCCTTTCATGTATTAAATATCAGGGACCTTATTAACACATATATATATATATATAGAGAGAGAGAGAGAGATACAAATTTCACATGACACGGTATTGTGAAACTTTAACATTGGAATCCAAACCCCTTCTTCCCACATTGAATTTGACTTTTTATGCATTTTTTGTATTCATTTTTGCAAATGAAAACTAAATTATCATGCTATGCTATAGTATTATGAGTGATGGTAAATTAGTATCATGCATTGTATGTTTCAGTTTGTTCTAACTGCAACTGGGTCGGAGGCTGAACAAGAAATATCCTTTGAAAAAAATAAATGGAGAGCTGCAGGAGTGGAAAGGCTTCCAATATTTTATGTTGCAGATAATGTGTCGTAAGCTCTTTATTACTTATTCCTTCACTCTATACTCTAGACAGATATTGCATTATAAAAACCTAGCTGCTAAGCAAGTGACCCAAAAGGGTACTTGAGCAATGATTAATATTTAATGGTTTCGTATGTTAGATGAAGTCGTTAATTGCCACTGTAAGTGCAAGTTGTTTCAATAAAGAAGCACGGTGCATTTATCTGTAATTATTTGACAATTTTGAGGCTGTCAAATCATTGTTAGTTGTCATACACTTCCATCATTTGACTCTCCTCTTATTGCTGTCTCTAAATGCTTCGACTTATTAAGTTGAAGAGATCTCTTAAGTTGAAATATATAGTAAAGCTATTGTGTATTCTCTGTTTAATAAAAATATACACACGATACACCACTATTGTTGAAAATTGCTACTCGTGAAATGAATTTGTTTCATTATTTGACTATCAACAGTGTTACTGATTTTTTCCTTTCCTTCTTTATTTTATACTTCTGTAGAGAATTCGAAAACAAATTGTCTAATGTTAATTCCCAGTTTCAAATGAAAGATCAAGTAACTTACTTGACAAGTAATTCTAAGATATTGGATAATTGATCTCATTTTTCATTTATGAGCTATATTTTGGTGATTAAATTATCTGGTACTTCTCCGCTATCTCTCATTCTGTTTTTCTGCAGAGTTACGACTTGGGGTGCTTTTAAGGGGATAATTAAACAGTCATCATAACTAATAAGTAATTCTAAATTGGTTTTCAAGTTCTTTCTTATTCAGATCTTTTAATTAGGGTGAGATTATTTTATGAAATCGTTATGTACTTAACATAGCAATGGGTAATGGGCTGGCTTGATTGTATTATAAATAAAGTACCTATGAAGTTATTATCATTGTAACCAAATGCTTCGATTTTGGTTTATGTAGGATGTGGATTTTATCTCTTTTACCCCTGGAGAAACGGGACCGGATGCAAGACAGAAAAGCAAAATAAGATTATTGTAGTCAATGATTCTGGCATAACTGACAACTGGTAAGAACACAAACTGTGATTTTGTCCACCGAAGCCATGTCTATTTTTCACTAACAGTGCTTTAATATGCTATATTTATTGGGCATATATAACCTTCCCGCTACTTTATCTTTTACTATAGGTTGGTTAATTTGTTTTGTTTAATGCTGTAGGATAAATTTATTTAACATGCTGATGCGGTCTGAACTACACACTACACGATTTCCGAATTCAGGTGCAGAAGATTAAAGGCTTAAAGCTACAAACTGCTGCCGGAACTAAATCGACCATGTCCTAAATTGGGGTTTGTGTTTTAGGAATCCTGGTTGTAGTCCTTCGATCACTACCTTCTACATGTATAGATTATGCTGAATTTGGTTGTAAGTTGTAAGTCTTAATTCGTACATAATATTCATTACCCTCATCAATATATTTATGCAAAATTATCCTTTAACCTTTCTTAATGCATTGCATTTATTTTATTTTTTTGCTCAAGTTGATCATTTAAGCTTTATAATGTGAATGTCTGTTTATCTTTAATCTCTAATAGGAGGATTCCAAGTGATACGACACAATCCTCATAAACCAAAATTGTGAGACTAGCCCTAAGGCTTGCATAACATGACTCTACATGGCTAATACATGAACAGAAATCTTGAAGATAAAGTATTTTAAAGATTCAAACATACACTTATCCCTAGAGGCACCAAATCTTCCAAAGAATAACCGCAACAATAACCCATATTTATCAATCTTTTCCTTCAATCACCTATTGTCACCAGCCAAATCCTGGGCTGGGACCAACACCACTGAAATGCAACTTTGCCACAGCTCCTCAGCCGTAATCATAAAGAAATTGACGATGAACATGCAAGAATGGAATCATGACCAACCAACCTTCTCCTCTTCAAGGTAGACCACACAAGTTTAACACCATGACACAATTGCGACATGAATATTGGAAGGAACTCTGAGGAGCCAAATCTAAATTCAATTACACGCTGCTGTATTAAAAATGGATGAATCCAACAACCACTTATTTGCGTCTTTCATAGAATAAATGTCTCATACCACTCTTTTAGACTCATGCATCTACCAAGTTAACAAAAATAAAATAAAGTTACAAAACAAAAAAAAAAAAAAAACTCATACATCTAGCAATAGCATATCCACTTCAAAGAAAAGAAATATTTGATAAATTTGAGATTTGACTACCTTCAAAGTGATACCAATAAAATATCATTGGTGAAGAGCTCTCAATCTTACTATCATTTTATAATAAAATCGAAGAAGACAAGATCACATACATTATACATAATAAGGTTAACAATGCATGTAGGGAAGGCAAATGCCTCCAAAATCTCCTTATAAGACGATTGTCATCTCTATCATAAACTTTCTTCTCTCTAAATTTAGCTTACGAATCTAATTCCTTTTCTAACTCTTTTCTTACGTAAATGTCAAACCATCTTTTCCACAATAATGAAAGATGACACCTAATTTGAGACGGAGAGAGTGGCATTTTTTCTAATGCTTTTTACTTGAAATTAATCTGCTCTAAAGGAGCTCACAGTTCTAGAAAGCAGATGCAAAATAATTGTTCAAGGCACTTTGATATAACGATCTTATAAACCATGTTATACGAGGTAATGGGCTCGAACTCGAAGTCGTTAAAAATGAAAATTGCTTTTCTGACTTACAAAACGTCATATTGACACATGGAAATTCTCAAAAAACTTCCAGCGGTAGTTAGCTACCGTTCTGCAAACCGGCAGTAGTTAACTGGCGTTGTGTTTGTAACATATTCAAGTCAGTAGTCAGAATCCAGCCACTCATTCATCACTCACTCTCTCTCAAAATTTCAATTTTCTTTCACTCTCTCTCTAAAATAAACTCTACCAAATCATCCAAAAAAATTTACACTAAATCACAAGTAAGTAATCACTTAGGCTATTGTCAGAATTTTTAGTTAGTATATATGTTTATAATTTTAGTTGTAGTTTAATTTTTAGTTTTTGATTTATTTTTTTTAATAGATTTATGTTGTAGATCTGAAATGTTATTAACAAATATTATGAATACTTGTTATAATGGAGTTATATTGCTTAAATTTATAATTTTTTCGAATTTTATAAATTCTTTAGGGTTATTTTTATGATTTTTAGGGTTTATGTATAATTTACACTCCAAGTGTTTGATGAAATGTTTGAATGAGTTTTTCATTGATTATTTTTAATTTCTTATTGTGTAGATTTGAAACAATGACGGGTGGATCGACGTTCATGCACAATTCAACAGCGGAGAACCTCATAGGTTAAAGGTTCGGTGCCATGGTGTAACGTTAAGAGATCTCAAGGATGAACTAAATGAATTCAACCAAGGACTCAACCCCGGAGACACAAGGAGGGTGGAATATGTTCGGTATAAACGTCCAACACTCGACAAGGGGAGAGTATCATTCAGTTGGGTGGAATTAACGAACGATGAAAATGTGACGAGCATGTTTTGGGAGCAGAACATGTTCCAGTGGATCGATATGGGGTAACGTTGCTGAGATCAACTAAAGATATTATCAACAGTCTGATTCCGCCAGAAGATCGTGATTAGGTAGGGAATGCACCTTCCAACTACAACAAATGTCTTCCTTTGAATGAGGTAATTCAAACTTGTTAAACGGCAGGACTCAAACATTCGACCGGCGTTTCTACTGTTCCATTCAAAAGATTAAATTCTTGTTAGGATGGTTTAAATGAAGGTATTGAAGTATCAAGGAATTTACCTCATTCTTTTGACACTTGAATACCGTCATCTAAACCAATCCTAACAAAAATTTAATCTTTTGAATGGAACTATAGAAATGTCGGACGAACGCTTGAGTCATGCTGTTTAGCAAGTTTGAATTTACCCCATTCAGGGGTAAGACAATTGTTGTAGTTGGAAGGTACATTCTCGAATGTAATGTAATGTGATAACATATATAGTTGATTCTGCATAATACATGTTGTTTTGAATGGAACAATAATTAATTAATTTATTCACTTTTCGAATTTATTTATCCATTACGCAATTTTAATTATTCGAATTCACGTTAGATTTAATTAGTCTTTATTCGAATACGACATTATTCAAAACACGACTTTAATCGAAATTATTCAAAACGCGATTTTTATTCAAAAGCACCATAATGTCAAGGAAAATGTAGTAAAATGTAGCAAAATGCGCACGACATATAAAAAAACATAAGAAGGATCCAAAACAAATAGGTATTACAAGCCACTATATTCAAGCATCTTCCTCATCACACAAGTCAATCGGGTTGCCTGTGACAGTCCCTGAGGCACCTGCTTTTGGTTGAGGACCAAAATAGAATGTCCTCCCGCTCCTCATTGTCACAGCCCGATTTTCCGTTAGATTTATTTAATTATTTTAATATGTATTTATATGTGCTTGTATGTGATTATTTGTGTATGTGTGTACTTTAGTGGATTTCGGTGTTAGAAGGGTATTATAGTCATTTTAGACTCATGGGTATTTTGGTCATTTTGTGAGAAAGGGTAAATTAGTAATTTCATGGTGAGGATTATTTTTAATGTTTCAAGTGAGGACCATTATTTTACTAAGTTACAATTCGGTGGAGGTAATTAGTTTTGAATCGGTAATTATTCGGTAACTTTTAACCGTAAGTGGATAGAAACTTTGGGAGTTAGTTTATAAGAGTTTTGAGCCCATTAGACTTTTAAGGGTTAAGCCCATTAGTGTGGACACTATTTAAGCTCGAGTCATTAAGAGAAGTAGGGTTCACATTCATTTTATAAGACTTTGAGAAGAGGTAGAGAGAAAAAGAGCAAGAGGAAGAGAAAAGGGTTTTGAAGAGAGAAGAACAAGGAGTGCAAGAAGAGGATAGAGAATCAAGGGGTTGGAGTTAAAGTGAAGCCTTAGCTTAGAATTGTGAAGATTTGAGGTAAGGGGCTAGTTTTCATTCATAATCCTTTGTATAGTCTCTTTTTCTCCTCAAATTCAAAAGTGTTTATTTGTGAAAAGTGATTATTGTGAATTTAATTGGTGAAATTCGTGCTTAGGTTTTGATGTAATGTTTGGGTGTGAATTTAATGATAATTAAGTTGTTGATGATGAAATTACATGCTCAAGATGTGTATATATGTATACTTTGTTGAATTTGATGAAAAATGATATTGTGGAGGTTGAATGATGGTGAGATCATGATTATATGATGTAGATGTTGTTGTGTGATGATGTTCTCATCAATTTATGCTTTATGCTTTGGGTGTTGATGAAAGTATTGTTGTGATTGAATTGTGGTGAATTTGCAACTTTTATGAAAATGGGTTGATAATGAAGAAGTTTGATTTCGATGATGTTAAATGAGTTAAGGAAGTTTTTAGAATGAATTAGGATGATATAATTTTCTGTTTTAATCACTTGGTTTTGGAGAGAAATTATACTGGGAAGAAAACGGGTTTTTGAGTAAAAGTCGTTTTCAAGCACTTTTGCAAAATAAGTCATTTTAGGATGAGTTTGATTAAGTTGTTTTGATTTGAAATTCTAAGTTTTCAAGTGTAGTTTGTATGGTCTAAGTGTTAGGGATGCATTGGCAAAAACGGAATCGAAAACGGATTTGAAAACAAGATTTTATGCGCGAAAACGTAAAAATGCATTTTGTTGTACTGGTGAAGTGACACGACCGTATGTCTGGGTGGCACGACCGTGTGTCTGGGTGACACGACCATGTCAGAGTCTCCTGTAAGGGATGACACGACCGTGTGTCCTGATGATGCGACTGTGTCAGTACTGCAGAACCCCGAAACCTCGTTTTTCGTGTTTTTTGTGTACTTTTAAGCATGCCAATGGATTCCAAACACCTAACCCTATTCAATCAAAGTATAATTAAGCTTCTAAGAGTGTCATAGCTTGATTCTACCTTGGTTTACAATTGGTTTTCACTTATGCTTAGTTAACTTTGTCTTTGAGCCGAAAATTGTTGGATTAACGTTTTAATCGCAATAGGCCGGTGAAACACACATGTATAGGCAACTACACTCATATGCGATCTAAGTGTATACATAGTCGAGGTCCTAGAATTTATTTACTTGGTTTTGGTTCATTTGTCTCAATTATTTTAAAGTTGTAAAACGAGAGACGAACTTTGTCGAAAATGATCTTTAAAACCAAATACTTGGCAAATCTTTTGTGGATAGTTTGATATGATTATATGAAAATATGTGAATGATTGCTAGGTGTTGAATATGATGTTTATCATAGTGTGGTGTATTTTCTCCATTACTTGGAATGTGAGAAATCGTATGTTGTTATTGAATTATGTGGAGAAGTTGATATGGTTGGTGAATACATATATGTTGATTGATTGTGATATCGTTGGTGAATACATATGTGTTAATTGATTGTGATATTACCGGTGAATGCATATATGCTAAGTGATTGTGATTTTGTCGGTGATTGCATATATGTTAAATGAATGGTGATGATGTGGTGAATTGTTTGTGTGAACATATGCATTGTTGTTGAGTCATATGTTCATGCATACATGACTGTTGGTGACAGATTTTTATATTCAAAATGTAAGACGGGTGTGAAATCTTACATACGATGTTTTTGTTGTATCAAAGGTGACGACCTTGAGGTGATTTGGTACCGCATGCATCTAGAGAAGTCTAGAACATTGCATGCATTTGAGTAATTGATGTGTCGTGTCATAATTGAATATGTGACTTGGTGAATTTGTGCATTGGTGAAATTTTGTGAATGTTGTGATTATGTAGATTGGTGTATATGTACATTGGTGGATTTTGTTGATGATTGTGAATATCTGAACTAGGCTCTAATTGCATTTCTTACTTGCTTGTGCTTATACACTTGGTGAATCTATTTGATGATAATAATTTTGGTAATAGTAATGAGGTGAGAATTGTATATGTATATATGTATGAT
>Ga0315913_1002267_pt1 | contig 22392 bp, 11 predicted proteins | sample MpolsnodulesMG_FD_207736 | JGI IMG/M metagenome (GOLD analysis project Ga0315913, IMG submission 207736) | Medicago polymorpha root nodule microbial communities from Los Angeles, California, United States - small nodules | ecosystem: Host-associated > Plants > Roots > Nodule | place: USA... | reverse complement strand
GATTTCTTTAAATTAAAATTATTCTAAAAATAACTTTTCAAACAAGACTAGATTATTTTGAAATGAAAGGAATTTTGACTTTATAAGGCGAACACGCGAAAGCGGTCGAATAGATTATAAGGCCAAAATTCTATGTCGTGATCGTGAAAGCGAGACGACTTCTTTTTGATTTAATTCTTTTACGTGCGGAAATATTTTCCCACTATAAAAATAAACACTACTCAGCTGATACCAATGGTCGACATAAGCTATAATCCGGGCACTCGTTTATTAATCGATTAGAACAATTCAATTTTCTAGTTTTTCACCCATATCATTTACAATCGCCTTAAATAAACAACGTGACAATTAATTACGGTACTTGACATTGGTCTCTGTGGATTCGACAAACCTTTTATACTAAAACAGATATTTCCGTACACTTGCGGACCTATCAAGTGGGACAACAAATAAAACTAGGGGTGTATAAAATTTGATCCAAACTTGCAATCTGTCATGTCCCAAACGTAATGGACCGGGTTTTACCTGGTAAAAAAATCATTACGCACAGGATAAGATATAAAAAGAGGACATAATTGAAATAGGGACCGAGTTTGGGCTACATGTTCCGTCCCAATTTAGTTTGAGGGCAAAGACGTGTTTTTAATTTTATTTTATGTATTATTTTATAATACTCCGACACTCCGCTATGTTCTACTATTTCACACGCAAACTCACGCTTTTTAATCCATGAAGGTAGATTTGTATTCTTCAGGTTCATGTTAGCGATTTGATATTTTATATGTGTATTGCGTTGTGATTAATTATTTTACATGGAACCACGCATAGTGAGACAACAATTAATACCAAATTTGTATGTTGAAAGTCAAGATCCGATTTTGCTGTGGTTGATCCATTGATGCATGATTACAAACTTGTTGTGCAAAGAGGGTGAAGATCCTCTCCATTTCTTAAATAAATGGAGATTGTCAATTACTATAGTTTTGAAGTAAATATGTGATATTAATGTTTTTAATTCTTGAAATATGTGCATTTATATTACATATTTACTTCAAAACTATAGTAATTGACAATCTCCATTTATTTAGAAAATGGAGAGGATCTTCACCCGTGCAAAGAGGTGTTAAAATCAACAAATAAAATTACATTTTTAGTTCAAATATCTGTCTTGGTGATTCCACATATAACGGAAATGGTTGTTTTATTGGGTATAGTTATCAAATATTGTATCAAATCATTTTATTTTTTGTAAGTTTATTTATTGATGATTTGTCTTTAAACAAAATCCGATATTATCTTATTAGAGCGTCAACAATAGAAACACTCATTTTTGGATTCTTAAATGGATCTTACGTGTACATATCACTTATTTTTTAATAGTACCTAACAAGCACTCAATCACTTCAACCCCGATCTCACACAAAGTTCTTAAATTGGACACATTAATCAACTATCAATAACTTTATTTCATTAAATTTCAAAATTTTAATATTAAAAGAGTGCGGATCCCGCTTAAAATTAGAGGTTTTAAGTAAAACCCTGAGTCCTGTAAGACTTTGAAAAAAGTTTCTCCACAATGGAAATACCGGATCTTAAATATCCAAAATACGGTCTTATTGTCTCGTTCTCATGAAACCAAATCTCGTCAGATTTAAGTTGAATTCGTGTATAAAAATTGACCCAAATTAACGTTAAGTCAGAATCGAATTACATCATATACAACCTGGTATAACCCGTGTTATTTTTATAACCCTACATCAAACAAATAAAAACATGCATTTTTTTCTCTCGGTTCTGATCACTCAACAGTGTCGCGTGCAAAACAAGTCTGTGTGCAGACATAACGTGGTTTTCAATCCGTGGGATCGGTCACTCCCAAGTCCCAAATGGTTTTGGCTTTTGGAAGGAGTACGTTGTAAAAACAATGATAATCTAATAATAAATGAAAGTTTTTTTAGAGGATAATAATAAATGAAATATCTTTTCAAAAACAAATCAATAAATGAAAGACGTAATGTAACTAAAAATATTAGGTGTTTATTTATATTATAATTGTTTTTTTTTTAAAATTTTTATGTTGATCAAGTTTTAGTTGTGTACAAGTGCAAAGATTAATCCCACAAGTTTAATAGAAATGCAAAAGACGATAAAGTGTTGAGTTTCAAGTGGAAATGAAAGTCTCGCATAGTATATAAACGAATAAAATGTTGGATTTATAAGAGGCATGAGTAAAATACCTAACGTTCTAAGATTATATGTGGATACGTAGTGTCCCTCTTATGGCTATGAGAACAGTCTTGTTCCAATACTCATAGAATGTGTACAACGTGTGTGTCTATATACATAGCCATGTTGATGTCCTATAATTTTTTTAATTTTGGTCCTTCATTTTAAGTTGAATCATGTGCAACCTTTGTATTTTTCAATAAAATTGTGAAGAAATGTGTAGAATGTTTTAAAAATCACTATAAAAAATAGCATTTTTTAAGAAAACAAGAATTAAATATGAATTTTTAACTCCAAAAAATATATAAATTAATATTTAATTCATGTTTTGTTTAAAAATTCTAATTTTTTTTCCGAAGAGATTCATATAAGGGTCCCTTCTTATAATATTATAAATTTTTCTGCAAAATTTTATTGAAAAATATGAATTCTACATATGAATTTACTTAAAGTAAGGACCAAAAGTGAAGATGGAAGACTTTTGGGGGACTAAAAGTCAAAGAATTTTTTAGAGGAACTAAAACAAAAGTTGGTATATTTATAGGAACCAAAAACATATTTAACCCTGTATTATTTGATGAACTAGAGGTAGAGAAAAAAGGTTGATTCAATTTCATGAGAAGAGGTTATTCCCTCCGCCCAAATTATAAACGAAATAAAACTCACTTTTTTTTGTCCAAAATTATAGGCAAAAAAGACAAACTTTTATCATATTTAAATGTTATTTAAAAATATAATCTTTTCCAAAGTGAAATTAAATGAAAATTGCATTTAATTTACTCTCCTTCTCATTTTCTCCCTAACAAATGAAAAATATTTTTACATATTCTCGTAAAACTAATTCCAAAAAGAACACAACAAACTATATTGCAAATTATCATGTTTTAATTTTTATTTTTTTTAGAGGGACTAAAACGAAAAGTTGATATATTTATATGGACCAAAAAATATTTAACCCTATATTATTTGATGAACTAGAGGTAGAGAAAAAAGGTTGATTCAATTTAATGAGAAGAGATTACTAATGTACTCCCTCCGTCCCAAATTATAAACAAAATAAAACTCACTTTCTTTGTTCAAAATCATAGGCAAAAAAGACAAACTTTTGTCATATTTAAATGTTATTTCAAAAAATAATATTTTCCAAAGTGAAATTAAATGAAAATTGCATTTAATTTACTTTCCTCATTTTCTCCATAACAAATGAAAAATAATTTTACAAATTCTCATAAAACTAATTCCAAAAAGAACACAACAAACTATATTCCAAATTATCATGTTATAATTTTAAGTGTGAATTAATTTTTTTTTTTTTATAATTTAAGACGGAGGGAGTACGAAACTAAAACATCCTACGGTCCCTTTTCTTCTTTCTATTAAATCAAAGAGTTAGGGTTGTCTTACTCCAAATAATCAATTCTAGCCATCTCGAATTTGATTTTTCCATCTCTTTTCTGGTCTTAGATGAAGTGGTAAACCACTGAAATTAAACTCATACACAACTGTGAGGTCCCGGGTCCAAACCCGGGTCACGACGTCCGACCTTGCAATTTTAACATTTGTCAGTTGAGCAAAGATTAATAGACTCCAACTTGTTTTTCTTTTTTTTTGATGGTGTCTGAGGTTCGAACCCCGGACCTTGCATATATTATGCATTATCTTGTTTTTCTAACCAAGCACAATGATACACTCAAAATCAATATTTTAAGTGCACCGGAAAGTGAGATTTTCAATTTTGGGTTGCAGAAGATTCAACAGCTAATCCCAACACATGTAACAACTCCTCAAAGTTCTTTGCTCAATAGCTCTTAGTTTTAAAACATAAGGAGAAGATGAAACATAATTTTACAACCAAAAAATGTTTAACACCTCATATGATGGAATTCGTTGGAACTAGCACAGCACTTTAATGTTCTGTGTTTTATGACTGAGAAACAATAAAACACTGTCTTGCGAACAAAATAAAACAAACTATCTTAGACCAAATATGTATTGGTTTTTGGAAGAAGAAAAAAAACACTTTACCCAAGTGTCTCATGATCTAAACAAAGGTTAGTATCAAGTTTCAGTCAACAGAGTTCACCACACTAATGACTCAACTATATTATATTTGTACATCTATGTATTCCAATATCATTATACTTTTGTGTAGAATATAACATAGGGAAGTATCGAGTTTCTGTCGATATAGTTTCTTTCACTAAAGGCATAACTGTACTTTATTAGTATTAGTATATTGATGAATACCATCCTCTTTATGAAATGAATATGTTTTAGTGGCAAAAACAATCACAGGACATGACATCAAAAAAGCAACTCCCTTGGGCCTTTGGATTGGCCCTCTTTTGTACCAAAAAAACAACTCCCACATTTTGCAAAACATGCTGCATTAAGGGCAACATAGAATCTCATCATCATGCATTCAGAAATTAATTGCATCTGCCGATAAACTTGAATCATTCAAGAAGTTGATGTGAGCATGAATTAGCATCTAGGTATACGAGTTAGTGACACTCAAATGCACAACAGTACAAAACAAGTCGGTAAATTATGTTTCAAATGCACCTAATCAAGTTGCGCCAGTTAAAACACAGTATGGAACCTTTCCTACAGTTGCTACAAAGAACTGAAGACTGCTGAACCTAATCAACTGATTAAAAAAAAGTACATTCCCAGTTGGATTTCTCAGATATATTCACATTGGACCCTTGGTTTCTCCAGACCTGTAAATTGAATTGCATCTATCAATTTCATGACATACACACAATAAATGCAATTTTAAATTGCGAGCCCAGAGAACCTGAAAAAAAAAAAACGTGTACATAACATATAATCTATTGATGCCTTTGACAGCAAAGAAGTATATTCAAATCCATAACCAAAGGGCGAGGAAGTTTGCAATCAGTAACCTTGTTTTCTCCAATTTTTTAACCACGTCAAGCATAGCATATATAGTCATTTTCTTCACCTGTTATCAAAGAAACAGCAACAATCAGGAAAAGAATACATAAAATCCCAATAAGCAACTGTTGACACGTATTAGTTTACATATTACTTTGCTATTCTCATGATTTGTTTCTCTATTCTATTAGGATTAAGAGTTCTGTATCCTTATAAATACCAGTCGCTGGTCTAGTGCTTAATTTTTTGTATCATCAATCATAATTATTTTTGAAAAAATTCATCAATCATAATTATATAATGGTCTTTATTCTTTCTCTCCGTTCTTTATCTAAAACCCATAACTTTAACGTAAGCAGTACCATGCTCCAAGACCTGACTCCAACACATGATTGCAATCCTAAATTAGAGTTGTTTACATATTTTGAACAATACTAGATAATACAATAAAGAAATAAAAATACCACGAAACCTTTATGTCTTCACTAGAGCTTTTAGTGATTGTCCTCGTGAGCTTAGCTCAGTTGGAAAGGACAATGCATAATATATGCAAGGTCTGAGATTCAAACCCCGGACACCACAAAAAAAAAGAGCTATTAGTGATTTTCAAAGGAAAAAAGCAATTAAAAGTACAAATTGTCTACAACAACCAAACCTTATCCCCCACTAAGTAGCCACACATTTGGAGTGACCTAAAGCTCCCAATAAAGACGACTTGTTCTAGTAGATTTAGGATAGAACAGCTATTAAGCTACAGTCTAAAACTAAATCACTTTGAAAGAAGCTAATGATAAAATAGGAAATGCAATATACCAACACATATAAACAACAGGATAGAATCAAGATAAGTCGTATAACAGACCTCCAACCTGTCCTTGGTGGACCCGTGGTTTATCGGAAGCTTACGGAATTCCTCAGTCAAACGGAAGCACTCACCAACATTTTCAGGTGAGACAAAATCAAGTCCAACCTTGATGCATGACTACAAAAAGACAGTGCATACACTGGCATTAAAACAAACATTTCAAGCAACGATTAAGAGAAAAGAAATCAGGACATAAATAGCGAGTAAGTGATAAATGGCCTCAACAATATGCAGGAAATAATATGTTCAAGCCATCATGCTGATATTGTATAAAAAAAGTCATTGCATTTAATATTTCAAAAAGAACTGACATGTGCTCAACACATTAAATGATAACCATACGGATTCAAGCTTATATGATTACGAGGATGAAATATATCAGCAGAGTTGACTAGAAAAACATACAAAATATCATACTAAAATTTAGGAATCACATTCCTAGCGAAAATTTGTAGTCTTAATAAACTTCTAGGAAAACAAGGAAATTTGTACCATGCATGTATGTAGATTTTACCTTTAGATTTCTGACTTGGTGAGGACAACCGGCAGGAATGAAAACAGCATCTCCTAGCTTCTGAATAAAAGTCCAAGGCTCGATTCCTACAAGCCAATGGTGAATTGTCAAGTGTCAACAAAATGGTAGAATTTAATTGATCAAACCAGCCCACTTCCCAAAAAACATAAGAAAATAATAAACATTACTAACCATACTCCTCCTTAAGTTTCCTCTTATGCTCTCGAGTCAGATAAAACGTCTGGTCATGGATGGGGTGAATAACCTACATTACCAAAGGCTATGTCCATCAAGATATACATACATAATGACTGAGCGAGCATCAGACTAGCCAGTCCTCTATATACAGCAGCAATCAGCTGCCAAATACAGTTCAAACTATTCTCACCAACCAATGACCTTTTGGACTGGTATCTATATCTATAATGAATTTCCTTTCTTTCTGGTCATTGAACTGAAGCATATATTCTTATCATAATGTAAGGTCCATAAATTAACAAACTAGTCAAACTATATATAATATGTGTAAATACTGATAATCATATCTGTTAGATATTTTGTTTTATTTGAAAATGGTTAGTGGGGAATATAAACATTTTTACTTTGTTTATTTAAACCCCCACCAACTTACCTTTTGGATCAAGTGTGTTTCATTCTTTCATACAAAAGAAGCTTCCTCTTCTTCGTCTTTTCATGAGTTAACAATGAGAGTTCTATCGTAGTTCTGTTGCCCTGGAGTTCCCAGAATTGTGTTTCATTCTTTCCTACAAACAAAGCTTCCTCTTCTTTGTTTAATTCATGAGTTAACAATGAGAGTTCTCTCGTAGTTCTGTTGCCCTGGAGTTTCCCAGAAGGGGCTATTGAATCCTAAGGAATTTTGCTTTATGCGAACAAATCCTTGAGGATGTGTGTCTTCATTGCCTCATGCTTATTTATTCTTATAATTTGGTCTAGGACTAACTGGATTTTACAACATCAGCTTGTACGGTAATGATTGCCTAAGCTTTATAAGCACTACATAGGCCAGATCTCTAGTCGAAGTGGGACTCTTAACACTCCCCCTCACACTCAGGAAAAAACACCTGAAGAGCGGATGATAAATATGGAATAACATGGATCTCGACACACTCCGTCACGCACATGAATGCACATGTAGAGGTGGAATAACAAATAACTTAGCCCAATAAGAGATCTAAGACAAACTCTGGCACCATACTAAAATTTGGGTTAGGCCTAACTCAACCCTACAAAACTGACTCGTAAGGTAAAGATTGTATTACCATATAAGCACTACACAGGACATATCTCTAGTCGACGTGGGACTCTCAACCAGCCCCATCATGCTGAGGACTAGGCATCTGAAGCATGGATAATGCAGGTGGAATAACATGGATCTCAACATCTATTTTCACAATTTTTTTGTGTTGACCTTCGAGTTCCTAGGGGAAGGGGCCCTACTAATCTGGAGTTCGGCTAGAAGGTAATTAAAGTGTGACCAACAATTACTCTACCCAGGAATCAAACTCAAGTTCTCCTGAACAATTCGTCCTTTGGTGGAGCTCATTAACCACTTGAGAAGTGTTTTTTTTCTATATTTTCAGTTTGTGCATGTTGTGGGAGGGAAGGAGACTATTCCTTTCTTCAGAGGTTGAATTGTTTTCTGTATCGTTTCTTTTGTACTTCCTGTTCTAATTTTTGGCGCCTCTTTTGCTGATTATTAGTTTAAAAACAATGCTTGATAAAAAAATAACTACTCACAAGTCACAACTATTATGTCTTACTAGCTTGATGCTTCACTCAGTCCTTTGTGACATGTATATTTGATAAAAAAAAATGTCTGAACTCAGAAGAAAATGAAAGATGGTATCAATTTTATCATGGTGCAATCCACTTAATAAATTTGTATTAAAATAAATGAGTGTTGTTCAAATGTAAGGATATAGAGTTATCAGTGGAGTCCGTTGAGTAATTTATTTCGAGATGATGGGTTGGAGGAAGAGATTGCTTGTGAATATAAAAAAAATATATAAATGAGCGGATGTATAATAGAGGGACCCACATAAGAACCCAAATGGGGAAATCACTATTGTGGATGTCTATTTATAGGATACATAGACTTCTTAATTGATTAGGGAAATGAAGAACAAATAATAATAAGTAAAAGATATGGAAATTAATCCTAAAATATAATCAAAGATATGCCAATATTGAAAACAAGATCCTAGGAGATAAACCAAGATATTAATAATTTTACCTGCTTTAAAGGAGAGCAATGGACATGCCTGAACTCTCTGAAATGCTTCTTTAAATATTCCTCCAATTCAGGTACATCCTCTCTCCGAAAAATATCCCAGAGAGCACCATCTAAAGAATCACCCCCATTTTCCATGACTCGAACACTATTTTGCCCATCTGAAGCGTTTATGGAAGAGGATGAATCATCAAACATGTCAATGTTGGTCTCTCCATCTCGATCATCACCATGTAGTTCCCTCTTGTCTTGCTCAAGGTGCTTTTGTGTCAGTTTCTTAATGGCAATAATGCCCTCAGATTTCAATTTCACTTCAGCAATATGAGTCAACACATTTACCTAAAAAGCCAAATTATAAAAGAAACACATTTCATTTTCCTCATAATAGAGTATGCAGTAAAAGAATAATTTTTAAATCATTAGTAACAAACACACAAAGGTAAGTAACACATCAAAGTAAATTTCATTGAATATATAATCAAATGGGAGTGTTTTCGAAGAACAGTGCAACGAGAAAAAAATCAAGACGTACTTGAAACTACAAGCCAAACAGCTCATAATGCATTGGCTTACAAAGACATTGTATATATCCTAGAAACTATGCACCTTCCAATATGACATCCAATTAAAAAATAACAGTATAAACATTTAAAAAAAAAACAAATCACTAGACATTCTAGAAAAAACAGGCCAGGAAAGACAGAATTGAATCATACCGCATCAGACATATCACAGTGGAGCTTAGTCATAGAATCACCACGTCCAAGCTCCTGAGCAAATCCATAAGCAATATATGTTTTTGGGCCCATGTCTGGCTTTAGAACATTTCTAGGCAACTTCACAGCAAGGTTAAGAATGCCTTTGAAAGGATCTGTATATTCTTTATACGGCAAGGAAGATATGAACTCAGCACAATGACGAGGCAAACTTTCTTCAAATAAGTTAGAAGGAGGCCAATCTTTCAATTTCAAAACCTGAGGCCAATTAAGCCAATCAGGACGACCTTTTGTGTACCCAGTAAAGAATTGGTGCACATTAATATCTCCCTGCATTCAATCAACAACTCATAAAAATTGCAGAAATTACAGGCAACAGATAGACATGTCAAGTAAAGGAAGAAAAAAATAAGTAAAACTAGATTTTAATATGGTCTTTTAAACTATTGAAAGGAAAATGAATACAACTGGAGAACAATATTTTCATCAAGAGAACATAAAAAGGCGGTAAATCGTACCCCCAACATCAGTTAGATGATCCGAGTATGCACAAGAAAAAGGAAAAAACAACAACAATAAAAACATAAACCGGAGGATGCAAGGGCAAAAAAAAGTATCTGGGTAGATCAAGCAAAAAGTACAGGAATACTAGAATGCAAGAAATTAAGATACCTCTGAAAGATAAGATAATGAGAAAGAGTGAGACCTATGAGGCTATGACTAAGAGAAAGATGAGAGAAGTTATGATTAACATTGTATATACTGAGCACACCATATCCAGATATGTTTATAGTGTTGAGAGAACAACATTTTACACGCACCAAGGACTAAGACAAAATAACTTAGACAATTCAATTAGTAATAAGGTATATGTATATCAGCACACAAATAGAAATCAACCGTGTACTGATATCTCTTCATAACCCAGGCAGCAGACCAACTAGAAACTTTTTCTTAATGTGCAACTGTCCACCAAAAAATAGTTGGAACAGTAACGTGGTACTCCAAATCCTTTTCAAGACATTCATGACAGGTATGATGCATGAATTGAATAACAATAACAAAATTAAATACATTTAAGCTTCTATTAATCCCAGAAAGATGGAAATACCAAATTCCGAAAACGTGTATAAAATTCAATTACACAAACAAATTGTAACAACTTAATTATTCCCTAAAAGTAAAAAAAATATGTAAGGACCGAGTTTATGAAAATTATAGTAAGTTTTGAATTTTGGAAAAGATCAAAACAAGCTCAACTTTTATAAATCAAACTAAATTCATGCACAAAATTAAGAAATTGAACAAACCTCGCACCAATCTAAGCAATCAATTGCCTTCACATCCAAAAGTGTTTTGTGCTTGGTATTGCTTTTCTGACGGAATGCACGCCACATGACAAGCGGTTCCCAGCTTAAACCAGATGTACATTCAAGTACATTGCTGACAATTACAGGCTCCCCTTTGCTCCAGTGCCGTTGAAAATGTCGTAAATCCTCATTATGTAGATTTACAGCCCTGGGACAGTATAAAAGGTTATCACTGGAATCTTCACGAGAAGCTGCCTTCCTTGTGTTATTGTGTATATCTTCTTCATTCCTTACAGGCTTCAAACAAGAACACCTACTATCCAAAGTCTCCTTTGCATCTTGACGCGTAATTGTTGCTTCAAGTTCTTTTGCTTTACATAGTAACTCAGAGATGCAATTTGGTGGAAGTGTGCTTCTCAGCTCAAGGAAACCATGATCACCATCACCATCAGCTTTTGGACAGGGAATGCTACCATCATCATTTGCATGCCACCCAGATCTTGAGCATTCAGGAATCTCAGGCAGGGCAGCAGCATGAGGTTCATTTTTTTTTAACCTCTCTTCTTTTCCACCATGAAGATAATAACGCCCTTGGAAGATAAACTCAAACTCAATTGGATCTGCACCCCCTAGAAGCTTCCCACCACGAAGCTCGCAGCAACAAAGGAGACAAATGTTAAAAGAGCATTCTGTACAGCTTCTGTGGTAGTCGAATATTGACGTTTTGCAGTTGTCACTACAAAAAGTGTTAAATCATTAACAATATAGAATTAGAATAACTGAAATTATATATATATATATATATATATAATGTGTGTGTGTGTGTGTGTAATCACACACACACACAGTATGCCCCTACCAGTACAGACGCTTATTTTTAGGGTAATCTGCGACTTTTACTTTTAGCTTAGAATGTGAGAGCTCTGCAATGTTCGTCCGAAAAGCAAATTAAAAATTGGAAAATATATGAAACTAAGAAATACAAACGAAAAACAAGTACATTAAATGTGAAGAAATGATGAATCTCATATTCAATACATTAAAAATAGTGCGAAGCAGGATAAAAGGATAGAGAAAAAAGCGAGAAGAAATGGACAGCAAAAAGTGAGACTTTTGGACAAAAAAGTACCTTGTCTCTTTGCTTCTATCTCCTTCTCGACCATTTGTTCTTCATCCAATCGTCTTAAATATGGAAGAAGTTCTTTCAGCATATACTTGGAGAGCTCGAACTCATGGTTGTTGTTGGTTTCTGTCTTCATTTTAATTTCCTGTAGTGAACCAGATGATCACATTTCAAATGTAGAATACAACAAATCACATGAATAGTTAATCTAAGGGGGAGATCTGACATTGATTAGTGCACATGATCGCAAGCATGCTTTGCAATTGCAATTACCACAGCACACTGGACATGCCTCAGCAACTTCCTCCTCTTTCAAGTGAGGATACCTTCATAAGACAAAGCAAAAACATACACTGGTCAAAATTTCACCATCCACAATCCAAACCGATAATAATATTTTTTCAACATAATAATAACTTTATCCAAATATCCTCAACTATACAAAGTCTCATTCAATAACAAAGATAACCAACAGATGAGAAGGTAAAACAGAAGTGATGGAGGTTGTACCATTTGTTCAAACAAGGTATGCAAAATCTTTTCCGTCTGCATTTTGTGCATCTGACAACCCTGCCCTTGTCATTTCTCTGACATTGATGGCACATTAAGGACTCCTCTGCAATCCACTGTTAATTGAAAACAGAACCGCAATTACGTAAACACATGTAATGCCAAATTCAAACATATATATGTATATATACACACACAATCGAAATATAATGAGCAAAGAGATCATGTGATGTCACCTTAGGATCCCATCTCTTGCTTGCTGTCTTCGCCTGTTCAATGCTTTTAACTTTCGCTTTTCTATCAGTCCTTAAAGAATAACCTTTATCATCATCAGATAAAACATCACTTTCCAAATTCTTTTCACCGATCAGTTCATTCTCATCAATCTTAACATTTTTACCATTTTCCCCCTCTTGTTCATCTTCATCGTTTTCTTCAGAACTAAAAATTTCCTTCCTCTTCCTACCAGGTTTCTTCTTCTCTGTCTTCGCATTCTCCTCCTCTTGTTCAGCTTCATCATTCTCATCAGAAATCTCGATCACGACCTTCTTCTTCCTACCACGTTTCCACTTCTTTACATCCTCCTCCAAATCTGAAATGTAATCTTCCTTCAACGATTTAATCTTCCTAGGCCTTTCCCTCTTTCTCACACAACCGGAAGAAAACCCTCCCTTTTTTCTTTTTCTACCAGCTCTCTTCTTCTCTTTCATGACATTTTCTTCACCCACTTGTGCAGCATTGTTTTCATCAGAATCCTTAGCTACCATGTCATCAGCTTCAACGGAACCTTCATCATCCGTCGACAACAACACCACCGTTTTGGCGCCAACGTCCATAGCTTGTTTTTCTCGATCAGGAACAGATTCTTCAGCTGCTTCCACCACGTCATCACGTTCATCGTCCTTCAACGACGCCGTTTCAGCTCCAACACCGATAGCTTGTGCCACGTCACCATCCTCCAACGGTACCGTTTCCGGGCCAACATTGGCAGTAGGTTGTGTTTCTCGATGATCATGTTCAGGAATGGGTTCGTCTAGGTCCGGGACGGTGAGTGTGACTTTGATTTTCACTATATATGCGACTATGTGGTTGTTCTCTTCCTCCGCCATTGAAATTTCAAATGCAGGTGAGCCCTAACTATCTATGCTGCACTGCACACGCCGAGAGACTAGAGCAGAGCCGAGGGGACTTGTAATTTGGTTTCTCTTTCTTTCATTCGTGTCTTTCCGTTTTCTTTTTTCAAATTTCACTGTTTCGATCATGTTTTGCTTCAATGCTTTGTTTGGATTAGGGGAGTCATAGGCAAAAGAAAATACTAATTATTTTTGTTTGGTACGATGGAAAGGAAAGATTAATTCTCGTGGATCCCACGTTAAAAATCTCTTCCACCCAGAATGAGAAAAGAAAAGGAGGGAGGAGATAGTAAAACCATGTCCCCAACATTTCAAATTAACTTTAGGGTCTTGTTTGGATTGATTTTCCATTTTTTATTTTTCGGATTGATTTAGTTTTGAGTTTATACAAATAGTTTATAAAGATATAAGTCAATCTAAACGAACTCTAGAAATATTTGTCGTACACTTTGAATTTTAGTAAAAAAAATCATTTAATCCAAAAGATAAAAATGTAGCCATATCGAACGTGCCAAAACTTTGGCAACAAACTTGTATAAAGGCCCCATGAACGAGAAATGTCAAAATTGCCCTAGTTGGAGAGTCCACTTTTGGTATTGAGATAATGAAGTAAGACAAACAAAATAAAAGCTCTTGCGAAAATTAGTGTGGAGGAAGAACTGCCCAAACAAAACCCTAACATAGTAATATACAACATATGCCATATTTTTCTTCATAAAAGTTTGACTTACTTTTCTTACCCTATTAGTTTCTCGTGCGCCCTATTCAAATTATAAAATCTGAAATGTTTTAGCGTCTTTTGGTGGTTTTTATGGGGTGTTTATGCAATTCGGATTCTATAATCCGAACTGCATAGAGCGCATGAGAAATCAATAGGGTGGGAGAAAAAGGAGACTAAAGGTCTATACCTGTCCAAGACTTTTGCTCCCATATGAGTTAGTCATTACTGCATTAACTCCAACAATCAAGAGCGACGCCATCAAAGTAGAGAAATCCTCCTTAGGGATACCCTAAATTAACATCACCCATTGTCGTCCGATCATGAAGCTTTTCTGTGGAGTGCTGCAAAAAGAAGATGAAAAGTTTTCACCTCTATCGCGTCCTCCACCCACATACCATGCAAAGTTGTTTCTAATCATCCATTAACCCAACGAAGATCATCCCGCTCATTATCGCATTAAATTGATTTGTGTTTGACATAAAAAAATATCCAACTCAAGCCAATTAAATTTTATTGCATCAAATAATATATTTGATTAAAACCAACCAAACTCAACCCATAAACACCACTTTAACTTGTAACCAAAAAAAACACCGCCTTAACTGAAGTGCAACATAAAAAAAATGCAACGTAACAAAAAAAAATTGCATATAACACACAACGAATATGTAATAAAAAATTGCAGACCCAAAGTGAATGTAATTGGGAAAAAAAAAATTTAACGTTGTAAACTAATTAAGGAATTGGAGCTGTGACCATGCATCCAACTTCTAGAGATTGCTGCACACATGCATGCAGCCGAGGATCCAAACACTTTTAGCTCATGATGAGCAAAGAAAAACACAACAATAGGATTCAAATCTCCAATGGCATTACAACCAAAAATACAAGTAAAGATTACAAACCTAAGTGTACATCAAGAAAAATGAGCAACTTCAAATGACTAGATCGATCCTGGTGATGTAATTCCTCTCCATAAACGGGGCTTGGACAGAGTGAGAACTCTAAAGTTCCCTTTTTCTTTTTCTACCAGCACTTTTCTTCTCTTTCATGACATTTTCCTCACCCTCTTGTGCAGCATTGTTTTCATCAGAATCCTTAGCTGCCATGTCATCAGCTTCAACGGAACCTTCATCGTCCGACGACAACAACACCACTGTTTTGGCGCCAACATCCATAGTTTGTTTTTCTCGATCAGGAACAGATTCTTCAGCTGCTGCCGCCACATCATCACCTTCACCGTCGTTCAACGACGCTGTTTCAGAACTAACATCGATAGCATGTGCCACGTCATCACCTTCCAACGGTACCGTTTCGGCGCCAACATTCAGAGTAGGCTGTGTTTCTCGATCATCCTCTGGGTATGGGATGGTGAGTGTGACTTTGATTTTCACTATATATGTGACTATGTCGTGGTTCTCTTCTCCCGCCATAGAAATTTGAAATGCAGGTGAACCCTAACTATTTATGCTGCACTGCACACACCGAGAGATTAGAACCCTATTTGGTAATCAAATTTTTCTAAAAACTTGTTTTTTTTTTTTAAGGAATTTTTTTTAAAAACTTTTTCTATAATCTATATAAATTATATTACCCTTTATATAATTGTTTTTTTTTCCATACAATTTTATCTTTAATTACCAATCAAATTAAATTTCAAGCACTATAGTTAAATGTAAAATTTAGTCACAAACTATATAATTTTTTCAGATACGAAGACAAAATTTGTTCAAGCCATACAATATTGAAAAATGTGAAACATATCAAAATATTTTAGTAATGTCGATAACATAAACATTCAAATAACCAGACAAAAACAATCATCCGCAAAATAATTAACAAAACTCCAATGTTGCATATAAGAAAATCTAAAAAAAGCGCAATTCATACAATTGTTTTCAATATAAGAAATTGTCACAGTCGAACATGGAACCCTCGCATTCATAATATCCTATAACATAAGTTTTGCGATACTCTATGGCAGAATTTATGAAACCAGCTTATGACAATTTTCATGAGTTGTTTTCAACTTATATTCATAAGTTCTTAGTTCTTCAATATAGCTTATAAAAATAACTTATAACAATTAGAAAAACAATTTAACCTTATTTTCTCTTTTGCTATAAAAATAACTTATGCAAGCTTATACATAAGTGCTTGTTATGATAAGCGCTTGTGCTATAAGCTGCAAATAAGTTTTTTTTTATCTAAGCAGTCACTTAATCCAGATCTACTTAACCAAAACAAAAACATCAAAATCATAAACAACATCAAAATCATAACCAAAAGTCATAACAACAAAACATAAAAATCATAAACAACAACATCAAAATCATAATCAAAAGTCATAACTACACACATGACAAGGAAGATATCCGGTGAAAAACGCAATAAATCTAAATAGTAAAATCTAGATCAAAGAAGATTACAAACGAAATTCAAAACCAAATCTAGTATGAGATGTAACCTGACAAAGAACGGCAAATAAGAGAGGAAAAAACTGTGGAATAGATGAAGAATCGATGAGCCGATGAATAAGAAGAGCATCAAACCCTAGATCGCCATTTTTTCCATTTTGTGAGCTCTAGTTCACGTTCTCTGTGTTTCTTCCAAAATGAGACTATAAAAAAAATCAAATCTAGTTTTTTTAATATATGAGAATGCCGTCGAAGTTGTAACATATTTACTTGATAAAAGTTTGAATTACTTTTCATACCCTATGAGTTTCTCGTGTAAAATCTGAAATGTTTTAACGTCTTTTGGTGGTTTTTATAGGGTGTTTACGTCGTTCGGATTCTACAATCCGAACTACGTAGGGCGCTGATGTGTGGATTAAGAAAGTGTACCAAATCGTTTACCAAGTAATAAAGTGATAAGTAGAGTATCGTATCCACATGGATTTTCGTTTCGTCAAAACAATTTGTGTTGCTTATTTTCAGTTGACAATGAAATAAAAGAGTTAAAAGGTTAGACATTTGCAATTTTTATCTGTTTGCAACAGAGCAAGTTATTTGTTTTGGTTGCAGAAAAGTAAGCAACGGTTAGGATTCTTTGAATTAATCCCCCGTATTTATTATGTTGGATATTCAATAATAGTGTTGGGTATTTGAGTATTGGCTTCATTGTTGCTAAAACAAATACTCATGTATGATGTGGGATGATGTTCCAACATCTTGGCACGGTTCAGTGTGCCTTGTTTATGTGGCTTGGTTTACGGAAGCTTTATCTTATTAAAGAAACCACGCCTTATTTCTTGTTCGCCAAGTAACGTATTTTTTTCCATAATCAGCTGAGTGATTTGTTCCTAAAGTATAGACAATATTTTAGGATTCCTTGGTGGTATTTTTGTTTGTGAAATATATTTTCAAAAGAGATTTTGGAAGATTTATTTCTGAAGAATATTTGTTTCAATATATTTCTGAAAAGAATATTTGATACAAATATATGTTTGGCCTGAAGGAAGATTTAATTGTGCAAATATATTTCTAGAAGGAATCTTGGAAATAAATTTCTGAAGAATTATTTGTTTCAACATATTTCTGAGAAGAATATTTGATTCAAATATATGTTGCTGCTGAACGGGTATATAAGGAAGACTCAGACCCAGTTTTATTTACCAATTTATTGAATTGAGTCTTTTAGAGTTTTATTGTTAAGCCTTGTGCTTTATTTTCATAGCCTCTCTTTGTATCATATTGATGCACTGAGCAGGACATGTAGTTGAGTTGTATCAAAACCATAGCTTTACAAAAGAATACTTTTTAGGGTTTTGAGTCATTGTTATTTGTGAGCCTTTCTTGTATCACCTTGATACATGTTAAGTACTGTGTTTTATTGAGTTGTACTACTCTTAACCTTTAAAGCACGAAGGTAGTTTATGTTTGAAGGTAACTTCATCTTTTTGAGTTGTAATCAGATAATCACAGGGGCTATGATTGATTGAGGGAAGTGGGATGGGATCTCAGATCTATGAGTTCCTAGGTTGAAGTCAATACGGGTAGGTCCTAGGTCTAAAGTTGTAAACGAGGAGTTTGCTGAGAACTTAGAATAAGGATTACACTGGTGGATTTCCTTCCTGGCTTGGTAGCCCCGAACTAGGTTAACAAACCAACTGTGCCTTTTACCTTTCTGTCCTTTATATTTTCCTTGTTCTGTTTGTTTTCTGCTAGCTCGGTGTTGAAACATCTTACTCGACATTATGTTTGTGTCTGATGTTGAAACATCATATAAAACATCTGAAAGCTAGCCCACCAGAATTTCAAACAGTAATGTCGCGTTTATTTATCTTAGGTAAACTATGCAAGTGACGAGGCCGTTGGGACGTTACTAACCTAATCAGTCGTTAAGCTACATATGTTGATCACACGATGATCCTTATGTGTGGGGTCTATACTATCTCAGTTGACTAGGTCTATCCCTCCAATATTTGGTTGCACCTGCTGGTCCACAGTAACCCTTACGTGTGGGGTCTTACCACCTCAAAGGTAATTGAAAGCATAGACTTAAATTGACATTCCAATATTTTCAAAGGCAATGAAGATCAATGTTCCTGTAGGTCTACCATCTATGAATCTTAGGAGACTCGTAGCTCTCTCTCTCTCTCTCTCTCTCTCTCTCTCTCTCTCTCTCTCTCCCAGTAGTTCTACAAACGGGCATCCCTATTAGCGTCTACCTTACCAAGGGTTTAAGAGAATGGTTCTACTAGGTTTACTCCTTGGATTCGCTTGTTTCCTTAATCACTAGCTAGTTACATACTAGGTTCAGCAGATTTTACTCAATATTAGTAATGTCACCTTTAAGTACTTACTACTAGGGTCAACTCGTTTTCGGTATCTTTCGCTAGTTACTAACTAATTACTTCCTAGACATATAGATATTAATATATGAGATATAAATATCAAGATATTAGCATCAGGATAGTAATATCAATATTAGGCCCTGTCACAACCTAAGTATCCAATCTAGGATTACGATCCTTTGAAATAAATTATTCCTAATAAAACTTAATAGCGAACAAAAAATAAATAAAATAAAAACGACATTAAATTAAATAAATATCCAACAAAAATAAAAAAAGGTTCATCTTAGAACTCTAACCTAAAAATATTTAGTTACACATGGTAACTAAAAAAACAAATTACTAAAGATAAAAACATACCCTATAAAAACAAGGAGAAGATAGAAACTCCTCCAAAGCTCCTAGAAATGTCTCCCTCTTGAGCTGCTCCAGTTCTGAATGATAAATTCATAATGAGGAATGCTGATATTTATAGTGAGAGTTTCTACCTGAGTTTGGGCTAAAAATGCGAGCTTTACCCACAATAAGGCAGGAAAAGACGCTTTCGCCCCACACATTTTGGATGCATGGGGCGCACAGTACATGCCCTAAGCGCATGTGAGTGTGCTGGAAACCATGCCCTAGGCGCATGGCTCATGCCTTATGCGCATGGTCATGCCCTAGGCGCATGAGTGTGGTTTTCGGGCTCAAATTTTATGTTTTTCCGTCGTTTTAGGTGTTTTCCTCCAAATAACTTGCCTCGGGATCCGGGAACAGAATTCCTCCCTCTGTAAAGTCTCCTGAGGCCTATTGAATCTTCACTTTTGGTTTTCTCAAAGTCTTCACAAATCTTTGGATGTTCTAGAGTTTCTCTAGAGTTCCAAGGGAAAAATCATACTTTCTCTAATCCCTCTAATCCTTCTCTAGAGTTTCTCTATTTTCTCTACCTTTCATTTTGTCCCTGAGCCAGATTTGGCATCAGAGCTGGTTACGATACATCGGAGTTGAGTTTGAGCGAAGAAATCAACGGAAAGTGAGTTTTCAAGTGAGCAAGGAGTTGCTTTCTTAAAACTTAACTTTGCGGCCATTTGTTCGCGAAACTACCTCAGAGTTGAGTTTGAGCAAAAAAATCAACGGAAGTTGAGTTTTCAAGTGAGCAAGGAGTTGTTTCTGTGAAACTTCACTTTGCGGCCATTTTGTTCGTCAAACCAACACTATCATTTTGTTTGGGAAGTGAAGAAAACCCTTGGTTAACAAGTCTTCACCACCAACAAAATTACCGCTCACCACCACAATCTTCACCAAATAGTTTGTTGAACCGCCATCGTTAAAATGCCACCTCGAAGACAAAATGAAAGAAGTTTGAAAGAGACGGAGATGGAAGAAATGAGGCAAAAAATTCAACAACTACAAGAGACCGTCAATGCCCAACAATCCCTTTTGGAAGCACGATGAAGGAGATTCGAAGTAGATGACTCAGGTAGTGACTCTTCATCATCTAGAAGTAGTCGCTCACAATGATGTCAGCTTCAAATGAATGAAATTAGAGTAGAGATTCCATATTTTGAAGGGAATCTACAACCGGATGAGTGTGTGGATTGACTACAATCTGTTGAACGTGTATTTGAGAACATGGAGATTCCCGAGGATCAGAAAGTAATGAACGTTGTTGTCAAGCTGAAGAAACGCAAATCTTAAAAGAAAACGCAAGTGTGAAGGAAAAAGCAAGATCAAGACATGGGAGAAAATGCGTCATAAACTAACCCGTAAGTATTTACCACCTTGTTATCAAGAGAATTTTACACAACTACAATTATCCAAAACATCTTCATACAAAGCTCTTTTAGACCTATTCCATCAATTATCACAAACCCTCATTCCATCAATCTATTTCCTCATTTAGACCCCAACATAACACAATCAAAGAGAGAAATACAAATATACCTAAATATTTCATTTGTCAAGGGTATGAACACATAGCCTTAGATTGTGTCAATTGTAAAATAGTCACTATTGTTAATGGAGAAATAAACAATATTTTTGAAGAAGAAAAAGAAGAAATTCATGAATCGTTTGAAGGTGAGTCGATGGGAGAACCAATTTACGATGAAGAATATGTTGGCGCTGACATTTGTGAAGTGTTTGAAGAAGAGGGAAACATAGATCCAATATATGACGATGAATATGTTTCCAATGACATTCATGAATTTTTTGGAAAAGATGAATGCAAGTCACTAAAACTTTTAGTCACGAAGGAACCATTGAAGGATACAACAAATTTATGTATGATCCGTCCAATTCCTAAGCCACCTTGGGAAGTTGTTAGTATGGATTTTCCCCTTGGATTACTATGGAGTCTCTGCTACCTTCAATGTTGTCGATCTTTCACCATACTTTGGCGATGAAGAAGACTTTCGACTCGAGGACGGGTCTTCTCCAACTCGGGGAGAATGATGAAGAATAATATAAAAGTCTCTAGAATAATAAAGAATAATGTGGAAGTCTCTAGAACACCAAAGAATAATAAGGAAGTCTCTAGAAGACTAAAGAACAATAAGGAAGCTACTAGATACTCTACTAAATAAAATATAATAAAGCACTAGGAAAATCTTAATGTTTCTAGATCCTTCTAGTCATATGAACTAGAACATCCATATCTCTAAACTTTTCTTTGTTTCTAGATATTTCTAGTTTGTAATGAAGAGCCTTCATAGAGTAGTATAAATAAGGCTCACCACCAAGTGTTTACGATACTCAAGCATTGAAGCATTCAAATAATACAAACTTTTCTTTGAGAATATTAGAGAGTTTCTCTATTTTCTCTACCTTTCATTTTGTCCCTGAGCCACAATTGCTTTAATACTACTCCTTTTTGCTGCTAATACCTACTGAAAATAACTGAAAAACATGTTAAGAATAATGTAAGATGATCTGTTATCATCGCGTGAGAAATCAATAAAGTGGGTGAAGAAGAAGACTAAAGGTTTACACTCGTCCAAGACTTTTGCTCCCATATGAGTTAGTCATTACTGCATTAACTCCAACAATCAAGAAAGACACCGTCAAAGTAGAGAAATCCTCCTTAGGGATATTCTAAATTAACATCATCCATTGTTGTATGATCATGAAGTTTTTATGCGGAGTGCTAGAAAAAGAAGATGAAAACTTTTCACCTCTGACGCGTCCTCCACCCACATATGTCCCATGCAAAGTTGTTTCTAATGATTAGTTAACCCAACGTAAATCATCTTGCTCATCATCGCATTGAATTGATTTGTGTTTGACAAAAAAAAAATCCAACTCAAGCCAATTAAATTTTATTGCATCAAATAATATATTTGATTA
>Ga0315913_1002266_pt1 | contig 22393 bp, 24 predicted proteins | sample MpolsnodulesMG_FD_207736 | JGI IMG/M metagenome (GOLD analysis project Ga0315913, IMG submission 207736) | Medicago polymorpha root nodule microbial communities from Los Angeles, California, United States - small nodules | ecosystem: Host-associated > Plants > Roots > Nodule | place: USA... | reverse complement strand
CAAGGGAACATGAAGCAAGCATTAATAGTTCAGCACACTACATACTCTGTTGAATGTTTGAAGGTGATCACAGCCATTAGAGAACGTGAAGAAGAGGAAGGAAGCAACACGGAATAAAGAGAAGTGCGGACAAGTAGGTGTGCTTTTCATTTCGAAACAGTTGCGGAAGGAAGAGAAACGGTGGGTCGGAGTGTGTTAAGCAATTCTATAATTTTACATTATTATTTAAATAAATTTCAAAATCTGGAATGCGTGGAAAATGAACGTTTACAGGCGCCCGGGAAATTTCGTACGTAAACATCCGTACTAAATAGCAGTTCTGTTTTTCAAGACATAAAGCAGGAAACATTCCGATCGGAATTTAGTGAAAAACATGCATATGTAAATTTGTGGAGTTTTCTGTTGTTAGTATCTGTCTTGAATCATGAAACTTTGAAATCAATCTTAAATTGGCTAGAAAAGCTGACACAAATAAGCAAAACAACTTCTGTACAAAAAAAAAATTATGGTACATTAGATTCAGAGGTTATTGTATAAAATAGTTTGTTTGATTATCATAACTAATACGTACGAATTTTAATATATTAGTGGTGTCAATACATCATCGAATGATAACACAAACAACTCACACTAGCTGTGTTTGTGTGTGTCTATATCATGTTGCATAACTTGCATTCATCACAAACTCAAACATTCACATACCACTACCAAACAAAGATAACATTCTTTAACAAACAAAAAAAGATAATACATTGTTTTTATTGAACGGAAGTTTCTCCAATGAGAGAAGAGAACAGAAAGATACAATGAAAAAGCACACCTTTTTGCCTCAAGAGGGATAGTGTATGATTTTTAACTCAAATTGAGATGTGAAGTTCAATTGCCATTAAATAACTTGCACGAGGGGCACTTGTTTGATGATCCAGTACTCTTCTCCACATTGGAGCAATATTCTGCACAAATTCAGTTGGCATCTTAATAACACGGAGACCTTGAAGCTTCTTTAAGTGTTGTATTCCAGTGGGTACTCTCTTGAGTTGAGGCATTTTTCAAAACTTGTTTGAATTGAGGGTTTAGGTGGGGAAGGGAGGGGAGGACTTAGTTTTCTTTTTTAAATTACGGACATTATAAAATGATTCTTAGAAAATTGAATTAACAACATGATCAATAATTATATAATACTTCAAAAACACTTAATTTGTTTTTAAAAAAACATTTTATATTGTTCGTAATTTAAAAAATAAAAATAAGTCATCCCCTCCCTTCACCTCCCAAACCCTCAATCCGAACACACCCTTATACAAGACAGTGCTGCTCCTTTGTCAATAATGATAGAATTTAAGTTATCCAAATCCTGAAGGCCTGGTTCTTTTAGATTTGGAAACCATTACTTTCCCCAACATAAGCATTTGATTTGAGAGATAGGGACAACAAGCTTTGCACATTTTTTAGTGATTTCATTGGATCATAGGTTAACTATGAGTTTTCCAACTTCAACTTAACAAGATTTTGAAGTTCTAAAATCCACTCTTGCAACTTCTCTAACTTAACTTTCAGTAGAAGATTTCGAAGCATTTGTGAGGATATATAAATTTCAAATAAATGAAATTGAATACACATAGAAATGATGATATGATGCTCCGTTTCTTCAAGTGTTGCATCTCAATCACTGTGGTAGGTTGAGTGCTTATGTGCACATCCCCAATAACCTCGCAAATAGTTCCAAAGATTGTTGTTCAGTTAATGGTTGTATTTCACGCACTTCAATGAAAGACATGGTAACATCTATGTTCCTTGTTGTACTTCCATTTTTATTATCAATTGTAGCATATTCAAAAGAGATATGCTATATATAGCGAAAATAGAGCCTCACGAAAGCATGTTACAATTTTTCAATTAACCATTTGCCTTCTTATTTGCCAATAAATATCGCATAGCTCATATTCTACACACCTTAAATTGATACATGCTCTCTATTTCCGGTCCCTATTTTGCACCCACTATAGACTACACACATGCAAAAGCATCATCAAATACGATAACATACCTCTTTTGTTGCAAGTAGCTTCCCACTTCTTTAATCAATGACCCTCTATCCATCCGAAAAATATCCTTAGGAGGATCGTCTTGTTTTTGTTTGTAAAACTTCAACAACATGACTCTCAAGAAACTTCTACATTGTATGATTGAGACACTGTGATTCACACTATGACACTATCGACTTTGTATTTGTTTCCATGAGGCAGCATACCAAGTTGTCTATCCCAAAACATTTCTACACCTACTCTATCTTTGAAAAACAAAATGCATAATTTTACAAAACCATTTTTAGTATCCAAATATTTTTTCCATTGTGACAAAGAGTGGTTGACCATTTTGTTGTATCTAGTGATTGAAAAATATCATTCGTGTGTTTTCCACGAAAATATATTCATGACATTAAGCATTATTGTTTTTTGGGGTATGTCCTTTTCTTTTGAAAGTTTCGTACTGTTTCGCCATGTTGCCTTGTTTTGTTGAATTATGTCATTGTCACTAACTCACCACTGTGTTCACTCTTTCTGTTCTTGTTATATTTGTTCGTTATTCAATCAATACCCTAATCCTATCAAAATCTTTTTATATTTGCATTTTTCTTCTATTCGTGTCTGACATATACTGTATGTGTTGTTTATAGCTCAAAATCAACCAAATCAAAGTCAAAGTAAAGGAATACGTAAAACCTCAAATTTATATACATGGTATATGAATATGATTGTAATTCGCATTTGTTAATTGGTTCATATAACGTCGCATCTCCATTAATTCTAACGTTTGCACTTTGAAGTCAACAATATCATGTTTTTTATTTTGAAATTTGAAGAAATCAACAACGGCAAATTAGGAATAGTAGTAAAAGTTTATGGTCAGTCAACGCAAAAGTAGTCTAACACCTCACCTTTAAAAATTTACATGGTACACCCATCTACCCTTTAATTTCATGTCCATACTTCAAACAAAATTTTGTAATGGCTCTGTTTCCCTTTGTTTGTTGTCTTATTGTCATAATTGTATCCCAAGCCAAAGCCATATTTGAATGTGATAATAACAGAGGCAACTACACAGTCAATAGCACCTACGACAACAACCTTAAAACCCTTTTATACAGTTTCTCTTCCCACACAGAAATTAACTACGGTTTCTACAATTTCTCATATGGCAAACACCCAGACAAAATAAAGGCCATTGGGTTGTGTCGTGGAGATCTTGAGCCAAATCAGTGTCGTAGAAACCTAAACAATTCCATTGCCTATCTAAGAACAAAGTGTCCAAATCAAAAAGAGGCCATTTTGTGGGGTGATGATGTCACTTTAAGGTACACATATCGTTCAATACTTGGGAGCTTGGAAACTGATCCTACACAATATTTTAGTAATTTAACTTCCACAACTGAAGTGGACAAGTACATTGAACAACTTCGTTTTGTGATGAGAAATCTAACAGACAAAGCTGCATCTGGCGACTCTCGTCGCAAATATGAGGCAGATGGTGTGAATACTACAGATTTTAGCACCATATACGGTCTTGTTCAATGCACTCCTGATTTGTCTTCACAACAATGCTCTAACTGCTTATATACGGCTATCTCAGAAATTGATCCATTCAATAGATATTTTATGAGTTTGGGAGGAGAAGTTGTTAAACCAAGTTGTCGCATAAGATTTGACACTCATCGCTTCTACAATTCAACAATTGAATTAGAGTCCCGGTCGCTACAACCTTCACCGTCTCTACCACCTTCAGCAGTCACCAATAACACTTCTTTAGGTTTGTTTACGGCACCATACTTAAAACAATTGATTGAGCATTTTACTACGTATTTAGCTCTTGAACACTAGAAGGATATTTTATTAGTCTATGGAATGTAACACTGGGGATTTAAATTTGTGCAGGACACAGCAAAATACGAATTGTCATCGCCACCGCAGTGCCAGTTGTTACGGTGGTTTTGGTACTCATTTTTATTTGCTTCTATAGATTGAGAAAACCAAAACTAAATTTTGAAGGTATGTCTAATTTGGATTTGGTACATTTATTCGATGAGATTTGGGCAAATGAGAAGTTTTTTTTTTTTACTCTGTTGAATGTGAGAAGCTATTAAGGTTCACACCCCACACACCTTGGTTTTCCCTTTTTCTTCTAAAATTGAGAAGCCATAGTTTCTCAACCATTCACCCTAACTTTTTTCTCTCTCCTTTGTTTATTTCTTTTGTTAGTCAACCAACTATTGCATTAGAAAAATGAGAGATTGCAAGGAAAAAGACAAGAGAGGATCCAATTTCAATCCGATCAAAAGCCATTCTTTTACTCAACCAAAAGCTTATTAGCTTAACTTTTTTTATAATAAAATTATGGCTCACATACATTTTTTACGAGACTGTTTCTTTTCCACACACGCCCCATGCAGTTTGGTTTTAGAATATAAACTTCATAAAACCTTCAAAAATTCGTTGAAATATTTCGGATTTTAGAATTCGAATAGGACGTACAAGAATTTCACAGGGTGGGAAAAATAATAGTCTTTTTACGATAAATACTAGTTTATTTCAATAAAACTGAAATGATCGGTAAAAGCTGATGTCAAAATAAAGTTGATAACTAACATTATATGACTTAAATACATTGTTGATACCATTTTTTTGTTTGTTTGAAAGAACCATATTTTTAACTTGTTCACGATTCCAGTCTTCCTACTTTAAAGTCCAAAACACACAATCTGGACTTTTTAAAATCTCGGAATTTTTCTCTGCCGTTGAATTTGAATCCTATTTTTTTTTTATGTCATCTTGAATAATGATTTGCCAATTCATAGAGTGGGATGGGATGACAACGTAAGTATGAATAAGATATTATTTATTTTTCATATTAGAGTATTGTTGATGACAACGCATTATTTCTTACTTATCTTTCAAAGAGCTATCATTTTTAAACAAAATCTTATCATTATTTTAATTTAAAAAGTATATTTTCAAAGAAAAAAAAATTAAGACTAAATAAATACGCATGACACTGACACAAGTCCGTATAATCTATAAGTCTCTAAATAAATACGCATGCCGCTGATAAGTATTGAAATTTACTATTGTGTTATCAATGTAAATTACTTTATAAGTTGTTGAAATGTTATTTTTAATATATTAGTTTTAAAAATATATTTTATTTCATTTTTATATTTGACCCCTCGTAAAAATGTGTTTGCTTCGCCGCTACAATATGGAAAATAGCAAAATTATTGAAATTTTCCTTTTAGATTTACATTAAGAAAATATATCTCTCAATGTTATACAATATTTCTATTGCATTTATAGTAAAAAAGTATATGAAAACTAATTAACTTCATATTTGTTATTATGTGAAGCCAATATGGGAAAATATGATGATGGAGGTGAAGAGGATATGACGATCGTTGAGTCATTGCAATTTAACTTTGATATCATACAAGTTGCTACGAGTGATTTCTCTAATTCTAATAAACTTGGACAAGGTGGATTTGGAATTGTTTATCGGGTATGATACCATTTTTATTCATTAATACATTTTTTCAAAACATTACAGTGAAAGTGATATAATTCACCATACACCAAACCAAAGCTAAAAGTGAAATATTTTCATTTTTCAGGGTAAACTGCCTAATGGGCATATGATTGCTGTCAAAAGGTTGTCAACAAATTCTGACCAAGGAGATGTGGAGTTTAAAAATGAAGTACTTTTGGTAGCCAAACTTCAACATCGAAATCTAGTTAGGCTACTTGGTTTTTGTCTAGAAGGGAGAGAAAGACTACTTATTTATGAATTTGTTTCAAATAAAAGTCTTGATTACTTCATATTTGGTAAGTTTGAATATCAACTTAACATACAACACAGCTGCACTATTACTATACATAGTATATATGGTTTCAAGTAAAAATTAAACTTGATAACAATGTGCTAAATTGTACATGTGTCATGCTAACTTGTGCTCTTAGGGCACATGTTCAGCATTAATGTTATTCCATTAATAGTAAAAATTTATTGAATTTTTTTTAATATTAAACGTTTTGAGCAATAAATTAACATAATTTCTATTAGTGGAATTCTTACCGTGTGCCCTAAACGTACAAATTAACATTTTCCATTGTACATAATAATATTAATAAGTCCGTCTTCACATAAACCGAGTTTTGTTTATTAACGCAACAAAATTGTACTTGGGCAAAAGATTAATATAAACTTGATTGGTATAGTAACCGGAGAAAATTGCAAACATTCATTAACGATTAAAATAAATAGACAAATATGACTAGAATATGATCACTTTACTTATTACGTACTATTATTATAGTTTGATTTGATTTGGTATTTTGAAATTGCTATCAAATTTTTAGCGCCCACGATTGTTGATTGACAACAAATACTAACAGCAAAAATATACTTTTGAAACTCATATGATCTTGGTTATACACGTAGATCCAACAAGGAAAACACAATTGAATTGGGAAAAGTGCTACAATATCATAAAAGGTATTGCTCGAGGTCTTCTTTATCTTCACGAGGATTCTCGTTTGCGCATTATACACCGTGATCTCAAAGCAAGCAATATTCTTTTAGACGAAGACATGAATCCTAAGATATCCGATTTTGGATTGGCAAGACGATTTGTTATCGGTCAAACTGAAGGAAGTACAAATAGAATCGTTGGAACCTAGTAAGTTTCGAAATAAGCTTGAGATTTTTAGTTGTTGCAAGCACTTAATTTCAATCAACTATAAGTGAAATATTAATTTCACTTTTAGTCATATGTATTAACCGTATGTAGCAACTGAATTAGTGAAAATTATTAATTTGAAATATCACAATATTCATTTAATTAAGCTTGTCTATTGGCATGCAGTGGATATATGGCACCTGAGTATGCGATGCATGGAGAATTTTCGGTAAAATCAGATGTCTATAGTTTTGGAGTATTACTTCTTGAGATTATAAGTGGTCATAAAAATAGTGCACACATTTTTCATGGGGAGGATATGGAGTATCTATTGAGCTATGTAAGTTATACTTTTCTTGCTATAATTTCTTCATTATCATTAAAAATAAAGATTAGAAGATTATGTGATCTATACATTATTGTATAAATTGATTGGTGACCTTATCTTACTTTGGTTATTTGCATATGAGCAATATTTCTTTTAGGCATGGAGAAGCTGGATAGAGGGGAGAGCTATTGATATTATAGATCCATCATTAAAAAACATTTCACAAAATGAAATAATGAGATGCATCCACATTGGTTTACTCTGCATTCAAGAAAACCTAATTGATAGACCGACCATGGCTTCTGTTGCAGTCATGCTTAATAGTTATTCTCTTGCTCTCTCAATACCTTCGAAACCTGCGTATTTTATCGGAAGTGGAACTAGAATGCTACCAGACATGCAGCTACATGTTGATAATGTAGGTGCAACAAGATTGAATGAATCGATGAACCAAGTCTCAATTACTGATCCATACCCTCGGTAGATTTAGATCATATGTTTTCTTTCTTTCTTTTTTCCCTTTTTTATATATAAAAAAACAGATCATGAGGGTGATATATTCTTTTATCTTCAAATTTTAGATATTTTGACTTTGTTGTTGATTGTGAAATTTATTTGTATTGATTTCGTCAAGGTCTATATGAACTATTGTTATAACCAAAAGGAAATTGTGTACACAATTTTCTCTTAGAACTACTCCTTGAATTTGCAGGTCAATGTTCTTCATATAAAAACATCAATTCAGTCTCCATGCATCACAGAGAATCAAAACACCATAATTCAAACAAAGAAAAATACAAACAAACCAAAATAATACAAGATGCTTTTCGTTCCATCAAAATCAATTCCATAAAAAATGAAAGTTTCTTATTTTGATAATCTTGAACAACTCAAACACAAACACTCCTCACAACCAATATTTATTATTGTTTTCTGAGTGATATGTTGGAACTTAAATTGTTCTCAAGAGGCATTTTTTTTTCTTTAAGAAAAACTGATGAAAACAACACAATTCAAATTTTCAAATATCTACAAATTGAATTTGTAGATACTCATTGAATTTTTCATTTTTAAACTTTTAAAATACTCATATCCCACATTCATAATAGGTACATTCCCACCTCACCAATATGTAATACTCCTCTAAATGTAATTTAAAATTCTGATATTGAAATGAAATTAACATGGTAAAAATGAAACGACTTTAGACCTTTAAAGTAATTTTTACCTTTGGCCTTTTCAAGCTTGGGATTACCTTCACAAATGATATTTCTTTTAAATGTGAAAAGATGAATTATTATAAATAACCCATTTTATAAAATGGAGGAATATTTGTATCTCTCATATGATACACCATTTTGCCCCCTTCCATTGCTCAATTATGTTTTTATTGTACTTCGAACTTTTTTGAATTAATTAGACTCACATACTTCATTTTGTTTTGCTCTCTAATTTATTCATTAAGTTTGAGATAACAAGTTTTCTATTAATGCTAATGCTGTTTTTTTGAGAAGCAAATGACAATACATATCAATCAAATAGTAAATGAGATCATTTTGTATTTTATTTAGTAAATGATTCCTTCACTTTGACTTTAATCTAATCCCATAATCATTTTCTTTAGAAACTTCAACTGCTTCATTAATTTCAGCTGAAACATCACTCCAGGAAGGATGATACACATCATTCTCGTTCACATAATTTGTTTATGCATTCTAGGTAATAATTAGTGGTCCCATATAAGTGAGAATTTCTAAATGTATATATATACTAGGTAATGTTGTAGACTTGAAGTGAGGTGGCCTTTTTTGGGTACAATACAAATAGTAGTATTTTATTTAGTAGTAAAACTCATATCTACCAGAGTTTGCATCTTACCACATCTTCAAAATTTTACTAATTTTTTATTGAATTTGTCATTTTTAAACTTTTAAAATACTCATATCCCACATTCATAATAGGTGCATTCCCACCTCACCAATATGTGTGTTGCGCCACCTCAAACACCTTCAAGCATCTCTTGTAAGAATATTTATGTAAGATATAATTGAATGATTACTCTTGGTTGGTTATTGAAAAATTGTACCATTATATATCCAAAATTTTTTAAAAAAAAAAACAGCGAGAAAACAAAGAAATTAACCTTTTTTTTTTGGTAAAACAAAGAAATTAACTTTAAAAAGAGGTACTGCAGTACTCCTTTAAATGTGAGAAGTTGTTAAAAAGAGATATTGTAGCTAGTAGTCCTCTAAATGTAATTTAAAATTCTGATATTGAAATGAAATTGGCATGGTAAAAATGAAACGACTTTAGACCTTTAAATTAATTTTTACCTTCGGCCTTTTCAAGCTTGGGATTACCTTCACAAATGATATTTCTTTTAAATGTGAAAAGATGAATTATTATAAATAACCCATTTTATAAAATGGAGGAATAATTCTGACTTCTGGAGATTAATGGCCTGTCGTGAAGCTTCTTCATAAGTAGCCAAAATATTCTTCATACAAACAGTCTCACGTTCACAAGTTCTAAAGAAAAGAAAGCAATCGTATGCAAAGAAAAGATGAGAAATAACTGGTGCATCAGTGCATATCATAGTACCTTTAATGTCATTACGACGTTCAACTTCACTAATAAGGGAGGAAAGACCTTCAACACAAATGATGAACAAATAAGGTGAAAGGGGATCACCCAGACGAAGGTCGCACCCTGGTACAATAGGACTCACCGATGCTCCATTAACCAAGACCGAGTAATCAACCGTCTCAACACAAAGCATAATCCAGTTAACCCATCGAGATGAGAAACCCATTTGAATCATGATATCTCGTAGATAATCCCAATCTAGTCTATCATAAGCTTTACTAATGTCCAACTTACGTGCAACATCCCCACTATTTCCTTTAGCCTTTGCCTTCATATAGTGAACAATTTCAATAGCCACCATGGCATTGTCTAAAATGGATCGACCTGGGACAAAAGCTGACTGATTAATAGAAATACATTTATCGAGCACCTGTTTGAGCCTATTAGCAAGCACCTTGGCTACAATTTTATACACAACATTACAGAGAGCAATAGGCCGCCAATCTTTCATGGAAGTCTGTGAATCACCTTTTGGAATAAGTGTAATATTAGTATAATTGACATGTGGTGGGAAAGCACCACTTTCTAGCCAATGACAACCTTCCTGATAAACTTCATGACCACAAGTGTCCCAAAAATGTTGATAGAAACCTGGATTGAAACCATCTGGCCCCGGACATTTATCTGCTTGCATGGAGAAAGTTGCATGTTTGAACTCCTCTAGGGTGAAGGCCGCAGTTAACATATCGTTATCATCCCCCATGATTGAAGTTGGAACCAAATTAATGACACTAGCATGCAAACTCAGTGTTTTTTGAAAGAGATGCATGAAATAATTACGCGTAATATGCTTCAGACCATCTTCATACCGACATTCAAAACCATTCTCATCTTCAAGATGCACAATTCTATTTAGCTTTCTTCTAGTGTTGGCTGCCGCATGGAAAAACTTCGTATTAAGGTCCCCCTCACGGTACAAAAATGTCTTAGCACGCTATTTCCAAAAAATATCATCTTTGATTAATAATTTATCCAACCTATGCTTTAACATGTTGAAATAACTCACATTAGAGGCATCCACATGCAAACGGACAGCTTCAAGCTTACGTTGAGTCTTGCGGATCTCTTGTCTAGTGTTTTGATTGGCATTCATGCTCCATTTAGTGGGGTCCACAACACATTGTTCGAGTTTATTCACAAGAGGACGAGCACCATAACCTTACCATCTTTGAGAAACAAAAGGTCCAAATTCGGGTTCAACAAGCCACGCATTCTCAAAGCAAAAGCGACGTATACCACAACTAGAAGCAGGTTGTGGAGTACAATCTAGCCAAAGAGGGTAGTGATGATTGGAGGATGTGGTAGTAAGACATTCAAGTTTTGCATTTTGAAATTTGTCGAACCAACTATCATTTGACATAGCTCTATCTAATTTTTCCTCCACAGCTCGATCCGTTCCGAGGCTTTTGAACCAAGTGAAAGGATAACCATCCATGTAAATATCTGCAAGTCCAGCATCCAAGACAGCTTGTCGGAAACCTTGAATAAGCTAAGGTTGACGATCAGACCTTCCTTTCTTTTCATCAGCTGATAATATATCATTAAAATCTCCAATAATTCACCAAAGAAGTTGGGAAAGGTCGATAGTTGACGAATTAAATTCCAAGATGCTCTTCTCCTTTCTCCTTTTGGCATCCCATAGAATCCAGTTAGCCTCCATCTGCCCCTCAAAGAATCATTAACCTCAATATCAATATGATTTTGGGAGAAATTTGTGATAGCACAATTAAAGTTCTTATTCCATAAACATGCCAAACCACCTCCTCTACCGATACGGTCAACAGAAAAACAGTAATCAAAAGCCAACATATATTTCAAATCTTCAATTTTATTAGACGTTGTCATTGTTTCAGAAAGGATTATTGCATCCGGTTTATAGGTCCGGACTAGGTACTTTAAATTGGGAACCGTGCTCGGACTTCCTAAACCCCGACAATTCCAACTGATAACGCTCATTATTAGACACCAACCTGTGTCCTGTGTTGCACCTGAACTGATGTAAACTAGGCTGGAATTAAACCGACAGGAACACTTTGCAAACATGCAAACCGTACCCTTGAAAACCAAAGCATAAAAAAATCATGGAAAGCCTCTTATGCTAATTGCAATCAAAACAATGAAGGGGAATACGTGACACATGATACTAGCAATCAAAAGCAAAAGTGGGAAGACAAACAAAAAGCAAGCGGTGCAAATACAAACACAGCACACATGAGGGAATCAATGAATTTTCACAAAGGGATGGTGCTATGAAATCAGACACAAGGAGAAACAAACAATCAAAGCGATGGGAAACAAGCACAAACAATCAAGATTGAGAAAGCTTCAAACTGATCGACACCAGACTCGCACAAAGGGGCGGCGGAAAACCCTAGGAGAGAAAATCGTATATTGCTTAAAGATACTTACTCAATAGTTATTACTATATATTTTTATTTTCGCTAAATGTCATCAGAAGAAACAAGAGCTTCAAAGCAGCAGAACACCAGCTCCTTGGCCAACAATAAATATTCAATAGGTATGGTAAATTCTTATTAAAGTTGTAAGTTGTATCAGATTTTTTGGAGGGGAATTTATTCTTGTATATCTGAATAGAGGTTTCACGCATGAAATTGTTGCATTAGAATGTTTAGATGATTTCATGATCAGAAATTTCATAGCATAATAATGATTATAATGTTATGGAGAAGTTTAATTAGCTTTGTACAATTTTCCTACCATTTTATAAAGACAGCTAAACCTTTTGTTTTCTTCATTAAAATGACAGATATTTTACTGGTTTGTACATATACAATACGGACAAATTAAAAGATGTCTACACTCAATATAGAGCATAAGCCAAGTCAACAAATTAAATACGTATTAAGAAGTCATTTAATGGTTCTCAGTTACAGTTAGAATAAATGTAGATTTCTATGTTGTTGAGCACACATGCATTTTCCATATTAGTGGTCCCATATAAGTGAGAATTTCTAAATGTGTATACTAGGTAATGTTGTAGACTTGAAGTGAGGTGGCCTTTTTTGGGTACAATACAAATAATATTTTATTTAGTAGTAAAACTCATATCTACCAGAGTTTGCATCTTACCACATCTTCAAAATTTTACTAAATTTTCATTGAATTTTTCATTTTTAAACTTTTAAAATACTCATATCCCACATTCATAATAGGTGCATTCCCACCTCAAACACCTTCAAGCATCTCTTGTGAAAATATTTATTTAAGATATAATTGAATGATTACTCTTGGTTGGTTATTGAAAAATTGTACCATTATACATCCAAAAAATAAAAAAAAAGTTTCATTTGTGCTCATAATCCCCAAATGGCACTTGAATAGCTTAACATGGAAAACAACCATATCATTTGTGCTCACAGCTTGGTGGATTTGATCCTATTTTACTAACTCCTCTGTCATTTTCTTCCTCCATTGTCTTTGACATAACTTCTATTCCCATTGCGCCCTTTAACTGAAACAAAAACATAAACGTAATGAAACAATATACTCTTTCTGTCACTATAAGATAACAAAGAAAGAATAAACTCATGTACATAAATTATAAATCACTACCTTCACAGTTCACATGCATTGTCACTTAATTAGAAACCATACGCCAACTCCAATGGAAACTATGCCACAAAGAGATAAAGGGGGTAGTAAAGCCGGAGGTGGTGGAGATTCAAATGTGATGTTTATCAAGGCCGGGTTCATTGGTAATGGTGGGCTGATTATTGTTTCATCTGATGGAGCTACTGGTTCTGATGATGGAGATTCAAATGTAATGTTTATAAAGGGGTTCATTGGTAATGGTGATGGTGAAGGTCGTGGTGGTGAAGCAGGTGAAGGTGTTGGTGGCAGGGAGTGGTGAGTGATGTTGGGTGGTGAAGATCCACCATCAACAACCAGAGCTAAGATGACAAAGAAGAACAAGGTTTTCATCTGGTGGTCGGCAAATAGTATAGGAGAAGCCGGATAGGGAGGGAGGGAGGGAGGGAGATGTGAGGCTTTCAAATTCTCTTTAACTTACTCTTAAGTTTTGTGATTCTATCTCATTTCCTTCCCCCTTTATCCCTTATATATGGGCTCTGAGTTGTCTTCATAGTAAAAAACACAAGTGTACAGTAACATTTTAAATGGGTAGTTCAAAAGCAATATTATAAATCCGTGTAGAATTTTAACTATATTGTTATGGCAAGTTATCTGCTTAATTAAATGATATAAATACTTTCATATCTTATAGTATAACATGACAACGACTTGTACCAAACAAAAGAAACATGATAATGACCGATTACTTTTACCTTAAAGAAAATCTATTTTAACCCTTGATTTTTGCCCAAAATCAATAGAGTGAAAAAGAAATATTACAATGTGATCACATGAGTTTCCATTAACAATGAAAGTTGCTACATTACTCATCTCCGACTCATTACTTGGCCAGCAAATAGTACATGTTACAATTACCTTAAATGAAACAGTTGAAATAAGATATTTATATGAATTGAAACAGTTAACTTAATTAGTACTAGCACAAATTTTTTTTTTGGAGCAAATACTAGTAGTATATTAATATATTTAGTTGAACTAATACGTTAAATGAAAATGGTATTATATAAAAATTAATAAATATTGTCTTTATGTTCTTTTGTCTTTATATTTTTATATGACAAAAAATATTTAAAAAGAAAAGAAAGTAAAATATTATCATTTATAGTGAGACAATCCCTCTCAAAAAAACATCTATAATGAGAATTTTTTTTCCTTTTCGAAATAACCTATAATGAGATATAAAGTGACTAATATAAGTATTAATAAAATGAAGTTCAATGTTACAAAAATTGTGTGGTCCCCATGGTATTGTTGCTGTTCTTGTTTTTCTTTTGTTTTGCTTGTCTTTATGTGTTATTGACGATGATGTAGACTTTATCTGATCAAAAGTTTGGAATTAAAAATTTCACTTCCAACAAGGACCACGAAAACATTCATACTTGAAGGCATAACGCAGTTTGGTGTGCACTACAACATACGTCAGATGATTATTATTATTCTTTTTTTAGAAAACGGAATTATGGATTTTGATTTTTTGGTTTAGACTATTAGTGGTTTTAGTAATTAATAGTTAAAATAAAATAATGATGTGGAAATTAAGTGTGGACATTTGTAAAATTTTGGTTGACAAATCACAATCCACGTCAACATTGACTAATAATTATCAAACAAAATAACCCAATTGAAAATAAATATATTGGTTTAGTTTAAGAACCTGATAAATTTTTTTTATTCAAGTACTTATTTATCCTTGTGGAATAATCAATTTTTGTCTTTGGAGGCCACATGATATTACTGAAATATGTCATGTCTTCGCTTCCGGTTTACTTTCTTTCTTGTGGGTGGGGTAGTGAGGATAATAGGAAAATAACTTCGATAAAATGGGACTCTATTTGTGTTCCAAAGGATGAGGGAGGTTTGGGGGTTCGGAGGTTAGGAGCTTTTAATTTATCATTGTTGGAAAAATGGTTTGGAGGATGTTGATAGATAAGGAGGGCTTATGGTTGAGAGTATAATTGTCATTGTACTATTGTTTTTCACTTGCAATTTAATATTATAAAATAGTTATTGGTGGGACCTGTATAGACCATTTGTTAGAGGGTTGAAATGGTTGGATACCTATTAAGTATTATTATTAAAAATGTATAAAAAAACAATGTGATTATGTGGGACCCGTTTAAAACCTCTTAATCGAGAATCTCTATTGTGGATGCTCTAAAATACCCAAACAACTAAAGTTGATATTTTTTCTGTTAACTTTTTTTTTTCATTCTCAATTTCTCCTATAGTCAATCTGGAAATTAAGAACAATACATTGTTAATTCATTAACAAACTCATTAAATATATTATTTTTCAACATCTCAAGAGACATTTTTTCTTCAATAATATATGAAATGATTTTAGATTTACAATTTTTTTTAGGGAAGATTTACATAAAAATTTATTTAAATTATTTATATCATATAAACTTAGAATGTAATTGTCAAATTTAAAAAATAAAGATCTAGTAAAATGATATTAAACGAGGTAATATTCTATTGATTAATAATATTCTCTCTTTTTTGGTTACGTTTCATTTTCATCACCTGCTTCAAAAAAACCACTACCATCATCATACATTGTTACCGTAAGAACCAAATTTCTTTTTCAATCCTTTTTATTTATTTTTTAATGGTAATTGTTTATTTTAATGAGTTTGTCAAGAAACAACCTGTCTGCATTTTTGAAACCATGTGATTAGGTGGTTAAACATCTAATTTCGTATTACTTGATGATTGACCTAGAAATTTATTAAACAAAGCTTCTTTATGTGGTGTGAATGCTACTGTTGAAGAATATAATGGATTTTAATGGTGTTGGTGAGAAAGTACATGTCTATTTGTCAATCTTCACAATCTCCACTGTTAGTATAATGTTTTCCTCTGTTTATTGTGCATTTGGATGCCTTATTCGGAAAATCAAAAGGAAAGATACAATCAAAATAGGCAGGGGAGAGGAGCATAGCCAACACCTCTACCCTCAAATTCAAACCTAAAAAATCTCACTATAATACAACCTTCTAAACAAGCATCCTGATGAAAGAATGTTACTGTCAACACAAAAAAGTACTAACATACCACTAACAGCAATTGGTGTAGCAGACTTGTAAAAAACAGTACTACTCAAACTTTATTTCCAAGACATTATCTTGATTTCATTAACCACCTCTTTGGTATCTCTACTCCCTTTCTCGAAAATAATCCCATTCCCCGTGTTCCAAAGAAACCAAAGAGTTGTATGCCCAATCAACCAATTCCATCAATCTATAAATTAACTGTACTTTGGACATGGTTAATAGGTAAATATAGAAAAACAGTTAAGCCTGAAAAACTGGAGACAGAGTGTGCCAAATCTTTATAGCGTCGTCCACATTAGATACAAATTTTGCAAACCAATCAGCACATTCATTAGCTTCTCTGAACCGAGCTAGCTGCATATGTTTATGGAGTGAAATTGTTGAAAAGTATCATCAATTATATCCAAGCCAGCTCCAAGCTCTTAAAAATAGAAATTGGAGCAGTCAACTAAATTAGTTGACTGCCACGGCTAGTTTTGCGAGAATTTCAAAAATAGCTAACATTATTTTCGACATAGTAGGCCGCCAACTGACATTCTAGTAGATGGAGTTTGTTCCTTTGTATCAATTCGATCAAAACATGACAAGTTATAATGGGACTGACAGTAGCCATAAGATGATGATGGTGATGAAGATGAAATGAAGGAACATACACATGAAGAATATGAGAATCAATCAAGTACTTAAAAACATGCAATGGAACACATATGAAGTCTCTCAATATCAATCCTCAACTGAATGAAATAACCACATGTTTATTTCTAGTCTAAATGAAGTTAATTTTTCTCAAAATAAATAAAATATGTGCACATAACAAAATGAGGAAAATTCAAACTGAATAAGAGTTTCATCAAAATAACAAAGGTTTAATAAAAAATTACATCGTGGAACCAAGTCCCATCCGTACTACATGATCCTTAAAATTCTTTGGTGGTATGCCTTTAGTCAAAGGATCAGCAATCATCAACTCTGTGCTAACGTCTTCAATGACCACTTTATTTTCCTTAACACGTTCTCTTACAACTAAGTATTTAATGTCTATGTGTTTACTTCGACTTCCACTTTTGTTGTTCTTAGCCATAAAAACTGCAACAGAGTTGTCACAATATATCTTTAATGGTCTCAAAATGGAGTCGACAACTTTAAGACCAGATATGAAATTCTTCAACCACACACCATGCGAGGTAGCCTCAAAACAAGAAACAAACTCAGCTTCCATAGTGGAAGTAACAGTCAAGGTCTCTTTGCACTTCTCCAAGATACAGCTCCACTGGCTAGCATAAAAACATAACCCCATGTTGATTTTCGAGTATCAATGCAACCAACGAAGCCTGAGTCAGAGTAGCCAATTACTTCCAAGTTATCTGTTCGTTTGTACATGAGCATGAAATTCTTTGTTCCTTGAAGATATCTTATCACCTTCTTTGCAGCTCTCCAGTGGTCAACACCTGGCCACTCCCCGCCCTCGTCAGCCATGTGTATTACACACCACATGTTTAACATTAGGTGTTTAGCAATTTTGTGTAATAAGCTTCAATTTTATTGTAAATGTACTATAAAAGTATTTATATATTAATAAAGTGAGAATTTATATCATGTTTGTCTCTTTACTTTTTATTTACTTTTTTTGTCATTCTCCATTATGTAATTCTTAATAATATACGTCACCGTGCATCTTACGGTCCCTTCACTCGACACATCTGCGATGCTCAAATCCCCTGTGGGCTGGAGAAACCACTTCAGATGGACTCCTACGATGGGACAACGAATCCAAACGAGTACATTGAAAACATCAAGGCCATCCTCACCTACAGATCAATGCGGGGAGCCGTGAAATGTAAGCTCTTCATTACTACGCTCCGACGAGGAGCCATGACATGGTTCAAAAACCTACAGAGGATATTTATTGACTCATGGGACGATTTGTGCCATGAGTTCACTGCTCATTTCACTGCTTCGAGGACCCAACCCAAAACTGTGGTGTCCCTCGAAGAAATAGTACAAGCGAAGAGCGAACCTCTCAGAGACTACATTGAGAGGTTCAATAAAGAAGTTGTGCAAGTACGAGGTGTCGACGAGTAAATGAAAAGGTACCTCATTGCAAAAGATCTGCGTGTAGACACAGACGTGAAAAAGGTTGTCCAGCTCGATCGCTCAAGGACTCTGAGCGAGTTCCTAGCGATCGCCAAGACGTACATCCGATACGAGGAGCTATACGCGGACAACCTCAACAAATCCAGGAAGAAAGAGTCTGCTGCTGAATCTTCAAAAAGCCCTTCTAAGAAAAGAGGAAGGAAGGCAAATCTGTCCGTGAAGGCAAAGGACCAGTCGGTCGCTTCACGGTATACACACCATTGGCCATGTCCAGCCGTTTAGGGAAAAAATCCAAGCTGAGTTTGCAACTTCCCATGTGAAAGAAGCTGGGATCAAACCCTTGGTCATGTCTTATTTTTGGTCAATGGGGGTTAAAATTGGTATTTTTTATGGTTTATAGGGTATGAGTATAATTGTTGGGGTATATGGTAAAATTACCTTTAGTAGAACAAATGGGGCCCAACTTATCTATCTTATCATTTATTAGACCAAAATTAAAACAAAGTGAAAACAGGACAAAATTTGGCAGGGTACAATAATCAGAGTGACAAAATGTCTTAATCTTTTGTGGTCATCCTCAAGTTGGGTACAACAAAGCTAGCCTACAATATTGACAATTCAAAAGTATATAACGAAACCAAACAAATAGTAACAACATTACTTGCAATCATGTGATGGAATGAAGACTTTGAGGCAGTTCCATTTCTCTATTTTTCGTTTTTCTTGCTTCTTTAATCTCATCATAAAAGTAAGACACAAAGCCCCAAAGTGAAAGCACCAAAGCAACCCCTTTCTCTGCTTGAAATTTCTCTTTGTAGACAATAACAGCTAAGATTTCAGTTATGGGAAGAAATGCAGCAATTATAATGCCAGATAGCAATGAAGAGGCACAAAAGATAACTCCAATCGCTCCTAAGAAGAAAAATTGCCACATTATAGCACTCCACACTAGCACAACATAGTACTTTGTTTCCCCAAGCTTGAAATCCCTTGCTTCCCTTGGAATCACCTACGAAATCGTACTCATTTATCACTAATGTAAAACATAAGGTTTTGTTATATTAAATATCTCTATAATCATATATGTATAGTAAGTTGTTGTGGTTTAAAACTTTTTTATATAAAAAAAATCATATTAATTTACTATTTTTAACAAATATTTTTCATTTTGATAAATAAACACAATGTAAAACATGGAAGTCGGCACAAAACTATGAGATGAGTTTGTATTTTATGCGGTAAGAAAAAGTGCAGTGAGGAAATTAATAAATCAAATGTAATAAAGAATTAAAACCAAATGTAATAATTATTCTTAGAATTCACAAAAAGTCATCAATAATTCAATATCAATGGGACATACCACGAGTTTTGAGAAACAAAAAGAGAGCAATATTTGCTCAAAAAAAAAAAAAAAAGAGAGCAATATTCGGGGGGAAAAGAAGAGAGCACCTTATTCTAATTCTATATTTTTTTTGCACCACAATATTCTAATTCTATTATTAAAAACAAAAGTATTTGTTATTCTTAGATTCTATAATAATGAGAATAACACACATTCTAAAGACATACTTAATAGGAAAAAAAACACGTGTACATTTGATTGGTTACTAATTTGTTTGGTTACTAAGGTGTTAATTTGAAAAATAAATATAATTTTTGGTTAAAAGTTTAAAGTTTAAATAAAAAAGAAAAAAAACATGGTTAAAAGTTAAAATTAACAAGAGTGAGACAAAGAAGATAAAATTGTGAGTGTACAGAGTATGGTTAAAAGTTAAAACAATAGAGTGAGAAAAAGAAGATAGATCACCTTAAAATCATTGTCTATGATCATCCCAGCAACGCAAAACAAAGTAGCAAAGAAGCACATAACAAGCTGAATCTCCATAACAAGAGAATAAGTAATAACTTGTTTACTCTTTTTATAAACCAACTCCAACAACGGTAAAACAAATCCATACAAAGCAGCAGAAGCCAATATCATAACAAAACCAATCACATAATCCTTAGTAGACTCACCAACAAGTCTATCTCCACCATCAGAATTCAGTGCCAAAACAACACTCCCAAGGGTCAACAAAAAAATAGAGTTAACAGAATACGCCGTGAACTTATGCTTCACAAGAAAAAACGCGAAAACCGCGGTGAAAGCTAAGTGTGATGATTGAATTAATGAAGAAGTTGACACCGGCAGGCGCTTTATGCCACAGGCGTAGAGATAGTCGTCTAAACCGGTGAGAACTCCAATGACTGCCGAGGCGATAAACAAAGGTGGTTTCATTGAGACAAAGTTGATGTTATTGTTGTTGCCGTTAGGGTTATGGTAACGGTAACGGTTGTGGATGTGAGAAATGGTTAAGGGAATGAGAATTATTGGGAAGGCAGATGTTTCAAGGAAGCTTGAGAGCCATACACGTTTGCCGCCATGGATGAAGTATAAACGCATTACTAGTGGTCCACCACATGTTCCTATAGCTAAGAGGATTGAGTTTAGTATTAGAAGGAGTTTCTTCATGCTTCTTGTTTTGCTTTCTTCTTCTTCGTTAATTATTCTTTCCACCATGGCTGGTTAATTATTTGCTAGAGTAGAGGTTATTGTTTATTCTTTTTTCTTCTATATGTGTGTCTTAACTCTTAACATGTAAACAAGTATGGATGTGAAGTGTTGACTAGTCAAAAGATGGAAGATATTTTTTTAAGGTAAATGTTAAGAGTTTCATTTGATGAGATAAAGTCTAAATAAATCTATAAATGGGGTGATTGTTAGGGGTCGGTAAAAAAACCAAAAAACTAAACTGAATTGAAAAAAAAAACTGAATTATTACTAACAATTCTGAAACTGAACTGAAATAATTCAGTTTGGTTTAAAACAGTTCAGTTCGATTCGAAACAGTTTGATTCAGTTCGGTAACTAAAATTCGATTTCGTTTTTTTTTTCTTCATATTTTTTTCAAAGGTATCAATAATAACATTTCAGTTCGGTTTAGAACAGTTCAGTTCAGTTCGAAATACAAACAGTTCAGTTCAATTATTTTAAATTTAGTTAACAGTTTAGTTTGGTTCGATTTAGTTTTCATCCGAAACTAAACCATACCACCGCAGTGATTGTCACTCTAAAAGACAATTCTTTAATTTTTGAATGAGACTTAACTTAAATTTGAGGTATTCTTCCCTGGTCACAAAACCAAATCAATAATCTTTGGACACAACACATAAAAAGATTCTCCTCAAAATATTTAATCATCTTTTTTATCAATTTCCTCTTTATTATCAAAAATATACTTCTTTATGTGTGTGTGACCAAACACTATTTCTTTACCTTAAATTTTATGATGATATCAAGTTTATCAACAATATGTTAGAACATCTATTGGATCATCACTACTATCTAGTCACTACGATCACATTTCAAATATTCAATTCTAAACGTAAGAGAAGGTGTAAAACGACCCACATAACTTTGGTACCCATTAAATTGATATGGTGATGTTATCGAAATGTCAAACTTTTTTTTTTTGTATAACTACAAGTCTACAAGTGTTTTGGAGTAATAATTTTTTAGAGACAAGACAGGAGCTCATCAAATGGCTCGTCTCGCCTCAAAAAAAAAAAAAAGTCTACAATATATTAATTAAATTTGCGTGAAATTCTTAGTATTCATCTTAGTGAGATTTGTTTATACTATTGAGTTAAATTTGATTTGGACATTGAAAGAAATCAAAACGTTGGAGCCCGATGAAAAAGCTCGTCATCTCGCGAGAAGGCTATTAATTTAGATTCGGTTTTGTTTCTGTTTAGTTTATATTTTAAAATTTATGTCTTTAATCCTAGTCTTTCACAATTTCACATTAATATTTAGTATAAATTATGTTGTTGCACTTTTTTTTTAACAAATGTGTACTTGAATCGGTGAACGTTAGTTTTTCTTTTCTATTC
>Ga0315913_1002264_pt1 | contig 22397 bp, 22 predicted proteins | sample MpolsnodulesMG_FD_207736 | JGI IMG/M metagenome (GOLD analysis project Ga0315913, IMG submission 207736) | Medicago polymorpha root nodule microbial communities from Los Angeles, California, United States - small nodules | ecosystem: Host-associated > Plants > Roots > Nodule | place: USA... | reverse complement strand
CGTGCTTTGTTTTTTAGAGGCAACAATTCCTTTTAGGTTTTCCTTTCTCTTTCATTCTTTATTTTTGTAGGGAATATTAATAAAAATGCCTATAGTTAAGGTAATATTAATTTTAGGTAACATTATCGCCCTTTATTTTATTTTTTACCGATTTAATCATGTGTTATAAAGTGTCAATATTATATCATTTTTTATGGGATTCTTTCAATGAAATCTAGGTTTCGATGTTTGTATGTTGAAGGTTTAGGGTTGTTTATGAGTATGATGAGTTTTTGATAAATTTTTGCTTTTGTTTTTAATAAAAAAGGATAACAATGTTGATATTTCTTTTAGAATTAAGTTAAGGGACAAGTTATTTAATTTTGCTTTTTTTTTTCTTCTAACTTTCCATTGCAAATTATTTCTCTTTCAATTTTGAGCATTTTTTAGAAGATACTGCAACATTTTACATTCCGAGGGTGAATGACCAATTGATTTACACCATTCAAGACCCGATTTGCCTTCTACTTTTGAGATCATCATGCTAGAAACTGGCTGTGAGGGATTCACAAATGTTATTATAATAATAACCGAAAACTTAGGTTAAGGTCTTTGTTTGAGAAAGGTGGACAGAAGAATAAGGTGAAAGGGATGATGTTGAGATACAATGAAGCTAAAAAAAACAATTGGCGTGACAAAAACTATATAGGAGACATAAAAACCCTAAAATTTAGGTGAAACAAACCCAAGTAGTCAGTAGAGCCATAAAGCAAAAACTATAGGGTTGGTCATTCCCACTAAGGCAAAGCAAAAAAATAAAGAAACACGAACATGACATAGAGTCCGAAAGTTCAATATTTGTTTTAGCGTATGTGGCTCTTGGAAAGAAGAAATTAAAATGCTCTCCTCCTCGATGAAATATTTGTAGTGTCGATCGAATAAAATTATATTTTTTTCGTCTTAAAATAACCAAGTCAATTGTAAAAAAAAAAAAAACTGTTTTAAAATAATTAGACTCATAATATTAATTATAATTCTAATTAATATTACTTTTATCATTCTTAATTTAATACATTTTATTTTGTATTTATAATAATGGAGAATGCACATTTGACAAGACACTTAAAATCATTTTTCTCTTTCTTTCATATATATATTTTTTAAGATGCTTGTGAAATGAACAAAAATTTAGTTATTATAAGACGCATGGAGTAGATTGTTAGTAGAAATGTTTTTTATACAGTGAATCAACCACAATGGTCAAATACTCAAATCATTATAACCGTTTGATTTTGATCACAATTGTAAATTTGTAACTGTTGCTGAATTATGTGTCATTGGTTAATTTTGGTTGACAATCACATAACGGAAGACAACAAGAGATGAATTATTCAAGTGGACCATCATATATCCACAAAGTTTTGCATTCGAGAGTTCCGAACATTTGTTTTTTGCTAAAGGATCTTGTCATTAATTTATAGGGTTAATTAAGTTTTTAGTCCCTATAAATATTCATAGTTTTGTTTTTAGTCCCTACAAAATAAAATCATACTTTTTAGTCTCTGTAAAATTTTCCATCAGCATTTTTAGTCCCTAATAAATTTTTTCATCAGCACTTTTAGTCCCTGTAAAAAAAATTCATCAACAGTTTTGGTCCCTAAAATGCTTAAGGAAAATGTCACAGGAACTAAAAAGTGTGATTTTATTTTGTAGGGACTAAAAACAAAACTGTGAATATTTATAGGGACTAAAATCTAAATTAACCCTAAATTATATAAGAGGTCCTAAGTTATTTAGTTATAATAAATTGGTTTTTTTATGTTTTTTTTTATACCACTTAGATCTTTCGAATTATTTAACTATAACAATTTAGGAAGTTTAAATCTTAAAAATGTAAGTTATTCGAGGTTTTAAAATTACAATTAAATAATTTAAAGGATTTAAGTAATACGAAAAAACTTAAAAGACTAACCTATAACTTAAGAGACGTAAGTGGTGCAAAAAAAAGTTAAAAGATCAACTTATTATAATTAAATAACTTAAAAGATTTATGATGTAATTTAGCCTTTGTTTTTCAATTTTCCTTCCGATAGCAAGGTTTTTTTTTTTAATGGCCTTCGGTTAGCAAGGTGTGGACTTGTATTTGTTGGGCACCAATTAGCAATAGGAAAATGCAAGCATTGCATTTTTAATTTTTATTGGTAGTTTAACGTTGGTATATCAAGGGTGAGTAATATGTCTCACATTGGATGGAAAAACGAATGTTAAACACTTTATAAGTTAGATGATCTATTAACTAACTAATTATGTCTTGAGTTTTATGGCAAAAGTATGATAAGACCCAAAGTGATGATCCCCTGGACCCCTTCATGACCTAACATTGGTATATGTTCGACAAAGGTTCGACCGACTCCTTGTGTCGTAAGTCTTCCTAATCAAGGTTGTTCAGGCGACATATCCCGTTGAATGTGGCAATGACGGTACAAATAGAAGTTGATGAAAAAACTTCTGTTTGAGGGGGCATACCCATGAAGAATAGATGGACTCACTCGAAGGAGAGATTAGTGAGAGGACCTATAAACCTAATGCCTTAAGGTTTTTGGTAAAAGTGTGATGTCTCTTTCACTTGTATAAATGTTCGATACCCGATGTGATGATCCCTCTAGACCCCCCTCATGAGTCATGACATAACAGTGGTATCAGAGTTGAGGTTTGAAAGGAGTTCAATCAACTCCTTTTGTCAAAAGTCTTCATGAGCAAGGGTGTTCAGGCAGCGTATCCCGTTTATTGCAGCTACGACGATACATGTAGAAGTGGATGAAAAGCTTTTGTTTGAGGGGGCATACGACATATCCATGAAGAATGAATGGACTCACACTCAATGGAGAGATTAGTGAGAAAACCCATAAATTCAATGTTTTAAGTGTAGCGTCTCTCTCACTTGTATGATTGTTCGAGATCCGATGTGATGATCCCTCAGACCCCCTCATGACCTAAAACTTCTTCCCTTAGATTGTATGGAATGTTCCTGGGATTATCATCGTAAAGGTGCATGTACCCTCTCCCTTTGTACTCCTTGTAATTAAAAAAAAACACTTTTAAAATTACACGCATGGTTGATCGAAAGATGTGTTTGTATATGGAGCATGCAACTCATTTAAAGATTATAAGATATGACTTTGTTAGGGATATTCTTTTTTATATATTCAGGTGGGTGGGAGTGTCAGTGAAGAAGGAGACCCCTGTGAACTTCCTGAATGACTCGCTAGATAGAAGATTGACACTTAGGTCTGCAGATGTTATGGTGTACGGATGAGTAGGAGGAAAACATGCAAGTGCGGACTTGACCTGGGGTTTCACTACTCGTGGGATTAGGGATCGGGTTTTTTACGGTATGACATGCAACCCTAAAAGTTGCGTCAAACAAAGTGGTCAAACATAAGAAAGCGTGTTTTGACAATCAAAATGCTTTTATATAATGATTTTTATATATATAAAAAAAATGATATAGGAACGATGCTTTTGTACCATTTCCTTTCGACACTTTTGCCTTCCTAACATCAGAGGTTGTTGCCCTTCTACATAGAGTTCAAAGGATCATGCACATCAATGTCATGACTTCTATGTCCATGAATGTTGTGTTTACGATGATTGATTTTACTATCCAAAAAGGTCTAGCGGCGCAGCTTATTGCATGTTTGTCATCTATTCATGTGTAATTAATCATTGATATATAATAGTAATAAATAAAATTTAATCCAAAAAAAAAACTATACTACTTTTTTTATATAAAAAAAAAAAAGAAAAAACTTCTACTACTATCAAACTATACTAAAAACTTCTAAAATTACACATTATTTGATCGATAACAATCAGACTGTGTGAATATGATTGTGTGTGATCTAAAAATCACTTTTACCTCAATTGCTTCATTAAAACCACACCTATGTGATTTATGAATCAATATCGAAGGAAAAAAAAGTTTTTTCTCTAATTTCAATGGATAAATCTACAAAGAAAAATTATGTTTTTTTTTCCTTAACAATGATAAACAGACCCATCTAAATTCCATACATTTATTCAACATTTTAACTTTTCCTTATCTTTCTCTTCCTATCATATCTATCACATCATTATATTTTTGGCTTAAATGCATTTGTGACCCCTTAACTTTTAAAAATTATGATTTTGGGCTGCTAACAAAAAAAAATAACAATTTTACCTCTTAATTTTACAAAACGTTGCAAAGTTGTTAAGAAGACGCCACATGTCCAAAAATAGGGAGGCAAAATCACAACTTTTTGTAAAGATAATGGACCAAAATATCTTATTTTCCTAAAGATAGAGGGTCAAAAGAGTATATTTCGCCAAAATTAGAGGGTCAAAAAGAATATTTCCATAAAGATCGAGGTCAAGTTTTTATTTTCAAAATCACAGCGTTTTAAAACATAAAGGGGAAAAATTGCATTTAAGCATATATTTTTCTGTTTCTATATCTTTGTTTAAATGTATATACACTACATCAAGTATAAATTAAACATTTTTTTTTAAAACGCTAACGAGTGTTATAAAGTCTTACATGTTTAAAAACTTAAAGTATAAACTATATTTTAAAAATTGTATATTTAACAGATATCGAAATATTTTCCTTCAAAAAAAAACATATGTCGAAATATTTAAAACTAATTTTTCTACAAAAAAACTTAGTAATTGTTTTCTTTTTTAAATATTAAAATTATATCAACGTATTAAAAATTGTATACGCATATAGTTTAAAATATTAAAAAAGCAATTGAATGGAGGATATACTTCAATAGACACTTTTTCTTTTGAAAATTGTTGTTCACACATTTGAGAAGGCTGAGAAACACATGTAAAATACGAAATTGTCCTTCGACAGTTAACTGCCGAGGATTTCCTAAACCAGCTGCAGTCAACTGCCGAGGAAAACCTCGATAGTTAACTGCCAAAAAAACAATTATGCAGACAGTGGGTTCTACATAATTGTAAACATTTCCAAGCCATTTTTTCGGCCAGTTTTTACCTATAATTAAACCAGAACATTTCCAAATGCAATATTCTCATACGACATTTAAACTCAGTGATAAACAAAAAAAATACAATATTTTTTACAATTGTCCATAATTAAATCAAACCAACATTTGGTTCAAATTACACAAAGGTTTGAAATTCATCAAAACGTTACATAATGTCCATAATTAAGTGTCCATAATTAAACAACACATTACAATCTTCTTGTCGTCCTCCTTTAATCTACCGGCAAGAATGTGTCCTTCTAAATCCGGCTTCATCGCATGGTTGTGAACTCCATTAAGAATGTCCAATCCCCATTCATGTGTTTGCCTACTAAGATATGCACTAACCATGAACACGCACCCACATTTTCTTAAGCTCGTTGTCGCATGCTTCGGTTTTTTTTCCGACACTTTGTGAGCTCCACTCCTTTCACACACTAGGCACAACATTGGACTGACCAAGCTTGATCTTTGTGTAACAATTGTAAATCCCGCCTTATTTGCTTGACGACGTGCCCACTCAAACAATTCTTCTCTATCTTTCCACTTAACGTCGTCTGAAAAAAAAACCTAACCGTGTCAACTTCGTGGGCATGAAGTGGGAGGACACTGGAGTCAACATTTTTAGAAGCTTCAACATGGACGGAAGCTCCATCAATGTTTGGTTTGGCTACAACCTTAGGCGGTTTGACATCTCCAAAAATTTCGACAAAATTTGGTTTTGTCTCTCCCGGATCATCTTCCGCGTTCTCTACCATTATTATAATAAAACAACACAAAAATATGAATTAACAACTAACTAATGCATAAACATCAATGCCATAATGAATTAAAACAAAAAAAAACAAAGGAAATTTTTTTTGAAAAATTGGCAATAGCTGCCTTTTTTTTGTTGTGAAATTTTTTTCACAAGTAATTCTTGGAGCTTAACTACCGAGGTTTTCCTCGGCAGTATACTACCGAAATATATCTTGGTAGTTAACTGCTGAGGTTTCCCATGACAGAGTTCTATGTAACTGACGTAAAAACCTATAATAAATGCAAAAAATCAACCGATTAAAATGCTCAATACCTGGTTTTTTACGTCAAAAGTGTGTTGATACCTCCTATGTTTGATGCTTCAATGATTTTGGAGCAAGATTTGATGGAAAAAAAATTGGATTTGGGGATTGGATGGAAAAGGAAAGAAAGTTGATGATGAAATAGTGTGTAGGGGGAGCATGTGACTGTTTCATCTGATGAAGCATTTTTCTTGGCAGTTAACTACCGAGGTTTTCCTCGACAGTTAACTACAGGCAGTTTTTGAAAATCTCGACAGTTAACTGCCGAGGAATAATTTTGTATTTTACATGTGTTTCTCAACCTTCTCAAATGTGTGAGCAACAATTTTCAATTCTTTTTTACTATGAGTGGTAAAAAATGGGAGAAAATTGTTTGTAAGAACCATGGAACTCTCTTTGACTTTTGAAAAAAAATGGAGACTCAAAAGGACAGCCACCTCTTGCAATTTGCGGATCCATTCTTGGGTGGGGCACACTTGATTGGATTGTCGACCAACAAGATCATCCTTAGACTAATCCTTATAGGAAAAAATTAAAATATCAAGGTCAAAACGGATCCCAAATCAATTTGATTTTTTTTTTTTTTTTTATAAAATAGTTCTCTTTTTGACTCCATTCGTTTCTTTTTAAGTATCGTTTTAGAATTTTAACACAAAAATTTCTTTTTAAGTATCGTTTTAGAATTTTAACACAAAAATAACGAAGTGTATTTTTTCACACTTAAAAAGGAACTTAGAACCTAGGGAGTATAAGACAAGATCAAATTGATAACTAAAAAGAGAGGTTCCGATTAAATTGATACTCTACTTTAATTTTTATCAAATGCTCGTATATATTATTAGGAAAAAAAAACATAAAAACTGGAGAACATAAACCTAATCGAGTAAAACTACACAAGTGTGTAAGTCGGACCCAAATGGATGATACAAAAATTAAAACAATACACTAGTGAATCAACCTTTAGTTAATCTAAAACTAACTAAAGGTCTTTGATATGGTGATTGAACCCTCTGTCAACACGGAGGCGGTTCATGTACCATCAACTCCTTGCAACAATGGTAATAAGCTAAACAACCATTTCGAGCCTTATAGTCAAAATCAAACAAAGTGAATGGCGAATCTTAAATTGGCGAATGAATCGTTTGCTAACACAGAAACAATTCAAGATCCATCAACTCCCTGCACGACAGCAAACATTAATGAGTGGAGAGTGGATCCTACCTCCAACACGGTAATTGATGAATCCACATGCACCAACCATTCACTGCAATAATTCACAACAAATTAATAACCATTTATGTCCCAAAAGTCCAAATTCAATCACAACTGATCGAACCGGATTCCACAACGAATACTACCACCCAAAACACTGTCGTTGTGCCTGTCGACGAACCAAACCAGGAAAACTGCAAATCTCAACAGACCTGGAAGAATCAGAAATCAGCAGGCAGTGCATCAACACCATGACATGTCCACAGCGGCATAGAAACCAACCCAGCAACTTCAACATAAGCTTTCCTGAACCAACTCAAGATCCGACGCATCAAGACCCCACGACAAATCAAAAAATTGGCGGTGACCAAGGGAACCATCGTCGAGAGAAGAAATGCGAGCTGACCGGCGAACCATCGCCGAAAAGAGGCAGTATCAGGCTTCCTTGAAAAAAAAGTTGTCGTTCTGATTGCGTTGAAGGAGCAGCTGAACGATGCACAACCCATAAAGGGAAAGATCTCCAGATCCGCCACCATAGCACATGACTCCAGAGCCATCGACTACGATGCCGTCTGCGTAACTTGTCGGGGATCTGGAAATACTTTTTTTTATTTTTAAATAGCTTATTTTCTAGAAAATCATCCTTTAAAATAAAAGGTCATGTTAACCAATGTATTTGAAGCACTGGTTAAAGAATTAAATATATTCCCTCCAATCACATTTATAAGCAAAAAAAAATTATTCAGATTCATTGAATAACTGATGTATTAAACTATAATATAATTCAGATATATCAGTTATTCTTCTTCAAAAAGATACATCATCTATTCAATGAATATGAAAAATAATAATTGTTTATAAATGTGAGAGAGGGAGTAGTAGTATTACATTGGAAGTTATGATGTCAATTCCTCAAAAGTCAAAAAATTATTGTTTTCAATTATAAAAAAAAAATCTTTTTTGTCTTCCTTAATCGATGCATGAGACACTGGTTAACATTTTCCTAAATTAAATAAATGAGGAATTCATAGTTCTAATACTAACAACTTGATTCTATTTTGTTAAATTAATATAATACTTATTTTATTTTTGAAGAAAAATATTATTCCCTCCATCCCAAAATAATTTAGTTGGTTGAGTATTTCATACATACCAATGCACAATTATGATATTTAATTATTTATTAGCAAAAAATATAAAAAGTTGATATTTTTAAAATATTCATCGAAACAAATTGAACAATATAATGATAAAAAAATATCAAAATTTGTTATTTGAATAGTACATATGGTCAAACAATGCCAAATATTTTGGGGTGAGTGAGTATTACTTTTTTTTTTTTTTTTTTGTATCTCTCTTTAGTTATTGTCTTTAAAGATGTTCCAAAAGTATCCTTACATCGTAGATCATATGAATCTAATTGTTGAAACGGTGATGAAATTACATCTCTATCATAATTTGATGTTAAATAAGATTATAGTCCTTATAAATATATTATATTTAGTTTCTATTAAATAATTCTCTAACCAATGGTCTTTTTGATGAGTTTTTAGACAAGTTTAAAATATTATAAGAATCTCTCCTAAAAAATTTATGGTTTTAACAAAATATGAATTTAAATGCCAAAAACTTACAAATTTATATTTAATTCATCATTTGTTAAAAAATTCTAAACATTTACGAGAGATGTTCCTATAATTCATCATTTCATTTGTAGCACTAAACATGACAACATAACTTTATTTAAAATTTTGAATGATACACATAAATTGACTTAAAAACAGAGGTAAAAAAAATGTTGATCGAAAACATCTAAAAATCATCACTTGTCAAATAAATTAAAAACAAAATATGATATATTTATTGAGACCGAAAGCTTATTAAAACAATCATTTTTCTTGCTGTGTAAATTGCCTCCCAAATGTGGAACTTTAAAAATCAAAACCAGGTTCTTTATCTAGAAAGTTATGTCAACAATTCTTCCAACACCATGTTGATTAAAAATGATTTTTTACTAATAATAAAATTCCGTAATTATTTAGTATAAAAAACATTTTTTCCGTTTATTAATGTGATTTAATTGAAAAGAAAACGATGAACTCTTGGCAAAGGATTTGAGTTTGGCATACGATTAGAATGTCTTTTTTTTACAAAAGGATTAGAATGTCTTTTATTCTCTTAATTTTAATTATGAATATAAGTTTTCTTTTTAAAAAAAAATCTAGATACATTTATTTTTCAAAATATACTGATAATTTGTTATGTATTTCCTGATTTGACAATAATTAATATTGTTGTTTGACTTACACATTGACTAAAGAATAGTTTATGAATATATACTATTAATAAATTGCATTATTCTTCTTAATATATAGGTGAAAATTACAAACGATGTTTATTAATATGGATAAGAAATAGATGTAGTACGGTACAAATAACTATATTACTCAAGGAGAAAAAGTTTTTTTAAATAGAGAATTTTTTTGTGTTACCTCCGGTTTTCAGGAGAAAGAACTCAAATGATTCGAAGTTTGGTTAGGAGGTAACCAAAGTCTGATAAAAAATTATTTTACCAAAAATCAATTTTCTAAACAATTCGTTCTTGGTAGAGTTTATTAACTATTTGACATTGTTGTAAACAGAGAACTTTTGCTTCCACTACTAAAGGTTTTAATTTTAGAATAGTTGTTTTATTATTAGGAAAATGCTAAACAATGCATTTGCGACATTATTTAAGCACCCAAAAGTAGTAATTTTTACATTAAAAATTGCGTAGTTATGACTTTTACATGTGTTTGACTTGTATTTTCAAGATAGGATTTATTTTTGTGGGTTTCTTAAACAATGTTTTTGGACCACTTGTTAGAAAGAAAAAAAAACCTTTATTATTATTATTATTATTATTTACGGTAAGAATTGTTGTTGATTACATAGCTATCATTTTCAAACAAACAAAAAAAATCAGAGCTATCCTTGACTTGAGGATTAATTAATGTCATAATTATATGTCTTATTCTAAGAGAAATAAAGAAGTGATGTAGTGCTGAACCTGAACGGGGTGATGGCCTTTTAAAGAGAAGACCAATAATATGGATATACTTTTTAAAGGAAAAAATAATAAAAATGTCACATAAGTGATAGTAAGTCATAAGTTATTTATTATATTTTAGCAATGAAAACTATTCAATAGAGAATACTCCAGTATTATTTTTGTTAACAAACATATTCTGGCACGCAAATGTGAGTGAGCATATATTATAAGAGTAATTATATGAGATTTGTCAACCCAAAAAAAAGTAATTATATGAGATTACTAATTTAAAATGTTGATATCTTCTACTAGATGTTTCTCACTCTCTGCCTCTCTCTCTCTACATAGACACACACTCTCTAACCACTTAAGTTAAATATTTACCACAAGGCTGTGTCACAAAATATCATCATACAAAAATAAAATTAATTATTTTAGACTAGTAATATTATTGGAAGAATACGAACCAACATCACCTTATATTTCTAATCATCAAATTATCAAATTACTCTTAATTCAGAATTGATTAATTTATTGAAGAGGCTGGGACAGCACACAAGTATGCACAATAATGGTATAATATATATAGCTGCCTAAACCAGGAGTGGCTATGAACAAATAAGAACTTTCTTGTAAGATACATATGGACATTAATTAATTGCATATACCTCCCCACATGCTTGCATGTTAGTGTGTTATGCAATCAAACTAATTATATAACCGTCTTTTGCTACACTTGGACCGTTATTTCATGCGCGTATTTCGGAGGTTTCACACTTTAATCTGTCTCATAAACGTACATAGTACATACTATACTCTAGCAGATAAGATTTTGCAAGTTTCTATGTTGTGGAGTACCTGCTAATTTAATTCTGACATGAATTCAGATTTTATCTTTTTATTTTGCCTTATTTGCAATTTTGATATTTTTACTTTTAGATACAATATTCTGAACCTCAAATTCAAATTCTTAAATTGTTTGACTTATTTTAATCTATGTATTTTGAATTGATTTTGATCATGTGGTAAACAATGCGCACTATCATTTAACAACTCATTTTTTAGATCATCAAATTTTGATAGAGTGTCAGTTGTCACAAATATTTCATTTGACACTTCATCAAAATTTAGTCTTACATGCATAGTGGAAACAAAATTATAGATGTTTTGAAAATTTAGAGTCCAAAATTGTAAAATTAGAAATGAATGATCTAAATTGTGAATATTTAACTTGACGTCAAAACTTTTAGAAAAAGATTGCCACATATTTGGATCTCGTAAGGTTTTGAGATGTGAATGTCTACACTTGTGTGGATATTCACTTTACATAAGAAAAATTGTGAATGAATCTATATGTTGAAGTTAGTTTTGAAGTTGTTTGTAGTTTGTTGTTAGTCGCACATTGTTTAGGTTCCCGGGTTGTTGAGTGTATAAATATGCTAGAGTACTCCCATTCTTCTTCGAAGTAACTTTTCGGATGAGATCCAATCATATTTAACATGTTATCAGAGTTGGGTTAAGGATTTCAATGTTGGAATTGGATCTCAAGTCCATGCTAGACATGAGGGTGTGTGTTGAAGTTGATTTTAAAGTTGTTTGTAGTTTGTTGTCAGTCCCATATTGCTCAAATTTCTGGGTTGTTGAGTGTATAAATATGTTTCAGTACCATCATCCTGAAAACTAGTTTTTCGGATGAGATCTAGACTTTTTAACACTATATACATGTACGTTTTTTTTGTTATATGTTGGAAGTATTTATGCTTTCAGTTTAATTTGTTCCAATTGACTTGACCGTCACGAATTAATAAATTGTGTTCTTAATAAAAGAAAAATCACCGTTCTGAAGGGCTTTAATTTGTTTAAGATGACAATTCATTGCTTTGCTTCAGTAGCAGAATCGTGTGCCCATGATCATTTTCCCATTTGAAAACACACACACACATACATACATACCCGACCAAAACAACTAAGATTGAGTTTGACAGAATTATTACTTAGCATATCATGTACTTTTTTTTTTGAGAGGAGCATATTATGTATATGTGTACATGTATATGGACATATATATAAATTACATTTTAGTCACCATGAAAAGGGTGTGTCTTTGCTGTAACATGTCGTGCTTGATTAGCTTCAGCCATGTTGGAATTAGTCATTCATCATTGACCCTCCACTGCTTTAAAGAGACAATTGTATTGGAAAACATGTGCAAGTGAATTATATGCGTTTTTGTTTAAAAATAGTTAGAGTATTCCATTATACCAAAGTCCAAAGGTAATTGATCACATAATCATTGAAAAAATTAATTATGTTACCTGCTAAATTATCCTTCACTTTGTTTATTAGAAAAGTGAAGAATAAGAATCTATGCTATACTTGGCTCATCTATCTATCTATATTCTATTGCTTCTTGATTCAGAGTGGAGCTGAGGTGACCGTGGAAGTTGATGGTGTATGGTGGGGAGGACGACGATGATATATTCAATAGGTGTTCTGGACCGGTCAAAAGGATCTTAGGCTCATTTAGTCAGGTCCAATACAATCCAAAGCCCAAATATCAAGTTTGACAATATTACTTGCGACATACGCCTCCATCACGAGGGGGGTGCATAGAGCATGCAAGACCAGTTCAAACGAACCACAACGTCTCTTTGCACGTTCCCGCAATAATCTCTCTGGCGGTTACACTTCCCACGATTTCGTAACCGCCAGACCCAAGTGTGCCATTACAACGGCTCTGCAGCCCTCCACCTCTATATATAGGGGACTCTTAGCAGTCCCCAAGGTAGAATCTACTCTTCCTCTAAACCCTCACTCTCTCATCTCTACTAACTTGAGCGTCGGAGCGCCTGCAGGTACACACCCCTCGCCGTTCCAAGAAGCACTCTTGACGCATTCTTCCACCACTCAAACCACCACATTTAAAGCACCGGCAGTCACCTTTTGATCAGGTACGATCAGTGGCCCCGTCTGTGGGAAGTATAAGCTCTCCCCGTTTTTATCCTACTAAAAACCAAAGCTTTCCAAAAATCTACCATGACTGCCAACGGTGCCAGTTCACAGATAAGAAGCGAGATTCGTGTCCTTCAACGAGACGGAATGGCGTCTTCGCCTTCTCCTGTGGGTATACCCAGAGAGGAACCTGTACAAATAGTTCCTCTCTAAGAAAGGCCTCTGCAGGGTCCTCCACGACTTATAGAGACGCCAGAAGATGCCACGCCAACTAGTGCCCTCATCGGCAACCTGATCCGCACGGTTCAACGAAAAACGTCGTTAATCGAGGAACAGAACTGACGCCTGATGGATCTGGAGCAAGTACACCCGACAATCCGAACCAAATAGACTCCTTCCCCCAACACATAGCAGAAGAGGAAGGAGCCCTCGCCACTCACGTTCCAGATCCCCTCGGCACTCAGTCAACGTTAGATCTCCAAGCCTTACCAAGAGGTCAGCTAGAAGGAGGTCACCCAGATGATCTCCTCCAAGACGATCTCCTGCGAGGAGGTCTCCACCAAAATGCAACAGACGCTCTTGGTCCCCTTCCAACTCCAAAGACACTCACGATACTCGGAATGACCGTAACGCATACGTTCCGTTCACACGGCGTATCCGAGAAGCTCTTATCCCCCGCATTTTGGAGAAACCACCTCAAATGTATTCGTACGATGGAACAACGGATCCCGACGAGAACATTGAAGCGGTCATAACGTACCGATCGGTGCAGGGCGCCGTGAAATGCAAGATCTTCGTCACTACACTATGACGAAGAGTCGTTACGTGGTTTAAGAACTTACGGAGAAACTCCATAAACTCATGGAGCGACCTCTGTGACGAGTTCACAACCCACTTCACTGCTTCAAGGACATAACCAAAGACGGTGACGTCCCTTGAAGCCATTGTTCAAGGAAAGAGCGAACCTCTTCGAGACTACATCGAAAGGTTCAACAAAGAAGTTGTGCAGGTAAGAGGTGCTGATGAAACTATGAAGTAGTGCCTCATTGCCAAAGATCTGCGCGAAGGCACAAACGTCAAGAAAGCTGTCCATCTGGATCGTCCAAGGACTCTCAACAAGTTCCTAGCGATCACAAAGATCTACATCATGTACGAAGAAGAGCTGTACGCGGACAACCTCAACAAATCCAGGAAGGGGGAGCCTGCTGCTGAATCCTCCAAAAAGCCCTTCCATGAGAAAAACAAGGAAGGCAAAGTAGCTCGGGAAGGCAAGGGACCTAACAGTCTCTTTACCGAGTATACACCCCTAGCCATGTCCATGCACCTGGGAACATTTTCCCTCTGCCAACGTCATCACGGGAGAAACGGTGAACATCTCCATGGGAAGCATGAAAAGAAAGTTCGAAGAGCTTATGAGCGTCAACCTGCTGGCCCCTCCAATTCCAACACGGGAGGGAGACCACCCTTGGCGTTCTACGACTCAGAATTGCTCGATGAGGCTTCAAATTCAACCATTCTTTTGCTCATACGAGCATCGATGACCAACACCGACGTCCGTCGAGTCCTGATTGACACAAGGGCCTCGTGCAACATCATGTACACCGGCCTTTCAAAAATCTTCAACTAACGGAGAAAAACCTTTCTCCCTATGTTGGAAATGAACTCTACGGCTTCAATGGTTCGTCTACTCAATCTTGGCGCTATGTAGAGCTCTGGTCATTTTCGGCGAAAAGGAGGTCAGGAAGACAATAAAGATCCCATTTTTGGTGATCGATTGCCCTTCTCTCTATAATTGCATTATATGGAGAACCGAACTTGCCCAACTGGGCGCCGCATGTTCAACCACTCATCTGAAGTTGAAATACCATGCGAAGGATGACATCATCGCCTCCCTAAATGGAGACATCAAAGCTGCAAGTAGATGTTTCCTTCAGGAAAACAAAACCCAGAACTCGATTTTCCAATCTAGTAAACCTGCTGAAGACAAAGGGAAAACTGATGCGAGTACCTTGGATGCAAACTTGGTCGAACTTGATCTCAGGTTCACCAAGGAAGACCTCAAGAAACAAAAGAGGGAAAAGAAGGATCCGCTCAACGCGAAACCTCTGAGACTTATTCTTGACGGAGAATTCGAGTTGGTTACTTTCGAAAACGACCCCTCAAAAAATTTCAAGATCGGCAAGGATCTTCCTATGCTCGTCAAAGCACAGCTGGTCGCCTGCTTAAGGGAGAATGCTGACCTATTCACCTGGAGTGCAGCCGACATGCCCGGAATCGACCCAAGCGTCGCCTGTCACAGCTGACAGTTGATCCTGGTGTTAGCGTTATAGCCCAACGACGTAGAAAGGAGTCTCCTGAAAAATCAGAGGCTGCAGAAAAAGCTGTAAAAGACCTCCTAGAGACAAATTTTATTTTTGAAGCCAAATACACTACATGGATCTCCAATGTTGTACTTGTCAAAAAATCTAATGGAAAATGGTGTATGTGTGTTGATTATACCGATCTTAATAGGACGTTCCCTAAAGACACATATCCTCTTCCTAACATAGATAAACTCGTGGATAATTCCTCCGGCTACAAACTTTTATCCTTCATGGACGCCTATTCTGGTTACAACTAGATACCCATGGCCGAAGAGGATAAAAAGAAAACAGTCTTCATTACCGAATCAGGGAACTATTACTACAACGTAATGCCTTCGGTCTACGAAATGCGGGGGCCACTTATCAACGTATGATGAGCAAAGTCGATGACAAGGAACTCCTAGGCGACATCCTTGAGGTCTACATGGACGACATGGTTGTCAAATCCCAGCAAAAGGTTGATCATGCCGCACATCTCAAGAGAGTGTTCGAACAAACCCGGAAATACGACATGCGACTCAACCCAGAAAAATGCACTTTCGGAGTTCAAGCGGGTAAGTTCCTTGGTTTCTACCTAACAGAAAGGGGAATTAAGGCGAACCCAGATAAATGCCAGGAATTTACAAAACTTCCCACACCCCCACTCTAAGAAGTGCATCCAAACACTCAACGGTATGCTGACTGCTCTCTCCAGATTCGTCGCCAAGTCCGCTCAACATGATCTCCCTTTCTTCAAACTCTTAAGAAAGGAGACAAAGTTCGAATGGACAGACGAATGTGAAGCCGCCTTGAAGCATCTTAAGGAAACCCTATCCACACCTCCATTTCTCTCACGACCTGATCAAGGTGAAATGTTGTACCTCTACCTTTCTGTTTCTTCCGATGCGGCCAGCGCTGTGCTAGTCAGAGAAACGCCGGAAGGACAGAAACCAGTATACTTCACCAGCAAAGCTTTGCTAGGGCCGGAGACAAGGTACTAGAAGATCGAAAAGGTGGCCCTCACTCTCCTTACAACAACACGAAGTTTGAGACAATATTTCTTAGCTCATGTTGTGGTAGTCCGAACTAACCAACCCATTAGACAAATCTTGGGTCGTCTTGACGTCGTTGGATGGATGATGAAGTGGTCACTCGAACTATCCGAGTTCGACATACACTACGAATCCAGAAAGGCACTGAAGGCACAAGTGTCCACGACATGGGAGCCAAAAAGGTAAAGATCTTTACTGATTCTCAATTAGTAGCTTCCCAAGTTACTAACGAATACCTAGGGGGGTAGACCATACCGTCTCAGGTGAACCCATTTTGTTTCGAAGGTCACCTCACTCACTAACAAGCACCAAGAAACAGAAAACACTTGAGCATACGAATTGTTACTTTGTAAACATACAAAACGATTCACTCTCAAAAATACTTCAAACAATATAAAAGCCTCACACAACGAGCACTCGGTTCAATCGTCATACTTGAAAATAAAACAAAATTTTTCAACAAGTGTGATAAGAATCAAATAAACAAAGCAATTTATATTAAAGGTGTTAACCACAAAGGGCGCAGAATGTCATTAGCACAAAGGCTGGTTACAAGCATGGTTGTTAAAGAAAAGATTAAAATCACAAGGCCTCATTGGCCTGGGCTTCATCAACATGCCCGATATCCTCCTCAAAATCGAGGGGAGGTTTAATCACTCCGTCTTCAACATCGCTGAGATGGTGAATCCCCTCGACACACAAGTCAATGTCGGAGTTCGCCACCTTTAACTGAACCACTGCACGGTCAAAACCAAGCTTGACGGCACCCACCAAGCTTCCTTCCAGCGTGCTAACCCTCTCAACCAGGCCAGCACGCCTTAGGACAGCTATGTCCTGCGTCTCATCTTCCCCAGGAAGGTTTTCCTTCTTCAGAGACTCCTCCAAAGACACCTTCTATTCAGCCAGCTTCCTGGAAAACTCAGTCGCCTGCTCAAGGGCCGTTCGAGCATCTGCCAATTTCTTTTCTATAACAGCAACATGGCAGTCACACTCCTCAACAACTAACCTCACAGCAGCAGCATCACCCTTAAGTTGGGAACTTTGGCAGCCAGAGCGTCCTTCTCCTTAGATAACACATCCACCCAAATTTCGCCCTCAAGAGAGGTGTTATTCAGGACCGTAGCAACCTCTAGAGCCTTCATGGTGGCAATAACTTCTTCTGTTATTGCCTTACTCCAGCCAGCAGGACCAAGGTCATGAATAACCCTCAGTTCAGGATCATCCAAGAAAAGGGTCAAACGAGAGCTGCAACGATCTGGCTCGAACCACACTTTTGGGAGCTGAAGGAAGTCCCCACTTTCAGAGTGGACAGGAACATCCCTGATAGGCGTGACCGACTCCTTGGACGGTGTCTCCACCCTCATCCTCTTCGTGGGCCCCGACACCCTCTCCTCGGAACGTTCCTCCCCTTCCAGGTCCACCACTAGGCCAGAAGTTGAGCCCGGACCAGATCCAGCTATTATATGGCTCACAGGCTGAACATTCTTGCGCCGATTCTTGGCGGCGACCTTCTTGTTCGCTTCATTCACAAGCGCCTGTAAATCTTTCATTTTTCCTACAAACGCAAAGAACGGAAAAAAAACAAGTCAGACATGAAAGACTATATGCAGAAACGAACTGAAAGAAACAAAAAGAGTGCAACTACCAAGACAATCGTTTGGGTCCTGTGACACCACTAGCTCGTGGGTCTTAATGAACTGGGGCTCTGTTACTGGTGTCCTGTCCGCGTTCATCAATGGGTTTTCCCGTTTGTCAGTTTTAATCTTCCGCGAGAAAGACCGAACAAACGCCCAAAGCTTTTGGTGGGCATCCATCTCTTCCTCCGTCAAACTAAGAGCAGTCCGACAAAAGTCTCTTGGCTCAAAGCCAAAGTGATCGTTATTCCAATACAAGGGAAAGAGGGGACGACAGATTCCGTCCTTCACCACCTCCAAGAGAGTATTCTAAGTAGCTTCACTTCTCGGCCTTACCAAAAAAAAACGTTCTTTGAAACTCCGTACTTTACCTGCAAAGATTTCAAACATCTTCTCGGCTCCCCGCTGAATGGTGAAGATGGTGAAGAAGACATTTTTGAAAGGGGGAACTCCGAGATACTGACACACCAATTCAAACGCCCTCATGAAAGCGTAAGAGTTGGGATGAATCTGAGAAGGAGATAGCTTGGTCCAACGGAGCACCTCCCATTGAAAATCAGAGAAAGGGAGTTGAAAATCCATGTCTTTAAAAACCACTTCATACATAGGAAATACATGGTCCTCATACGCTGAACACACTCTATCAGATGTGCTCGGGAGAACAACCTCTCAATCTTCGATTCTACCAACGGAGCTGAAAGAGATTTCTCCCGTTCCACCTAGGGCAAACGCCGACTCCGTCTCCAGGGGTTCCTCCCCCAACCAAGAAAGAGTGGGCGCAACAGTTTCTTCCTCCTCCATGGAAAACCTGAAAGATCAAGGAAAAAGTGAATCCAACATTTAGATCCACCCTTCCATCATCCATCAGATCGACCACGGCGAGGAAGGGATCAAACATCACCGCTAAAAGTTAGAGAAAAAACAGCAAAAAAGGTCACCATCTTCACAGTGTTCCCTCACAGGCGAGACAGAGAAGCCAACGGCAGAAGTAATCCAACCACGCCGAAAAAAACTATTTCGAGGCAAACAAAACTGAAGTTTATTAGCTAAACTACAGATTGTCGCCAATGTTTTCTCTCAAAATACAGAAAACAGACAGCAAAACTCCTAAGACTCTTTACACACAGTGAGAACTACCGTGACAAACAGAAGAAACCACCGCGTCAGAGCAACTTCTACCCTAAAACATGCATTTCTACGGTTTCTTAAACATGAAATTAAAGAAGTCAAGCATAAAAACAAAGGAAAATGACGCTATCAGAACATTACCTGTTACGATGGATGAAGAAATGGATTCGAAGTGAGAAGTTGAAGGACTGGAAATGCTTTGTCTTTGAAAGAACTCTTGGAAGATTTTCTGAGTTTCTAAAACGTGAAATGATAAAAGTGTTCCAAACAAGCGTTTGAACTATTTATATCCACTTTGCAAACCTTTCAAAGGTCACGCAGTTACAATCTGGTACAATCCTTCGCATACAACTCTCCACTCAAGTGGAAAATCCATGGTCCAGATCAAACCTCACCATCCATCCAAGGGCTCTGATTAATGGTAGCAGTTCTTCAAACGTCAGGATGAGATCAACGATTCTGATGACACCTTGGAAACACAAACTAAGAACACTCTTAAGGCACTAGGTACTTGAGTACCATAATAGCCTTTACACGTGTCACTCAGAAACCAAAGATCATGTCTCCTCAATCTTTCCCTCGAGACGTGGGCATTAATTGTGGAATGACAATCGACCAAACTTCCTGACGAGGGAATCTTTCCATCTGACTAAAATCAAACGAGCATTCACATGCCGAACACAAATCACTCAACCGTCGAACCTGTCTGGCTATAAAACAAACATGCTCAGGAATAGCGAGCGTGTCCCTACACACGTCCGCCCAATTCTCATAGCAGCATAGTTGTCCAAGACAAACGATTCCCAAATTTAGGGCGTTCTCACACGTCCCATCAGCTCAAACCATTCTCCTATGAAGAACTTGCAAAGCAGTTCCGTTAGAACCCACGGTTCTCTCTCAAGGAAAGCCGAAGAAGCTTTGAAACAGAGAGGCGAGCATGAATTCTCTCTTATTCACTCGTTGAATACGAAAATGATTCCCCTCTTTGCCATCTACGAGCAGCAAAAACACGTCCGCCCTTAAGTCATCACTCTTCATCAAGAGCAACGACTTGGGGGGCTACTGTTCTGGACCGGCCAAAAGGATCTTAGGCCCATTTACTCAGGCCCAATACAATCGAAAGCCCAAATACCAAGTTTGGCAATATTACTTGCGACATACACCCTCCACCACGAGGGGGGTGCATAGAGCATGCAAGACCGGTTCAAACGAACCACAACGTCTCTTTGCACGTTCCCGCAATAATCTCTCTGGCGGTTACACTTTCCACGATTTCGTAACCGCCAGACCCAGGTGTGCCATTACAACGGCTCTGCAGTCCTCCACCTCTATATATAGGGGACTCTTAGTAGTCCCCAAGGTAGAATCTACTCTTCCTCTAAACCCTCACTCTCTGATCTCTACTAACTTGAGTGTCGGAGCGCCTGCAGGTACACACCCCTCGCCGTTCCAAGAAGCACTCTTGACACATTCTTCCACCACTCAAACCACCGCATTTAAAGCACCGACAGTCACCTTTTGATCAGGTATGATCAGAAGGGATTATATACATGCAACCACTCTAATTAGGTTTAACAATTTGGAGTGTGTTCTAATTTTAAAAAAGAGTGAACTTAAACCAGCAAGTACTTGATTAAAATAGAATGTAAATAAAGCAGGAGAGAATAATACATATCATATTTTATACCGGTTCACCATCAATGTGATTGGCCAGTCCAATCCACCATGTTTGAGTGATTTTGCCTTCTAAACTTACACAAACTTAATCCACTAAGATAATTCATATCCTATATTTAGTGTCTATTCAAACTGCTTTTTCAAATAAAGGTAGTTGTCATTATTGGACGTTGTACATACATAAGATTGAGTTTCTATGTGATTGATACAAAGTCATTGCTATGATGTTTACTCTATAAGAGAGAACATTACAATAAAATCATATATCAATTAAAGCAAAAGTAGCATGACTACTTGATCGATTTACATCTTGATCTATTTACCGCATGAAAGGATATTACAATGTATTCCTAAATCATGTTTTTGGCTTTTTCTATATTTTTCTAAAATATAAATAACATTTTTCTTTTTAAGTGTGGAGTCATAAAACACCAATACTAGTCTATATTTCTTCTTATACTTTTTATTCTTCTTGAAGGATTTCTAGCAAAAGACTTTAACATACACTTTCAACGTTTTAAATAGCTTCTCCTTTATACTCCTAGAATACTACCGTTGAAGAATGAAACAAAATCAGATACAAAGAAGCATTTGATAGATTGTACGACATTTTACTTTTTGATTGTTTTCTTTATTTTTTTGAGCATGATCTATTTATGGTGAAGGATTTTGAGAAAATCATTTCACTGCACTTCAAAGATCATCTAGAGTTTATTAACCCAGAGTTTGGAACATGATCTTCAGTTTGATCCTTATAGAGGATCGTTGTATCCAAATGATTGTTTTGATATCTTCTTGTATGAATCATCTAGAGAATAACTTGATTAGATGGTTAAGCTTTGACTCTCGTAATGCTGACCATGCGAAGGATCATCATATCCATACAATAGCTTTGATGTCTTATTATTATTAACATAAAATTCATTTACTACAACTTTGCAAGCAGACATCAATCTAGAATTTTATACTTGAGTCTTATTTAGTGATAAAACTTACTTATATATATTGCAATGTTATTTGATGATAAAACTTGTACCTTTTGTTAGTATTTATACATTATATGTACTATATTATGATTCCTTGCCTCGAGAATGCTTCCGGTCGCTGATAACTTTCCTAAATCGCGATCTCTCCTATTTCTTATTGTTATAGCGTTTTTAATATTTATGGAACAATCTATGCATGACGCACGTCATTTTATCCTAGTGTCAATTTTGGTGGGTTAATTTGATTAATTAAAAAAAAAGCTTAATTGCAGTTTTAGCCCCCTAACTTTTTCTAAGTTGCGATTTT
>Ga0315913_1002261_pt1 | contig 22402 bp, 10 predicted proteins | sample MpolsnodulesMG_FD_207736 | JGI IMG/M metagenome (GOLD analysis project Ga0315913, IMG submission 207736) | Medicago polymorpha root nodule microbial communities from Los Angeles, California, United States - small nodules | ecosystem: Host-associated > Plants > Roots > Nodule | place: USA... | reverse complement strand
GCTATCATGGCCCATGTGCAATAATGCTTTGATTTGTCTTGATTTCTTGCCTTTTAATGCCTTTAAGGATCTTGATTCTTATGATCATTGATCCTTCTTTTGGTGAGACAAAGAGAATAACAATTATTCTTGATCTTTGATTATGCACATTCTTGACATTTATCAAAAGATCATATTTGTCATTTGCTTTGTTGAAGATGATTTGTTATCTTTGCGAGGTCAGAACATTCTCACTAAAACATTCTCACAAAACACATTAGTAGATAACAAGATAATAAATGTAAATATGTGTTATCTTTAAAAACATAAAGTGAGGATGTTCTCTTCACTTTTTATGACCATAATGTTCTTTTTTAAGAACATGAGAAACCTTTCTCAAAGTAAAAATTCCTTTGATTGATTTCTATTCTCCCAAATCATATCTTGAAAAATGATGGAAGATTCTTGGATCATCCTAAGTCTTTTATGATAGAATCTTCATGCATATGATCATGATTTTTCTTCCTTGATAGTTCTCCAATTAATGAATGACTTAATGAATAATTCATTCATCGGTTGGTTTCTCTTTAAAGTTGATTCTAATTATTTCGATGAGAATAATTTCGAGTGTAATAATCTTCTTCATCATGAGAACCTTCTTTTCATCAAAGTTGATAATGTTCTCTTCTATATAAGAAGAAAATATCTTCTTGGTCAATTAACCTTGAATTGTTTGATGATACAATTCTTCTCATAATTCCTCTCAGTGATTCCACACTATGTTTCTTGTTCATTGAGTGTCTTTCAAATATTAACCCTTTATTCCTCAAATCTTTTAAGGCTTTGTTGAAAACCATGTGGTGGCGAGGATGAGTCAATTGATCATAAAATACATCTTCTTGTTGAATCTTCAATCAACATTCATTTGATTCAAACAATATTCTTTCTGTATCTTCTTTGAGCCTGTGATGCTACTGTTTTGGTATTCTTTCATTGAATATATATATGCACTTGTAAGAGACTTATTTCTTGTCTACTTCTCTGAAAAGACTTAAGTGCAAACATCAATAGATCACAATTTATAAAACTTAGTGTTTATTCTACAAGGTTTGTTATCATTAAAACATTCATCAAAAAGATTTTTGGTTCAACAACGTTGTCACGGTAGACAAGAGTGGCTTTGATGATCAAACACTGGAGTTATAACAAGAAGTTTCAAAGCCAACAAGATTCAACAACATTAGTAACACCACGATATTCTGTTTCAGCATTAGAGCGGGATAAAATTGATTGGCATTTTGCAGACCAAGAGATCAAACTATTTCCAAGGTAGACACAATATCCGGACGTAGATCTTCTAGTATATGGGCACTCTCCCCAGTCAGCATATGTATATGTGGTGAGGGTATCAACTAGGGAAGGAGAAAAATGTAAACCATGGTGAGTGGTACCCTTAAATCTTTTATGCTTGACTTTTGCTCTAAATCGTCAATGTTTTTGATTGAATAAAATAGTGCGCAAGAGTCTGTATTTATAACATTAGGTTACTTAGGGATTAAGAGAGGGAAATTGGCCTTTTTATGCTGATCCAGCTTGGAAAACAAGTAAAAAGTTTTTTTTACCTGGTACCAGGCGTAGGGGCACTTGAGGCAGCATGGAATCATGTCCTAGGCGCATGAGAGCTTGAGGTAGCTCCTCATGTGCGATTTCTTGTGTTTTCAATCGTTCTTCCGTCTGAAAACTCCTAGGAACTTAAGTGAATTTTCTTCACTTCGTATTATCTTCAGCAACCCTCTAAGAACCCTTAATATCCTTGATCTTTCACGTGATGTCTTGATTTGATGATTTACATGATTCCTCACTACAAAACATTCAAAACACTTACAGAGTTGCATGATCTAAGATAAAACTGAATTACAACGACTCGAGTGAAAACAATACAATATGTTCCTCAAACCATTGACAACTCCTCTAACTCTCATCTTATTTTTCTTCAAATGCAAAGAAAAATTACTAAAAACAAAGCCAAAAGGTCATATGATGCTCTGCCATCAAGGATTAACAGTGTTGATTATCGATGTCCATCGATCAACTCTTCCAAAAGAGTGCAATTCAGTCAGATGAATCATGTTCTTAATATTTGGTTAGTGTAGTACTAAAGGACCATTCAAGTTGGACACTTCATTGTCATATCTTTCAAAGATATTAAGAAAAGTTTGATTCGGCCCAAAATATACGAAGAAATAAGGGCTATGATGAGGATCCAGATAAAGAAGTTAGTTTGGCTGATCCGTGTTTTGTTTTATTGCCCTTTTTATGTTGTTAGGTTATGTCGTATGATGTATTTGAGATTGTTATATTTAATGTACGTCACTAAAATTAAATTTTATGTGTTAAAACCCGTATTATGTATGGTGATTGACTGTTCGGCTTGTATAATCTGAACATGTCAAGTACATGATTTTTCTGTATTCCACTACACCGACAATTTATGTGTTCCACGATGGACAAAAACTTGTATAAATAGACGTCTTTGATTGATTTGTTGTAAAACACCAATAAAGAACTATAAAAAGTTATCTGACATATATGAACATAAAGAGGTTGTTATGAGTTACATCTTGTTGTCTTGCCAATAGAAATATGTGAGTTGGCAAGGCATCAAGATCTAGCTCAAAAAACCTCTTTAAACACCTTGTCTTTCATCATTATTTTGTGGATCTGAATACGAAGAGGTTGTTTTGAACTTAATATATAGTTGCCTTGTTGATAGAAATATGTTGGTTTGCAGGTCATCTAGATCAAGTTCAAAAATACCTCTTGGAACACCTTCCTTTTCATCATCACTTCTCTTATTATGTTGTGTTTACGCTGTTGAATTATGTTGTTTACTTTTTTCGTGTGTTATTCGTCAAAGATCAAGCTTATATACAGTTTGGGACAGTTTGGGTTATATAATTTGAACTACTTCAGAAATATTCAGCTTATATAATCTGATCCATCCAAGATTATGGAGTGTGGTATTACACCAAAAGTTTAGTCGGGTTATGGTGTTAATGCATTTTTGGTCAGTTTAGACATTGTAAACGTTTCATTTGATTGTGGTTAATGTCTAGGATAAGTTTATGGCTTAGATAGCCTTTAATACTTCAACATATTCATTCCTTCTTCACATCTCATTCATTCTTACATTTTCTTTCTCATATTTTAGTAAGGGGTGTTTTATGATAGAGTAGTGATATTTGTACATTCAATTGATGACAACTTTGGTGACAACCTTACTTTTCTCTCTTCTTATTGGTCAAAAACAATGGAGAGAGAAATAGGAAGAGAGAGGATAAGAATGTCATGTGAGTATGAGATAGAAAGTTGTCCAAAAGTTATCATAAAATGGTTGTACAAATATCATTTCTCTTTATGATATCATTGTCGTTGTTGACCGTTCATACCATCCTTGAAATTATTTTGCAGTTTTTTGCATGGATCTTAAAACGGTCAGCATAGACTTTTGATATCAATCACAACCCATTTTATTGGTTTTACAACATGGTTCAAATTACAAAATTCGAATAAAGGGTATTTATAGGAGGAAAAATATAGAATACGCAATAAAATAATATGATGGAAAAAGTAATAGTCTAAATATTATTTTTGTTATGTATTGTGGCGTATCAAGGACCATAGTCTGAGGGTTCAAACTTTTAAGTTTTTTGGTCTCTTAGATTAGTGGTGCCAAAAGAAATTAATTAAGGAGTTCAAAATATAAAATATGTAGGGGTATATATGCATTTTTTAATTAAGTTCAAGGGGTTCAATTGAACCCCTCGATGGGGCTATAGTCTCCATTAGTTATGTATGAGAATTAATTTTTTTTAAAAATTATATAGGAGAATTAATGCTAGGCCATAATGTTGATTTCAATAAGGCAACTAGGTTTTGGTTCTATTTTGATTTTGATCTATGTTTCTCCATTAGCGGTTTGGTTAATATAATTCATTTTGATATTTTTTTTAAAAGGTGAAATTTTCAAAGTTCGAGCAAAAAAAAGTGAAACTTTCAATGCTGACTATAAAAAGGAAAAACATAGGTAATTGTAACCCATGCTAATAATATAAAAAAAAAAGAAATAAAATAGTAATACTAAAAATCACCTTGGCCTGTTGTTTATCTCTATTAGGGTTTCCATCCGTATAGTATCATAATCATCCCTTTGTTGGTGTCTTTTCTTCTCATGTGTGGTTGTCTTCCTTCTCTTATGTTTTGTTTGTTGTTTTGTAGTTTGGTATCATTATGACTTGCATTTTGTTTCTCCGGTCTGCAAAATTTATATGTTGTCATGGCTTTAACGTTTGTTCCCTTTGTTGTGATCATTCCTCATTCCAAAGGAAAAATTTAATGTCCAAATCTCGACCACCGTCACTACTCACATTGCAACGGTTTCATCTCTCGCCAACCCACATCCAACCCCATGATCACCACTCCAACTAGTTCTTCCGACCGCAACCACTTTGTCCATTGATTATGTGATTCTTATGTCAACCTCACCATTACAAACCCATCATCAATTGATTGACCCCCACGTCATTCACTGCCTCTAAATATGGCTTCTATGGGTGCAACCTCAATTGAAGAAAGAACCTCCAAATGCTCATTGTCATACCCCAATTTTTGTCCTAAAATTCCCTTTTTATTCGTGCTTTGGATCGGAACGTCTTTGTCGTTTCAAACGAAATTTTGGTGGAGACGTATTTTAAAATACCTCAATTTGTTTGTTCCGAGCCCACATTTTTTTAAGTTTTTACTTTTAATTTTTAGTCTTTTATTTATTATTTATTTTTATTTTCGTTTTATTATTATTATTATTTGGTATTCCTGTTTTTATTATTAATTATAATTATTATTATTTTATCTTATTTTTTATTATTTTAATTTAAAATAAATCACATAAAATCAAGAATCTGAAAAGCAGAGGCATGCGCCCCTCTTTTCTGTCCCTCTTGCTTGCAACTTTATTTTATTTTATTTTTCAGATTTTGTTCATGTCCTTTGTCCCATTTTTTTTGCCTTAACCAAAATTTTGTCCAAACACAACCTTTGATCCAGTCAATAACAAGATCCAAAGGATACAAAATTGCACCATTTGTGTCTATATATCAGAATCATCATCAGAGCAAAAATGGGGAGAAAAATCAGAATCCAAAACCCTAATTTTTCAGAGTCACCAATTGCAAAGTCTCAACCACAAATCCAAACACAAACCCTAAAAACTCTATCTTTCTAGAATCTCCCAAAATCATCAAATAGCAATATCATAAAAATCCACAACATTACATAACACCACAAAACAAATCGGCCATAACCACAAACCTCAAAGAAAATTGAACCATACACCACCACAAACCTTCAAAACTGCGACATTAAACCAAGTTAACACAAAGTCTAAAACCACATACCAAACCGAACACATCCTCAAAAGAAAACAAAAGGTAGTAAAAGTTTTTTTGTTTCTTAGATCTAGGCCGTTGTGCTAGTCTTTTGGTTTTTTTGGGTTAAGATTTGAGAAGAAGAGTGAAAAAGAGATAGGAAAGCGGGAAAAAAAAATTAAAAAAGAATTTTTTTTCCGGCACGGTTACTTAAACTTTTAATTAAAAAATTACACTAAAAAAACCAATCAATGCTAAACTTCCCAAGTTACCAATGTTAATTTTTCATGTGCCAAATATTACGTATTAAAGTAGACATTGTCAACAAATTTCATTCAAATCCACAATCATACAATCCAAAGAGCGACATATTTGTTTTGTTTTGTGCGTTTGGAATATTCTAAATGTGTATTATACTATGATTATTGCATCCAAAACCAAGTTTCTGATTAATTTATGATTATTGCAAACGTGATAAAATAAAACTATCTCATTCATCACATACTGTTATTAAGTTCAGTACCTCCAGCTTCACAATTTATAAAACTCAACCAACAAATGAATAATGTTTACACCACTGAAATATAGATAATCATTCTATGCTGAAAATTTATTTCATGTATATCACTTTTACAGATAAATTCAAATACTTTCATCCCCAAATAATTAGGTTCTCATTATGAACAATATAAATAGATTAGCCCCCAATGACACTATAAATCACACTTATCATAGTATTCTTTGAAACAAAACGACATGGATATCAAAATTATAGTGACAGCCTACATATATGACAAACGGCAGCATCAAGCCATCAACCCTAAGCCTACTACCCAATATAGTTACTATCCGCATAGCTATTCATACGAAAATCAGCCAATGAATCAACATAAAATGATAATAATATGAAATTTTCATTTTCTGGACATGATATTGGTGGGTTGGGCTGTAGAAATTATAATGTTAAAAAATAATTATAAAATAAACGGGCTACCATCGGCCCGGTCGGGCTAGCCTGCAATGGGCTAGGGCTAAAAGGCCCGGTTTTAAATGGGCCCAAATTTTTATGTCCAAGCCCTACATTTTTTTCGGGCTTTTGCGGACCGGCTCGGCCCGTTTTGGCAGCTCTAGGTGGAGCTGCCGCTGTGACTGGTCACCCACCGCACCATAAGTTGGTCGGAGGAGGAGGGTCACCAGAGAAGAAGACCGGACCACCGCCGAAAATCTTCTCCGGCCGAGAAAGAATTCTAGAGAGAGGGCGGATCTCTCTCTAGAAAGAGGGAAGAAATAGAAAGTTAGTAAAAAATGATTTTTTTTTTTTTTTTTTTAGTTTGTAAGACTATTTATAGTCCCCCTCCAGATCAGATTTGGAGCGTTGATCAATCAACGGTCCAGATCTAATCTAGAAGGCCCACACAGCTCACTCATTCAAGTCCAAAATTTTTTTTTACTTCCTGCACCCCCCTTTCTTTCCTACACCCCCTGTTTATTTCTCATTTATTTTTCTTGCATTTTTTTTTATTGTCTTGTATTTTAGCATATCATTTTATTTATGTTTATCATCATCATTCACATTTTTTTTTTGTCATTTATTTACTTTGCTATTAGAATGTATTTAGGAAAATTGTAAGAATATAAAGAAAATATGTATTGTCTTTATTTTATTTATTTATTAAGTTTTTTATGTTAAAAAAATGCAAAAATAGGTTTAGTATTCAAGGGAAAGGGGATCCGCTTTGACCGAGTCATGACAAAATTCTCTCGCGTTTAATTTCTCATTATTATAATTTTTAGGATTTTAAAATAATTAAAAAATCAATCAAAAAATATTAGTTTAAAAAAAAGGAGTTCTTTTTTCTAAAAAACCCTTGATCTTTATCAAATTGATTTTTACCATTTGTTTTTTATCTTTTAAAATCTTTTCAAAAACTAAAAAATGTCAACAAATCACTCGGCTTTTTACCCATAACTATGTGGTTTTGATCCCTCGCGGGTACGTAGGCAAAATACATCGTCTTTCCAAATTATCAAAAAATATAACAAAATATTTTCTTTTTCATTATCTCACTAAAACTTTTTTGCAAGCAAATAATAAATAATTTAGCACAAAATAAATAAACGCAAGAGGTTCCCATAGAGTACTATAGACGTTTAGGGTGCTAATACCTTCCCTTTACGTAACTAACCCCCGAACCATAAATCTCTTAAAAATTGTGGGTTTATTCGAACTTTTGCCCCTTTCCCTTGAAAAAAATTAAAGCTCAGTGGTGAAATAAATTTGTGAGTCAACGCTAACCAATAGTTTGATCTCCGAAAATCACCGCGACACTCATTGACAGCATGTATTTGGTTTTCAAAATGTGGATGGAGAATGTATGACATTTTTTAATGACAAATGTTAATAATTTGATATTGGATTAATATTTACTTATTCACCCGATTTAATCGTGGGTTCTCCAACTCACTTAACCATTAACTTAAACTAGTTGAGATATCCAATCTTTAAAGAATATCAACTCATAGACAATTTAATTATACTCTCGTTATTTTGACATTTAGATGAATTTTTATTTTATTGTAAAAAAATACTATAAAAAGTGTGATGATGGAAAAATCAAGATTTCTCTTTTTGTGTTTAAGGGGCCAAGATTTCTCCTCTAAAATATGTAGAATCATGCTTTCTTAATTCTAGAAGCTTATGAACTTCGGGGAAAGACTCGAATGCTCTTCCTCCAACCCATTTAGAAGTAAAAAATGAAAATCATATCATAGAAATTGGACCCTAGAAGACTCAACACAGGTTTCAATTCCACAAATGTGTAATCTCTCATTCTTTCTGTATTTTGATGGACCATGTTGAAAATAGTTCATTTTTTCATGAACTTAATCATTAAAAGAAGAAGTTAGAACACACCAATATTGAATTTTAATCATCAAGATTATTATATATGTGACCCTTGATCTTTCAAAATATTTTAGTCCATGCAACCCACATAAACTAATTTGTCTCTTGGTCCTCCCACTATCACCTCCACTCCACCGAGACCACGTCCTTCAATTACGGACAAGAAAGTGATGTGATGCAATAGTGCTTCCTTCGTGGAAACTTCAATCTTGGATCAATGAAAATGAATATCACACGATTTGGATATTGAAGAATTCAATAAGTACTACCAAACGAAGACAAAGATTCGTGTTTTTTTTTAAGGAAAAAATTCGTAGTATTTCATTAGTTAAAATGTGTCAAATTCATAAGGGTACAAAGATTCGTGTTTATGAATATAGTTTGATATTTTGTAGCATATTTTAAGTGAATAGATTAATAGGAATTGTGAATATAAAACCAAAAAAACTAATCAAATGTTAGTATAAATTGATTTACAGCTTTCTTTAAGGTTGATTCAACTTAATATAGAAGAGTAAAATTAATAGTTATCTTAAAAAAATTAAAGATTTAGATAAAGAATATGTTGGGGTGTTCATGGGTTGGGCCAACCCGATCAAACCCACCAAAAAAATCCAAAAAAATGGGTTAGGTATGGTATCTAAAAATGGAAAACCCATAAAAATAAATGGGTTACGGATAAAACCAGACTCAAATCCAAAAAACTTACTTAGTCAATAATGTTAATATTTTTTATCTTTATTTTCATAGGGTAGAAGAAAATTATATTTCCAAAACATCCACATTGTACTATATATATTGAAAATCAAAACATACTAGAGTTACAAATTAATATGTTGCACTTTTTTGTTATTTTGATACTAATGCAATTTTATGTCATGCAACTTTAATTTGTTGCAAGTATTTTATGATGGAGTTTATTATTTGATATTCAATGATTCATAAAATTATAGTAAAATAAGTTAAACATTTTTTTTAAGAAAATTAAAAAGTAGAGTACTATTTTAAAACAAAATTATGAGGACTTGTCATTTAGTCACTTAGTATTTAAAAAATAGAAAAATAAGTTGGGTAACCCATTACCCAATCCAACCCAACCCAAAAATTAGTGGGTTTGCTCAAACTCATCCAATAATATAACGGGTGGTTATTTTACCTCACCCAAACCGAAGTACCCTATTTAGTTTCATTTTGGGTTTGACCAAACTCATCTCAAACACACCCACGAACACCCCTAAGAATATGTATATAATAAAAGATAAAACTTTATAAGTAAAACAAAAGATAAAAAAAAATTATTACTAAAAAAAGATACATATTTATTTAACTTTGATATTTTGTCGAGCAATCACAACCAATATTTGTATATGTCTTAAAAATAATTTGGATTAAAATCAAATATTTTTAATGATCTAATGATAATAAATAATTGAAAATTAAATCTTATACTAACTAGCGGACAGACAGACACTATCTTTCTACTACGTTAATGCATGTGCTTATTTTATTATGTTTGTTTGTATAATTTTAATTAAAGTTTTAAAATTTTAAAATATTATGAAAATTATTGATATATTGATTTATAACAAAATTATTTTTGAACTCAACATATTTTAGTTTGCTTACATATAAAATTAAGGTAAAATAATGATCATTTATTGTTTATTCTAATAGTAATTAGTAACATCATAACATAAATGTGTGTGTTGTGTAAAAGAAACATCATAAATAAATGTATAAATGACATGTTATGTAAAAGAAACATTGTGATTGCGATAAAAGAATATCTTTAAAAACTATATTTTTTGTAAAGTCTCAATCTTCTCCTTCTATTTTCCCTTCTTTAATGAGAACTTTTGTTGAATTTTGAGAAACTGCTCTTGATAAAGCTACATATAATTGAGCATGGCTGAAAATTGATCCCGACATTGGGAATGGTCTGCCTTTGTGACTTATTTATGGCAATAGCAAAACTTAGTCTAACGGAAAATTGTTTTCTACTAAGCACAAAAGGAAGTCATGAACTCGCATTTGTTTTTAATTTAATTCTGGGCAAGAATGCTCTTTTTCCAGCATTGTTTTCTGTTAGGATTTCCACATCCAACATATTCTTAAATAAACCACGACATAACAACCGTGTTCCATTACACAGGTCATATCTAGGGTCTATATTTCGCAACAACATCAAAGGCGTACCTTTTTTTACCTTTAAAATATGTGGTGGGATACTTCCTTGAGAAGTTGAGTTTAGGAATTTATGTTGATATAATTTATGAGTATCCCCTTCAACCTCGTTAAATGACAACAAATTATGTTATTCTCCTGAAAACTAATTCATAATTATGTCATTCAATTTTTGAGCATCAACATTTTTAGGTGTAATTATGGCGACCATATATATAAATTATGATATTACTCCTCGTCTATGAATCACATACACTCCTCATATTAGATGTGTCTTAACACGTGTTGCATCCGCATCCACAAATATAATTACCCTAAATTTTGTGATTTTCTCAAATTATCAACGTTATTGGCGTGTCAGTATCAGTGTAGTATCTAGTGTCGGTGTTCGTATCCATACTTCTTAGCAGTCCTTTCTTTTTATGGCCTCTCAGATGGTGGTTTGAATGTAACCAAAAACAAAAGATGGTGGAATGAACCTTTCTAGTGTTTTTGTTTTTAGTTGTTGGTAACATGAGTGTGATTATCGTTTAACAATTTTGAATTGTTTAAATGGTTTTAACACTTTGATATCACTGTATTTTGTTGGATATTGGATGGGGGTCATCAGAACAGTTTATCAATTGTCTACATGCAGAACGTTTGGAATCAAAAAGAAAAAAGCAATGCTTTTATTCCTTTAAACGACAGTGGAAGAAGCTTAACGGCAGAGGATGTTATTGCTTATTTTCCCTTTATTTAATAATTAAAAAAAACCATGATTCTCTTTATATTAAAAAAAAAAAAAACCACGCTATCATAGTTTGTATAAGCAATTATAAACCTGCAAAGTCAAATAATTCTTAAAATTAACCGTAAACAATTTGAATTATAATCGCTTATAAACCAGCAAAGTCAAATATATAATCCATAAAATTAATCGACTTTGATTAGTTGTAACATGAAAGAAAAAGAAAAAAACTAAAAAGCACATAACAAAAACATGTGAAACAAAATCACATAACAAACTAGTGACACTTTCTAAAACATAGAGGTATTTAAAAAACACAAAATCTCAGGGTTCTTTGAGGAATAATAAATATGTTCTTTTGTCCTAAAAAGTAAAAAACTTTTGTCTATAAATGTTAGTTCAAGATATCAAATAAAAGACACATCAATCAATACAAGATTTATATCACTTGCAATTTATATTTTTTCATTTTTTTTCAATTGTTTGCTTGTGGTTTTGTTTGGTAAAAAATAGTGAATAGTCGATATGCTAACTTATAGTTGATAAACTAGTTTATTAAGATATATTTGATTAATTTTTCTTTTTTTCAATTGAAGCTATAAGCATATAATAGAAATAAAAAAAAATGATAAGCTATAAGATTTAATCCATTAGAATTAGCTTATCAAAAACTGTAATAAGCTAGTAAAAATAAGTTATAAGTTCGTGAGAAAGTGACGGTTACCAAACATTTTTTTAATCAAATGAGTTTTTAAGACATAAGTTATAAGCTCAAATTTATGGCTTGTCAAACTGACCCTTAGTGATTCTCAACATCAATTATCATATCTCACTTAACACTCTTTTTGTTGTTAAGAAACTCGCATCCCTAGAACATTTTTTCGATAAGCCAATAGATAGGTTATGCATCAAGGAGAATCAGAAACATCCCAACTAAGTTGGTATCTAACATCCTCTACCGTCTATTCAATATATATTATTAAAAAAGAAAAATATGTGTACAAGAGGGGGGCTAGACCAAAACCCGCAAGAAGCAAAGGAAACAACAACAAAATAAGAAAAACGGCCTAAGGAAAACGATAATTAGGCAATCCAATCCGATCTCGAGAGAACTCCTCCAATAAAAACCAAGGTAAAGCGCCAAACCAAGGGACTCCATGAGATGTTGTGACCGTGATCTGCTAATTTATCTGCACAACAATTTTGCGGAAAACAAGAGAACAAACGGATTTGGAAGGAGGACCCCTGGAGCGGGTTTGATAGGTTGCCTTCTTAATTTTCCTTTTCTGATTGTGAGATAAATAAGGCGTAAATGATACTTCGGCATTCTCACCTTGAATCAACAAATGTTGGACAAGATCCATTTCTTTCTATAAATTCGGATCAACTGGATCATTGGGACTTGCCATAATATTTCTAACATCAGTTATAGTTTTTATGGCCAAAGTCAGAATCGGTTGATGCGTCAGATTAGTTCTCACAATTTCATTAGTTATTTTATCTAACAGCATGTGAAAAGAGGTGTTGGAAATCAACGATGCCTCGTCATGGATTTGTGGCTCGACTAAATCACCTAAAATTATCAATCCTAAAAGGGGATGCATATCTAAGTCGGTGCTAAATAGGTAAAACACAATTATTACTATTGTAGATGCTCTAAACAAACAATCAAGTGTGTCGCATTCTTTCCTTTAATTATTGATTTAAGGAAGTTAATAACCAACATGTCACATAAACATTAGATAACATTCTGTCTAGGTCATAGTTACTTTTTTTCCTTCATCTACAATATATTTTCTCCGTTTAGGTGTTGACCGTTGTGTCTATGCTTTCTTCGTTTAATTTGAGATCATGTTTAAGGTCAATGCGTGAGAAAATATGTGATATTTGGGTCAAATTCCATTATATGGTAGAATGAGAATTGAAAAGGGACCAACCTCTATTCGCTTCACATTGTACCAATTAATTATACTAGGTAGTATCTAGTAACTAGTTCAGATCACATATATGATATATTGTCCATACGATTCTAAGATTCTTTTATATTGAATTGGTGATTCCTATTTTGCATGTCATTTTCTATACCCACCTAGTCTCTCTTTTCCTCTAATCAAAAGGAAACAAACAAACGCCAACAGCCAAAAAAAGAAAAAATAAAGTATAAGGGTAAACAAAAAGGGGAAAAAAAAAATTTAAAAAAAAAAGGTAAAGAAAAGGTCCATAAAGACAAAGAAAACCACATAATATTTATAAGTTGGTCCAAACATTATTTAGTTTTTATATTGTCTCAATATATCCTTATAAAATTGGTTTTGTTAACTCATTTTCAAACTTATACATTTATTCTATGTGGCAATTAAGTTTTTCTCAATACGTCATCTCACATCAAACACTATTAAATTGGGTGTGTTAATATAAATAATGGGTATCCTAATAGATGAACTTTGATATCATATTAAGTTTAATTCATCCTTAAATAATCGATTTGTAGGATAAGGAGTGTCACTTTTTAATGAGAACTGATTTAACTTTTTTTAGTCATGAAATGAAATTGGATTCAAATGTCATAAACAAAGTCTTCGACTTTTTTCTTGTAAATAAAAAATAATATGTTGTTTTAGAATTTTTGGTACATGTTAGTATAACCAACGACGAAGCTGATGGATACTTCGCACTTACAAAAAATAAAATAAATAAATAAATAAAATCCTCACCTTTATTGATACTTATATGTGTGCAGGCTTTCATACATAAAGTCATGGATATAAACCTTTCTAGGGAGAGAATAATTGAATATATTTCACAAATCTAGGGACTCTATCTCTCTCTAGAATTAAGATGGGTTTGAGGGATCAGTGCAATGTAGAAGACAAGAATCTATACCTTCAAACCCCAACTTTCATTGAATGGCTCAAACCATCTAATTCCTCACCCTCATCATCTCCTTCATCAACTCATCAACACAAACTATCCCAAGAAACTTTCCAGTTTTTACCCATCTCTAGTGGAATTAAGCCCTATGAGGACGACCATAGGATGCAAAAGGATGATCTTGAAGTAAAAGAAGAGAAAGTGGAACATGTGACTGTGGCTTTGCACATTGGATTGCCTAACATAGGAGGTCACGAATCTGATGAACATGATGAGAAGAATAAGGTTTTTGATTGTGTTAAGGAAGAAGAATTGAAGAAAAACGTGCATGGTTTTTGTTTTAAGGAGGAGAGAAGGTTTTGGATACCAACTCCTGCTCAGATTCTTGTTGGACCTATGCAGTTTGCTTGCTCCATATGCAGTAAGACCTTCAATAGATACAATAATATGCAGGTTAGTAATTGGTTCTCAATTTCTCATATTGATATATTTTTTTCATCTTAACCCTTCGATTTCTAGGGGAAAAGATTTTGATAATTTAAACTTGGTATATTTTTTCTTCTTAACCCTTCGATTTTTAGGGAAAAAAATTTTGATAATTTAAAGTTCAATTAAAATGTAAGTAAAATGTTATCAAGAATTATTCGAGGCATAATTTGTATTTAGTAGTCTTAGGTCAATAATTTCCCTTAGGTTTTCTTTTGAAAGCAAATTTCTCTTATATGGATAAACGTTATAATAAGTAAGTTTAATTAGAATTTCTGTTACGGTATACTATTTACTCATAATTTAACCTGTGTGCAAAGAACAAATATACACTTATTTTTTAGTCAAGAATATAAAGATAGGATCAATTATTCAAATTAGATAAGAGAGACGGAGATATTGAAAATCAAGCAATCATACATGTTTTTTCATATCATAGTTCATACTTCATACGCAACTTTTTTTCTTTCCATTCATACACATAACTTCTTATTCATATTTTATCACTTCAATGGTTCAATTAATTACATGGGTAATTAAGTACTTAATTGATGAAATAAATCGATCATGTCTTCACCCAACTATAGACTATACTATTTAAGTTCAAAATTATTGATATTATTTTTAGATAAGGTCATAACTATTGACTCCCTCAAAAAAAAACAAAAAACTAATTGATATGAGTACATGAATAAGTTTTTCTTGAACATACACCGTCACTTTATTTCAAATTTATATCTTAATTGTGCATCTTGTGTCGGCTAATAGTTCTCCTCCTTTGCTGTTTTGTTAAAAAACAAAATGTTATCCTCCTATGCTAGTTTAACATGATCCATGTATAAAAAATAATTATTATTAAACCCTCTTTATCCTTCGTTACTATGATGACAAATTTCTGCGTCCAAAGCACATAATTATACTTAATCTCTTTCTTCTTCTTTTTTTGTGTGACATGAATGTGCATTTAGAACTTGAATTATCTACTATATATATATATATATATATATATCCAATATAATTTAATATGACTAAGGTGTTTAACATTATGATTAGGAGGACGAAGATAACCATGAAGAAGAAAACAATCATTCAATTAAATGACTCCTTCAAAAAAAAATTCATTCAATATGACTAATCTTTGATGCATGACCCTCTCCTATCTTTTTGCTTTCCTTTAACTTTAAAAAATGTGAGCAAAATGAATGGCTTGTTGTCCCGCTCCCTCTAGGGTATCCCAACTTTTAGTAAAAGGCTCTTTTAGTTTTATCATATAGTAAAAGACCATATCTTCATGCCTTTATATTTCCTTTCTCATATCAAAGAGTATGCAATATGTATAATTCAAGATTTATATACCTTCTTAGAATCTATGAAGAATTAGAACTTTGTGTCTTCAAAGACAAGAAATTGTCATAATAATATGGGAGAGGAGGCGCTACATCTACCACTCCTTATCAAGGGCATTGTATTTGTACTCAAAATTTGAGTATGTGTGTGAATTTACTACTTTTAAATTAAGTTGCTTGATGTATACTAGGGCATTACCCTTAATTTGTTCTTATGTTTCAAGGACTTCTTTCTTGTCGATAAAAAGGATATAATTCAAGATTTCTTGTATTAGTCATAGCTTTGAGAATAATTTGACTAGTTAATTAGTTAGATCCTTATGAATTAGATCAAACTTTTTTTTTTATATTGAATAGTTATACTAAGACAGAGTTCAAGAATACTCAATCCAATTACATAAGAAAAACCAAAGAGCTAATCAAGAACCACATATCCATGATAATGGTGATGATAAAAATAATAGTGACATTTTATTTGTTAAGTTTTTATATTTGTTTTAACTCTCGTCATCCTTACAAAACTAAAGGGTTTTACTCTTTATAATCTTATTTCATATTTTATCTCTATTATATGCGGGACTTGGGTTTTTCCGAATAACACACCACATATATTTATTTTGTAATTTATCTCTATTTTATACCGGACTTGGGTTTTTCCAAATAACATTGGCCATATATTTTCTTGATTGCAACTGATTTTAATGTTTACCTAAAAAACTATGAAATTAGAATTGAATGAGCATGTTAGCTCAAAAAAAAGAACTAACAGAAATTTGATCATTTTGCAGATGCATATGTGGGGGCATGGATCAGAATTTAGGAAAGGACCAGACTCACTTAAAGGAACACAACCAGCAGCAATGTTAAGGCTACCATGTTATTGTTGTGCTCACGGTTGCAAGAACAACATCAATCATCCAAGAGCAAAACCATTGAAGGACTTCAGAACTCTCCAAACTCATTACAAAAGAAAGCATGGAACAAAACCATTTATCTGCAGAAAATGTTCTAAAGCATTTGCTGTTAAAGGTGATTGGAGAACTCATGAAAAAAACTGTGGAAAGTTTTGGTATTGCACTTGTGGTTCAGATTTTAAACACAAAAGATCTCTTAAAGATCATGTTAGATCCTTCGGAAAAGGTCATTCCCCGACTCCTTCTCTTGAAGGCTTTGAAGACGAGAAAGAATGCAGCAATACTGATGATGAAGTTGCTCATGCATGATCATGATATGGTTTTAAATTGTGGTTGCAATCACATTTACAAACTTGTATATTGTGATAAAATGCAACTGATTTGTGCAGTCGAAATTGTGGTTGTGATGCTATTATAAAAACATCAAAATCTCCTATATTGCACCCGTAACTATTAGATGTAAAAGTTAATTACACAGTTAATTACACTAATTAGTTAGTTACACTACTTAAATATAATTAAGTAGTGTAACTAACTGATGTAACTAACTTTTACATCTAATAGTAATGACGAGTGTGGACCGCAATTTAAAACCATTAATATCATGATCTAACATGCTATATATTTAATACATCTATCATATACTATATAAAGAGTAGTAGTTTAGTAATAACTAGAAATTGTAGCAAAGCTTGATTATTGTGTACGCTTGTGCTCAGTAACAAAAAATTCTCAACAATTGCTAAGCCATGAAATTAATGGAGAATTGTTTGCCACTGAGCATTTGCCGATCAGTGATGATAAGCTAGCAGGGAATTAAGAGGTATGGATTATGGAAGAGTTTAATTTGTTTTGTGGTTAGTTAGTTAAATAATATGGTATTACCTCAAGTGATGAAGCATATGAATTTTCTTTTTTGAAAAAGTGTTATATCATGTTTAAGTTTTTTTTAACCTTTTCAATGGAGAAAATTTATCCGGTTCATTACTAAACGGTAATCCTCATTGTAAGGACTTGAGTACTAGCTATACTGTTGTTTTAAGATCTGTTAAGTGTAACACTTTGATAGTAATAATTATTTTACTAACCCATTTGGGGTTGGCCTAGTGGTTGGTTTGGGATCTTGGAGTTTGTTCCTCTCAAAGTCTCAGGTTCGATTCCCACTGGTGCCAATTTCGGTGGGCAAGTCCATACAGAGCTTGCTCTGGCTTAGAACAGGGCTCCTGCAAGTGGGCGGTGGGATTGGTCCCCTCAGATTAGTCGGTCCTTGGATCGGACACCGAGTTTAAAAAATAATAATAATAATAATTATTTTACTACATGGCTTGTCATTGATGGCTATTGGTACGTAGTTGATTGATTTTATATAATTTTTCCGTAAAGGATGTGATTCTATGAACTTCATAACCGTGACCTAAAACTTGAATAGTTGAATGTCACATAAAATCATGCACAGACATTATCAAGCTAGAAAGAAAAAACAATATTGCCCTAAATCTTGTTAAAGATTTTAACAATGCCTTGTTGTTACTTTTGCATTGTAAAGATGATTACTAGTGACCACTAGTGTTGGGCACAATCAATGGCACATATATATCATCTATCTGTCCTTTTTCCAATAAATAATTTATTTTATATCAGAAGCAAAAATAATTATGTAGAATACAAGGAGTATTTCAACCTGAAATACAAGCATGCAGAAAGAATATATATATATTAGAAGAAGAAACTATTTCCCAATGAACTATTCTAAGATAGGTGGAGATTATTTTTGGCTAAAGAAAATAAGTGTTGATTGTATTATGAGTGCAGTGTGGCTCATTGAAGTGTTATTATGGAATACTTATCCTTCTTTTGCTTGGTGATTGGGTTTACTTTGTGTTTTTCTTTCCCTCTTTTTATGTGTTTTTGGGTTGTATATGTGGTTAGTATTCTATGTACTCTTCATTAATTGAACTTGCTCCTAAAAAAGACAATTATTGAGAATAAAGAAATTGGTTTTATGCTTATCTCTTGTGTCTATATTATTAGCTATTAAAAATTCATAATATTTTTATTTTAACAAAACATAATTTAAAAAAAAAGAGGAAAATAAGTTTAAGAGTGGCTGACAAAATTATTGAGGCCAACTTTATCTATATATCAACAGGATTTAGTAATAATTGATAGAAAGTTTTCTTCAGCAACAAACTCACCAAATATAAATATAGTATTTCGCTTGTTTCACAATAATTTTTGTATTTGACTATTTCACATAATTGATAAATTTATGAAAGAAAAACAAATTAGGGCTAACCGTGATGCACAAAAATACAAAGTAAAAAATAAAAATATGAATGTGATGCACATAGTACTACTAATTAGGTTTTATGATTGAAAAAAAAAATTAAAACTATACTAAAAATTGAGAGTAACACTCTTTTTAAAACAATTTCTTTAAAAATAACTGTGTACTACTTTGAAACAGAATGAACGATTTTTTTTCATTCTAGTATTTTCTTGGTCAAGTTTATCGTTCTATTTTTAATTGCTCCCTTATACTTTCATGTCATTTAGTCTAGTTTGGACTAACCAAATCATACACCAATTTCAAGTAGCTTTACAAGCTTAAAGTTAATTACCCAATTATATGAAATCAGAACTAGGGAGCAACAATTTTTAGTCGCATACTTAGATGATCTGCTACGAAAAGCACTCAAAATGGTGATCAATTAAGCAAAAAATTTCAAAAACTAAGCAAGTGTGTATAGGAAAAAGTGATCATAGTACGTTGCAAGGACCTCATTATCTTAAAGAAGATATGGTGATTATTAATTCACGTGAGGTAGCTGGAGAAAAAGGGATTATTTGTGAGTAAAATAAAATGATGTAGTGATTTGGAGTCTTTTGAGGCAGGCTTGACCAAAGCAAAAAGTAATAATAATAGAAAGAAAAAAATTGGGAGGTTGTGTTTGGTTATTGAATTTGAAGATAAGGGACCTCCACCATACTTTGTCGGGTAAAAACGTTAGTCTTGTAGAAAAGATCACAAGTCACAACAACCATCTTTTAACTTCAATAATCAATTTGAGTAAAAAAAACTCACTAATTAATTTAGCTAAACTAATTTATTTTTTTAGGCATTATTTAGCTAAACTAGCATCATGCTTTCGTATATGCCCCTAATAACACGACATCAATAACCCTTTAGAATTTGATCCTTTTTTTTTCTTTTCTTTTCTTGTAAGACTGATTAGAGACAAAACTAAAATGTAAGAAATTACATATTTAAACCCGCACAATATATCAAATATCCCAACAATCTTTTAACATTTAAGTTGCAGTTAACTGACATTTTGATCATATAATCCGATTGTCATCGAAATATTTTAATTTTGACTCCGACGATAACACTATGACGCACACTAGTAGATTTCTGGAAGAGTTCCACAAAATAATCTATAGCAATACCCTTCAGCCCCTCCTCAACTCGGTGCACACCCCTCCCCTTTCATTGTGCAATGCTTTGTATAAAGTAGTGGCTAAAGTACTCGCCAATCGATTGAAATTCGTTCTTGACAAATGCATATCAGACAATCAGTCGACATTTGTGTCGGATAGATCCATTCTAGATAATATTATGGCAGCCAATCTTTAGCACACTTATGTGGAGCATTTGAAAAAATAGATATAATAAAGTGCCCTCTTCTTGATATCAATGTTGGAGAGGCGCTTCAGCTGTTAACAACTATGAAAGGGGTAAGGGGTTTACAACTGTGGAACATGGACTTTGAGGTCGACTCTAAGACAGTTGTAGACAAAATATATGGAAAGCAGATCGGTGTATCAGACTTCAGTGAAATAACTAGTAAATGTGCATATCTGCTTAGTATCGATCTTATGAACTCTAATGTTAAGTTTATCAGGAGACAAGCAAACGAAGCTGCTCAAATCTATTATTATAAATAAAATGCATTAAGCTTTGTTATTGTTAAAAAAAATATATATATATCATACTTTAATATTAGCATAATTGTTGACCATGTTTAATTACACTTTCATCATCTAAGCTTAGTTTAGAGAAGAAAAACACAGCCATCAGTGATTGTTTTTAAACATTTTGCCTTGACAAATACCTAGGCTACACTTTTTTTTCCATTAGAAAATCTAAGTTTAGATGTGTGCTTGACTTCATTTTTTCGAGCAGATACCAACCAAATTTAACTTTAAGCGACAAGAAACTTCGAAAGAAATGTATAATAAACAAACATTAGATTGGAGAAAGGGTTATGTGTGTTTGGTTCCATTTTTAAAGATGTTAAAATTAATTTAATAGAAAATCGAATTGATTTTGACAAATTTGATTGCTTTTCAAGTAGAATCAATCTTACATGATCAATTTAATCAAAATCAAGAGAATCAAACAAACACATGGTCATTCTCTAGTTGAATTACCTCGATCATAAATGTTACACCATTAATTATGTTTGACTTTAATATAGTTTCAATGATAGGATGCTAAATTCATGCAAACATATGGAGATAATTAGACCACTTGATTTTAAATATTAGCACGATTCACGAATAAATATATGATGCTTTTTCAAATAAGTATGAATATGATTTAGGAAGAACATGTCAAGGTAGAAAGAGGCTTTCAGTGTCGATATAGCAGACAAGATTCTACACACGCCTCTTATTCCCCGGGTCGACGTTGACAGAATAATTTGGAAAGCGGAACGGAATGGACGTTACTCTGTACGTAGTGCATATAGGCTATGTGTAACAGAGCTGGTTGATTCTTCTTATTTGTGGCGACCGGGATATTGGACTGGAATTTGGAATCTCCAAGTTCCTCCGAAGGTAAAAAATCTAATTTGGCGTATTTGCAGGGGCTGTCTACCAACACGAGTACGACTGCTCGACAAAGGCGTCAATTGTCCAACGAATTGCGCTAGTTACGATTCAGGGTATGAAGATTTTGCCCATGTTTTTTTTGCTTGTCCGTTTGCTACCCAGGTTTGGCATAGGACTGGATTATGGGCCTCCATCCAACATGCGCTTTCAACTACCTCGTCAGCTACAGATGCTATTTTCTCTATTCTTTAAGTATTGTCTGCTGACTTATTGCAGCGTTTCACAACCGTGCTCTGGAGTATTTGGAAACACCATAACCTTAGAGTTTGGGACGATGTCACAGAAACTAGTGCTTTAGTGGTGGAGCGAGCCCGAAACATGGTTGTTGACTGGCAATTAGCAAACTCCCATGTCGCTCGTGATTCTACTGCTTCCACTACGTCTTCACCGACCCACAATGGGGGTCCTCCTGTATCGCCATTACACACAGCCAATTGATGGCAACGCCCTTTGTTGGGTTGATATAAATGCAATATTGATGCTGCCTTCTCAAACTCTCTTAATCGAACAGGTATTGGCATTTGTATTCGGGACCAAGACGGTAGTTTTGTGTTGGCAAAAACTGTGTTGCATCCTTGTTTCCTTCCGGTGGATGTGGGCGAAGCACTTGGATTATTCTTAGCTTTGCAATGGCTCAGTGATATGCAGTTTGATAATGTGGATTTTGA
>Ga0315913_1002255_pt1 | contig 22428 bp, 5 predicted proteins | sample MpolsnodulesMG_FD_207736 | JGI IMG/M metagenome (GOLD analysis project Ga0315913, IMG submission 207736) | Medicago polymorpha root nodule microbial communities from Los Angeles, California, United States - small nodules | ecosystem: Host-associated > Plants > Roots > Nodule | place: USA... | reverse complement strand
ATTATCTTGAGTTTAATTAGTGAAATTCGTGCTTAGGTTTTAACATGATGTTTGAGTGTCTGAAATTGATGCTAAGTGATTTATTGATGATGAAATTACATGCTCAAAACATGCTTATGGTTATACTTTGCATTTTCACTTAAAATGGGTGTTGTTGTTGTTGTTGATGGATCTTGTGAAATCATGTGAACTGTTGCTATTGTTGTTGTGAGAAGTTTTCATTAATGATTTGAACCTTGGGTAATCATAATTATTGAGAATTATCAAGAAATTGGAGTGTTCTTGTGAGGTTTACAAAAATGGGTCAAATGGGGTTTTGAATTAGGAGATGTTTTGGCTCAAATTTCATATGGTTTTGAAGCTCTTTTAGTGTCTGAAAAGGGTTGGGTAAATTCTGGAAATCAATTTGGGAATTAAGGGGTTCAAAATTGGGATTTTGGGGTGAAGATTGAGTTTTTCGTGACAGCCAACTGTCAGTACTCGCCACGGCGAGTAAGCTTGCGCGCGAGGCGAGCAACATGGTCACAGAGAGCCATTTTTGCCCGCCACGGCGAGCAAAGCTACTCGCTACGGCGAGCAAAGTGTCACACGGGGCATGGTTTGCCCGCCACGGCGAGCAAAGCTACTCGCTACGGCGAGCATTGTGGTGACAGGAGACCTGTCTTGCCCGCCATGGCGAGCAAGTCACTCGGGAGGCGAGTTGCCTCAGTTCCAGTCTTTCTGTTTTGCATTTTGGGTCCTTTTCACATGTTTTTGCTTTAAATTAACTCTTGGCATGAACATTAAAGTTTTAAAGGGGTTCTATTATCTTCCAAATGGTTTTAAACTGATTTGAAAATACCTTATTGATTTTGAATTGTGATGAAAACTCTTCAAGTAAATCTTAGTGAATTTTGAAGGAGTTATTGTGGGAATGCATATATGTTGTGGAGTGAGTTGTGAATGGTGAAATACATATATGTTGAATGAATTGTGAATGTGTTGGTAATTGCATATATGTCTGGTGATGATGAATTATTGGTGAATTCATAGATGCATATATGTTGGTGATAATGTTGTGATATTGTTTGTGTGAACATATGCATTGAGTCGAGTCATATGTTCATGCATTCATGACTGATGGTGATGGTGACGGATATTTATATCCAAATGTAAGACGGGGTGAGAAATCTTACATAAGATGTGTTAATGCATCTAAGGTGACGACCTCGAGGTGATCTGGTACCACATGCATCTAGAAGAGTCTAGAACATTGCATGCATTGAGTAATTGTGTGTTAATTGTTGAAATGTACATTGTGTGAATATTGATGATTTGTACATTAGTGGTGATTTGTGGAATTGTGCATTGGTGATAATCGTTGGATTGTGCTTTGGCAATATTTGTTGAATGATGAGATTAATGTTGTTAATGAATATTTATCTTAATATTATCAATGGAGTAAGAATTGTACATGTATATGTTTATAGATGATATTTATATTAAATGCTTATACCTTGATTATTGATTATGATTGATGTGAAGCTTACCCCTAGTGGTTTTACCGCCTACCTGTTTGTATGGATGGGTAGACGGAATGCAGGCTTAGTTTTGCATGGTGAGCGTCTGGATAGCGGGAGCTATCTCAGCTTTTATTTTGGAGTCTTAGTTTAGGCTCTGATTAGGAGGTCGTCGTCGTTTTGTTGAACTTATTGTTCTTGTGGAGAATTACCTTCCTGTTATATTTGGAATTTATATGTTGATGTATATGGATCCTATAACATGTATGTTTGAAGGTGTAAACTCTTATCCGCTGCAAGTATGGTGATTTTTATAAATGCATGTCATATGGATTTTGTTGATGCGTAGACGTGACGTCTATTTCTTGAATAAATGTTTTATTCGCGTGTTTTATCGTTTTAATAGAAGTAGGGCGTTACATTTGTGATCCAAATTCTAGAAAGTAATAAATATAATATAATAAAACAAAAATAAAATAAAGTAAAAACAAAAACAAAACATTCAGATTCCTTTCCTTGTGCATGAGGATTTAAACAACAATACACAAGAAAGTAGTTTAATGAGAACTTAAGATATAAGACACCGGAAAAGATGACTTCTTGCACTTTATTGGGTACAAAATTCAAGATGATTGAAGATAGAAAAAAAAAGGTTTTTTTTTTTTTTGACAAAATCAAAATGATATTCATTCATTCAAATCGAGAGATTACATCATTCAACACCGCTAAAAACATAAAAGATTAATCTGCGAACAAACTCACAACATCCAAGTTAATAGCATATAACAGCATAATGCCTACAAAAATATATGATAAAATTAAAGTGACTGGAATATACATGGCCTCCGGATCTGCAACGTTGACGCCCAAATCTTTGGTTGAATAATCGATCTTTCAATATGAATCAAATGAACACCGCACGAAGACGAGAAATCAAACAACGTCGCACAAGACGACGAACAACAAACCACCACACTTAGATGATGAAATATTCACAAAGAAAAAACATAGATCTATGTGAAAATCACTTATTTAGATTGAAATAGAGAGAAAAAGATGAAGATGGGTGATTTCAGGTCAAAAATTGACCCAAAACCACCCCTCAATGAAGAAACTGTAAGAGAAAACTTAGGGAGAGAAAACTAGGGTCGGTTTGTTGGAGAGGGAGGAAGGCATAAAAAAAGAAGTTATACTCTTGGATTTAACACGCATGTTCCAAACGAAACATTTATTGATGAAGACATTGTAAATATCACTCTTAAATGAAGCTTTACCTGCAAATATTAAAAAAAAATATCATGCCAACTAATTTTGTGTGAGTGCAAATTATAAATAAACGTAAAAGGAAATTAAATAAAAAAACATATATGCATTATATATACAAAATATACATTCTCTTGTAAAAAAAAATACAAAATATACATTGATGTGCATTTTTATTATTGATATATAAAAAAAAAAGTTATATATCAAAAGAAACTTACCGGTTAATCTTCGACTTGAAATATCTTCTTCAACCTATTCATAAAAACCGATAGTGTGACATGGATCCAATCATTCAACTTGTTGAAAAATTTGAAATAGGCATGTCTCCATGATGTTTTTATCACTAGAGTTCCACAAACTCCCCAAAATCCAACAAAAAAAACCAATCACCAAGCTAACATAAAACCCAAATGTTATTAGCTTATCTTCTTCTTCACTTGTGATCACATGTTTGTCATGGTTACTAGTTGGGGAAATTACAACGCCGGGGCAAAGGTTTATGAGTGGTGGTCCACAAAGTCGATTGTTCCCCACATATGAAGAGGGATCAAAAGATTGTAGTTGAGTGCCTAGTGGAATTTTCCCTTCTAAGTTGTTGAACGACAGGTTCATGTAACCAAGAAATGTCAAACTTGAAAAGCTTGTTGGCATTTTACCGTAGAGATGATTTCTTGACAAGTCCAGTGATTCTAACATTTTCATATGACCAATGTTATTGGGAATTAATCCTGTGAGATGATTTCCTGAAAGGTTTAAACCCACCAATGCCACCAGTTTTGTTATACTTCGAGGTATCTCTCCAGTTAAGTGGTTGCAAGAAAGATCAATTGTTGTCATTAAACCAAGATTTTTTCCATATTCTCTATCTAACCCTTTCAATCCCAATACTACCTTGTGATTGAAGGAGCCAATTTCAAAAACATCATTATTCGTATCGAAAATTCGTAATGAGATATAATGAAAGACTTTTCTTGGAAACGTTAAATTTGATAAAGCAACTATGTGACTGAAGCATTGTGGTATTTCCCCTGTTATATTGTTTTTTGAAAGATCCAATACTTGAAGAAATGATAGATGACACATACTCGTTGGAATGTTTCCTTGGAGCTTATTTGCTTGCAAACGTAAAACAATCAGCTGATGAAGATGATGACCTATCCACATCGGTACCATTCCTTGGAGATTGTTATCGCCAACATCAATTAATTTCAAGTTGCGACAAAGGATCAAAGATGGAATTTCCCCGAAAAAGTTGTTGTTATTCAATTGGAGTGATTCTATTTGCTTTAAGGTTCCAAATGAGTTGGGGACTCTCCCTGATAAATTATTCTTTTCCAAATTTAGAACTTTTAATTTTTGAAACTTTCCCCAACAATCTGAAAGTTTCCCCACTAGAAAATTACTTGACAAGTCTAGATAAATTAAATTAGGAGACGAGGAAGTACAAAAAGAGGATAAGGACCCTGTAAACATATTATTTGAGAGAAATAGAGAGACCAATTTTGGAAAAGGTGGCAATGAACCATTCAAATTGTTGAAACTGAAATCCCACACAACATGATCAAATGCTTTTACTTGCATTCTTGGAAAAGATTTTGGCAAGGGTCCATAAAGGTTGTTATGTGAAACATTCAAGTATTCCAAACTTGAAGATAGATTCCAAAACCATTTAGGAAATGAATCTGAAATACCACTATTAGAGATTTCTAGATTCACAAGTTTCCCTTGCTGTTTGAGCCATACTGGAAATTTAGGACCCAGTGTGCACGATGATGCATATAGTCTTTCAAGTTTGAAAGGTTGAACCCAATCTGAACTCAAGTTGAATGAAAGTGAATTATGATTCACATCCAAGATTTCCAATTGAGATAATTTTGATAAATGTGTTTCATTAACGACACCATTCAACTTATTTGAAGAGAGAAGTAACTTTTTTAGACTAGAAAATTGGCCAATTGTATGTGGAAGTGGCCCGCTCAAATGATTATGGGAGAGATCAATAGTTTCTAATGAGGCAAGTTTAGTAATCTCAAGTAGTGGCAATGATCCATTCAATTGGTTAAAACTAAGATCCAGAAAGTGTATGGTTGGTAGAGATGCATCATCAATGATATCCACACCACTCAACTGATTATGGGAGAGATCTAGTGATTCTAATAAGGCAAGTTTAGCTATCTCAAATAGTGTTAATGATCCATTCAATTGGTTAAAACTTAGATCTAGATATTGTATGTTTGGTAGAGATGTGTCATCAATGATATCCACAACATTCAAATGATTTTGGGAAAGAGGTAGAGATGCAAAAGAAGGCATATGAACAAGTGATTTCGGAAATGAGCCGACTATATTGGTATTTTGAAGAGATATTGACTCCAACAATGAAAAGCAAGCAAAATCAGGAAGTGGTCCTCCAATGAATGGGTTATTGCTTAGATCCAACTTCTTTAAACCATTATTTGTGGAACACAATTGTTGTATGTTATCACTAAGTTTGCCAGACAATTTATTGGTGTTTAGTTGTAACTCTTGCAGTTGAGACATATTCCGAAAATATTTTAGTATACTACTCTGGATTTCATTATATGAGAGACTAAGAGATTTCAAAGTTATGGAAGTATTCAGGTGGGGAATAGATTTAGGAGTAACTTGATGGAGACCACATTTGTATAAATGAAGTTCAAATAGAGAAGGAATTCTGCTTATTGATGACAACCAATCAACTGCTAGAGTGAGATTGACAAATGATAGATCAAGGTATCTCAAATTAGAGAGATGAGAAATCCATTCAAGGTCTTTTGCAGTCAAGAAGTAACTAAATCTAAAGTCTAGAGTTTGCAAATTGGAAAGGTTCCCCAAACTGGAAGGGAGGACACCAACAAGTTTATTACCACCAAGATTTAACTCTATCAAGTTACCAAGTGACCCAAGGCACTTTGGTATCTTTCCTTCTAAGTCATTAGAACCAAGATTCAACTCTATCAGTTGACCAAGTCAACCAATGCACTTTGGGATTTTTCCATGTAGGTTATTATTATTGAGATTTATAGAAATAAGATATTGCAGTTCACATATTGAAGAATCTAACTTACCTTGCAACCCTTTAGAATAATCTAAGGCTGGGAGATGCAAACTGCTTACATGACCAGTTAAATTATCACATGAAATTCCTTTCCATTTGCAACACTCTTCACCTTTCCATGATGAAAGACTACCATTTCCAGATTCTTTAAACATTAAGAGAGCTTGCCTCTCGGTCTCCACGCATTTCTTTAGATGGAAATTTTCGGCACATACCAAACTGATGCATAGAATGCTCACTACACAAAAGAGAAAACTGAACTGCTTCATTGTGATCTACTCAACTCCCTTTGAGATACTTTTGGATTTATTTTATTTTTTTTAGGAAAGAGCTGTTAACTGAATTGTGAAGTGGAATAATGACAAACAAGGGTCATATTAATTTATAGACTGCAAAATAGCACATATCCATTGAAAATATCTAATTTCCTGGTTGTTTCTTCGGGTGTCATATAATTCAAACCTAAAGCAAATTCAAGTCAAGATAATAATAAGTTAAATTTTGATGTGTCATTATGTAAATTAATAATATTTATATGCAATAAAACAAAATATAGTAGTATTATATATGTATATAATGACTGTCAAAAAATAAGTAGATAATAGTTTGGTCAAAAAATTAATATATAACAGTCATTATAAAAAAAGATATATATATATATATATATATAATAGTATGACGCCAATGAATCTTGCACACCTGGCAGGGCTGTTGCTCCCTCCCATCTAGATGTTGTTTCTGTTGTTCTTGTATAAAGATAATAGATAGTTATAATGTGACTCTTTTGTTTCAGTTTTACTCTTTATTTAAACTATTTCATTTACTATAAAAAAATATTACCTCAAACATATTTGACAGAAGCATTTGATCTTGATAATAACACAACCCTAAACAGCGCAAGGTAAGCTCAAACTGAGCTCCAAAAACAATACAACAAATGAGAAACAAATTGAGATCTTAGCAGCCAACACAGAAGCACAAAAGCTAAATCAGAAACACAAAAAGAACCCTAGCTGAACACCACTCGTAATGCCACGACATTTTCAATCTAATAAGACTCTAATGCCACGACATCACCTTTATTTTTTCAAACAAGTCTTCTACCTCCTTGACCATACTGTTAAAAATGCAATCATTTCTCTCCTTCCATGTTATCCAAATAACGGCATGCCAAATTAACGAGCGCTTATGTTCGTTTTTTCACCGGTATGTATAATAACATGGTTGGAGCGATATACATTGTCCCGCTCAATTTTTTAACATGAATGCATGCGTTGGTCAAGTCGGGTTATCAACCGGGACATGTAGCACTTAATTAAGGGATATCTAATATGATTTCGATTCAATAGTGAACCTTGCTGTAAATTTCAATAAAATATTGTATTTATTCTCAAATATTTATTAATATTAAATACATTTTTGGAAGATTGACGGGGGAGAGGAAGTACGGAGGATGAGGTGGTGCTCTGGTATCTTTGGAAGAGTCAAGCTGCGTCAAAGTTATTGGATTTCTCTTGAGCTATTCTTTTTGATCGCATCCCAACAAAGTTGAATCTTGCTAAAAGACTCCTATTGGATGGGGAGAGTTCGAAGAGGTATATTTTTTGTGACAGTAAGAAGGAAACGATGATGCATCTCTTTCTTCATTGTCACGTTGTTTCTGAAGTTTGAATAAATCTGATGAATTGGTTGAAATTAAACTTATTACTCCTCCAAATTTGTTTGTTGATCTTAGAACTTAATTACTTTGAATTTGACCGAATTTGATTCTAATTGGATCTAAACCTAAAGGAAAATAATAATTAAATTAACTTGGTAAAACTTGTGTAATATCCAAAAACAAAATTGTGTGATGGGGATGTCATTTGTTTTATAATAAAGTGAATTAGTCAAGAATAATAAGTTATTGAACGAAGATAATAATAAGTCATATGTCTGATGCGTCATACAATATTATACTATAATGTAATGTTGAAAATGTTATGAATAATATTAATATGATGTGGATGTTGTTTAAAAAAAAAAATTAACATGATGTGAATGTCTATTTCTCAAGACTTTCTATGTTCCTTAACTCTTACGAGTGAATGTCTATATTCACTGTTATTACCACTTAGTCTTATGGTTCTTCATGTACTTGTAACTTATTTGTGTCCTATAATAGGACTTATATTTCAATGTAAAAAACACACATGTGACAAGAATAATACACAAAGCTCTTATCTTCTTCATCTTTGATCTTTTCTTTTTAGTTTATTTCATAACAGAAAACAAGTTTTTTTTTCGGTACAAATGTTTTTTTTGTAGTGTTAGCCCTTCAGTTTTCAAGGAAAAGAGACTCTGAAAATATGAAGTTTGGTCGGAAGGTAAGTAAAATTCAATAACCCAAATCCAAACTTATCTTAGTGCATTAACCACTTGAGTACAATTGTTTGGCTTTGCATAAATATTATTCCCTAATTTCAAAAATAATTGACCTTCCCGCAAAATAATAATTGACCTTCCTGCAACCAAAAGTTGTCCCAAAATACGAAAAATCTAGTTTTTAAAGATATTAATTTATCGCAATCATCGCAATGTTTTTTTTACAAAACATGTCATTTATACATTTATGTTATGATGATATTAATTACAATTAGAATAAATAATTAATGATCATTATTTTATCTTAATTTTATATGCAGGCAAGCTAAAATAGGTTGAGTTCAAAAATAATTTTGTTATATGCCTTGACAATATTTTGTTTATAAATCAATATATCAATAATTTCCATGAATATTTTGAAATTTAAAATTTTTAATCAAAATTATACAAACAAACATAATAAAATAATCACATGCGTTAGCATAGTAGAAAGAGTAGACAGACGGACACTTCTGCTTGTAGTATAGATTAAGAAAGAGGGAAGTTATCCAAAAAAATTGCACGATGGGCAAATTATCAAGAAAAACATAACAGCTACATATTAAGCAATGATGACATTTTTTTTTGTCATGTCTGGATTATTATTATAAACATTGTATAAAGACAATGTCTTCCTTCTGTTTCCTCTCTTACATAAGAACTATCCTAAAACAATTCTCATCTATAATGTGTTATAGCAATTTCAGACATCGCCTTTACATGGAACTTATTATTAGTGATAGGAACTTGGTTTTGTGTCAGGCTGCCTTATATTTCAAGAACCTATTTCATGTCTCTTGACGAAAAACTTTGATTTTGGAGAATATAATATTTTGTATTCTAGTGATGTTTGTATTTTTTTCCTACTGACCAAGATTCATTTAAAAAGAAATTGAGTACATTACAAGTCCAAATTAATGAAACAACTAATTTGACGTGTTAACTGTTTTATTAGAATAATGGGCAAAATAGGGTAAAATATAAAGGGATTTTTTTTCAAAAAAAATATTATTTAGCGTCCGCTAGATCAACTCTATAACATTTAGTTGACTTTTGAATATTGACTTTAGCATCCATGGGGCCGACTCTATAAATTTTGTTGACTACTTAAAAGTTGACTTTAGCGTTTGCCCATCCGACTTTTAATGAATCATTTAGCGTCAGTATGACTGACTCTACATGATTTGGTTGAATTTTCTGTTCATGGAATTATTAGCCTTGGCTCATTGTAGAGTCGGTATTAAACTCGATTTAGCCGATGTTTTCTTAGCCTCGGTGGCCAGAAGCCAACTCTACCCAGTAGCTTCAACTTTTTTATTAGCTTGCCACCGACACCGACGCTAAATCTATGTTCAGTGGCGGACCCACGTTGGGCCCAGGGAATGCAGCTGCATCCCCACAAATTTAATATTTGCACCTAATTTTTTTAACTTTTTCTGGAATGAACCCCTGAATATTTAACTATGAACTCTTTGTCTTTGCTCTCTCATTGAACTGTGTAAATGACTGTATTGCATTACACTTTATTTGACCGAATGAATTGCTTCAGTGAGATGTGCATTATTCGCATGTTATTTAATTATTATTATAAAATTGTAAAAATGATTCTATTCTAAGGTTATCGCAATTTGACATACATATATAATTCAAATTCTACACTAGATAGTTTTCCTTTTAAAAAAATGTTCTAGCCAATTGAATAAGCATATACTAAAATTTCATAACTTAAATATGTATGTTTTAATTTATATACATTATAATAATTTATTAATTGATGTTAAAAAGTTTACACAGTCACATGAGTTTAACTCAGCTAATAGAGGTATTGCAGTGTGCCGGGTATGAGGTTCAAACCTGAGATTCTTCACTTATTCATTTTTAGAAGCGAATTTCTAGTCATTAAAACTTGACAAAAAAATAATGTTTACACTCATATGTTAGAGCCTGATTTAACCATCAATGTCAAGATTATTAAGCTACACATTCTTTTCTTAAAAAAAAACAAGCTACACATTCTTTGTGGTTATTCGTGTTTAAGCCTGATCTAACCATTTATATCCTCTTTATGTGTAGATTTTATGTGGTATTTATCACTCTGTCAATATTAACAAAAAAAAAATAAAATTGCATCCCCTGAACTAGGGTCCTGTCAACGTCACTGTTTGTGTTAGCGTCGGTTTTGACCCTGTTAGAGTGGGTTTTTGGCCGACGCTAAAATACAGTTTTCTTGTAGTGACTAACCTAAACCCTAAGACAGAAAACTAACCATTAGAGATCTTATCTTGGCTTGCGAATGTTCAAAACCTATTTAGGCTCATTTGTTACGGATTAAAATAAAAGTGATTTTGACTTAAAATAATTTAGAGATTTTGGGTCCGTTTGTTACGGATTAAAATAAAAGTGATTTTACCATAAAATAATTTAGAGATTATTTTATAGAGATTTTATGGCAAATCAGAATCTATTTTGCGTTTGTTTACTGTAATAAAACTAACTTTTTTTTAAAAAAATAATTTAGTTTGTTTGATACAATTATATAAAAGGGGATTTTTTTGTTACAAAATTAGTTCAATCTTTTGACGATTATTTTCTCTCCCCTCCAAAAAAATTTATTTTTTGAGAACCTACTCTTAACAGCTTCTCATTTGAAGTTATTTTTAGAGTCTTTTAGATTCTGAGTTTTTAAAAAAAAACTGTAACAAACATATACATATTTTTAAAAGTGATTATTTTTTTCCTTAAAAAACTATAACAAAGGGACTCTTAATCGTTGCTAATTCATTTACCATGGTGATAATCTTGATTTTCTTAACAGGTTCAACGATTTTCCTGTCTGATGAAACAATTGGATGGGCTTTTCACATATTTCTTTCAAAAATATTATTTATTTATGTGTGATTAATTGTTAATTTTTTTAATTAGAATTTGAAAAGTGATTTTTATGAGTTTGATGTATAAAAAAAAAATTCAAAACTATTATAGAGTTTAGTTAGAGACAAATCAATACAGTTGCTCATATTTACCCCATGATTTGGGTTAATTTGGTGGTTTTGACTTGCGACCTTGGAGTGTGCTTCTGCTCAAGGTCTCACATTTGACCTTGGACTTGCGACCTTGGTGATTTTATCCAGTATTAATTTGGGTGGATTAATTTAACTTCTTAAAAAAAATAAAAATTAGTGGTTCATGCTTTAGGAGATGTAGCCACATCTTTAACTAACTCCAAACAATTAAGTTTATTTGATTATTTACTAAAACTGTGCTCCAAATTTGGATATATTTAGAGAATTATATGATATGAACAAAATCAATTCAAAAGTTAGACAATGCAAATCGAACTGATAAGAAATTTATGAACATCAACATATATAGCATATATTCACTTTTTTACAAATAGTTCAAACTTTAACTGAATACAAGAATAAAGATGAAAACAAGGTAAACCTCTAAGATTATGTGCTAACAGTAAAAAAAGTAAATCCTCGTCCTAATTTTTGGTCAATCTCAATCTTTTAAAAAATACTTTGTTCAAGACCAAATATACAACATTTTAATATAGATAAATAAACAACCATTGTGATATAATATAAACGAGTACCGGTATACATAAGTTTAACTTATTTCCAAATTTATATAATTGGTGCTATTATAGTAACAGGGATGTTTAATATATTTCAATCTTATACAGCTCAATTAGAACAATATAATATGCTTATGCTTTATAAGGCTTTAACAATATTATAGGACCAGTTCCTTCAAAAAAAAAAAACTTACAGGACCACATGCATCAAATTTTGAATTTAGAGTTAACTTTTCACACATGCAGCTAAATAGAGGCATCTATTTGGCTTAAATTTAGAGTTAACTTTATAATACTACTGTAAATGAACCAGCATTGGTTTTACTTCTACTGGTAGAAATCAAATTGCACAAAAATAGGTGCACCATTTTTAAAAGCACACCTTATGCATGTTAAACGATAAAAAATGATTTCATGAAGAAAAAAAATACGATAAAAAGTAAAATAAAACATCCACACACATATTTCATTTCCATAGTAGTACATGAGGATTTAAATTTTTTACAAGAGAGTAGTTTAGTAAGAATCGAAAATATACACAATGAAAGATGACAGAAAAATTCCAAGTTATTGTAAGACAAATTCATGTAACTAAGAAATGTAAAATTTGAAAAGCTTGTTGGCATTCTATCAGAAAGATGATTTCTTGACAAGTCAAGTGCTTCTAACCTCTCCATATGACCAATGTTGCTAGGAATGAATCCTTTGAGATTATTCCTTGAAAGATTTAAACCAACTAATGCCACGAGTTTTGTTATACTTTGCGGTATCTCTCCTGTTAAATGGTTACAAGAAAGATCAATATGGCTGTCATCAATCCAAGATTTCTATCATATTCTCTGCTGTTTCCTTTCAATGTCAATATTCCCTTGTCCAAGATGGAACCAACTTCATAAATCATATCAAGATGCTTATGAAGTTATTAGCAGACACTCTCCGTTTGGAGGTGCTGAAGGATAGGAGTAGAGCTATTAGCATTAATATAGCTCGAGTCTCCTCTGTTTTTTTTTAGTGGAGCTGCTATGATGGTAGTTCCTTGGAGCTTTCAAGAATGCCTTGGTGGGCCTCTGTGTTCGTGACTTTTGGAGTCTTTGCTTGCCACCAGCTTGTGTTGATTGCTTCAAATTCAATGTGCTATTGTATCTTTTGGATGTCACATGAAGATTAGGCTTTGGTTGCCTTGGCCACCATCATACCTTTTATCTTCTAGATCATAGTCACTTAATTCTTAATTCGTAACTCGTTTCGGTATGTGGTACTGGTTCGGGCACGTGATATGAGAAAAAATCTGGTACGTGAGGGTATAGAGCTTCGGTACATCTAGGTTCGTCGTACTAGTACTAGCTAATTAATTTATCTTCTAGACTAATAGACTTCGGTCAAATCTCCTTTGCATTAGACTTTGGTTGTTTTAGCTTTACTTTAGTTGCTTCATGCTTTTTATTGGTGAACCACTTCCTTGATTTTTCTTGCTTCAAAATACCAATGTTGTCGGGCCACTTCCGAAGTCATTTGTTCCTTTGCCTTCTCTTGCAGTGCTAGATCTCAGTTTTAACCAATTGAATGGATCACAACCACTATTTGAGATTACTAAACTTGTTTCATTACCAGCACTTGATCTAACCCATAATCAATTGAGTGGACCATTTCCATATACAATTAGTCAACTTTCTAGTCTTGCGATCTTGTTTCTCTCCTCAAATAATTTAAGCGGTGTCATTAATGAAACACATCTATCAAACCTATCTAAATTGAAATATTTGGACATCTCTTCAAATTCACTTTCATTCAACTTAAGTTCTCATTGGATTCCTCCTTTCAAATGCGTACATCCCATTATGTCTTTCAGCTTGAAACTCAACCTCAAAGGTAGATCACAAGTATTCTTACCACTGTCTCTCCTTGCATTTCAATAAATGTTTTTAAAATCCCTAAAATAATAAAGACTATTCTTCAAAGTCACGCAAAATTTAGGGAACAAAAGCATATTTAACCCTAAAATAATTGGAACCCACTAACTACCACATCAGTATTCCGTTAGAGAATTAATAGCGGTGACTAATTTTGATAACGGAGATAAAATAAGAGGATTTTAAAAATATTTAATTAACTGTAGAGTCTATTCTTCAAAGAGGTGCAAAATGTAAGGACTGAAAACATATTTAACCCTATATTGAATAACAATGTGCACATGCACATAAATAAGTATATTGTCTTTTATACAAGTGACATGAGGAAACTCAATTACATAATACCTGCTTAGGGGGTAGAATATCTACTTAATATTATGTTAGTATTTTTTGAGTGTCGGTAATTGAACATCGGCCCTTTAACTCCTCCAACTCTTTTTTTAGCGGAACATATAGACTTGTCACAGAAAAGAAGAATGAAAAACTAAAAGAGTTCGAGGAGTTTTTTTATTTTTCTTTTAAAAAATCTCCTCCAACTCTTTTCATTTTTCATTTTTCTTTTATGTGACAAGTTTATGTTCTGCTAGTTTTTTTTCTCGCTTTTTATGGAATAAATATTTGGTTTATAAAAAATTGTTAATAAGTATAATTAAACAAAAATTATATATCACATACATACATAAGAAAATTTCTAACATAACAACTAACATTACATCCTTTGTCATTAAAAAAATTAGTTTTGATTTATTATAGAGTGTGTTACGTGCTTCCATTTCTCCTAGACAGCAAAATCACACATTTATTGGAAATATCTAGTTACTTTCCTGGTTATCTCTTCAATCAAACTTATGTGATGGGCAAGACTTTTTGCTTTATGATAATAAGTTACATGTTCCATCAAAAAAGATAATAAGTTAAATGTTTGATGTGTCATTCTATGATGGGTCAATTCAGCATGTCTTGCGCCTATAAGTTTGCTTCCTCCCATCTAAGTGGATCCCACCCTTATAAATTCTCATTTTTTAGAAGTTTCCTTGAATCGTTTCGTGACTATCTTTTTTTGATATCTAATATCTATTTTTTAATATTGCATCAAGACTATTTATCTTTAACTTTTTAACTCTTCAATGTAGGTTATTTTTGTATGGTCACATTACGAAACATGTTGGTCTAAGGAAAATCAAGGCAATTGTCTTAAACCTCATGAAATATAATTGAAATTTGAAAAATTGATTAAAGACCTCATATTCTACGATTGATAAACAAAATTACTTGATAAAAAAATCTCATACTCTACTAAAATTAATAAAATATTACTTAAAACTAATATTATCTCAATAAAGATTAAATCACTTGATTTTTCTATAAATTACCACAGAATTATCAACTTAAGTTGATTACCTTAGATTATTATGATAACCTTAGTTTAATATGATTGCACCAGGCTGTGAATGTTTCATGGATGAGAAGCAACCTTCCGTTGAAGCCATTTTTTATTCTTGTTATTCTTCCTCAATGAATTTACTATCGTATTGTTAATAAAGCTAAATTGGACTATGAAAATTATAGTATTATAGCAAAAGACAAAAACAACGATTAAAGTGATAATTTGTATGAAAACTATCGTATATTGGAGGAGACAATGCATGTGGGTTTACAATCATCCTTCAATATTGATCCCTTCTAGTATGTTGCTTCTACCTTTTTCTTTGCTACCATGTAAAACTTTTCAAAATCCACTTACTTTGCTTCTAGTACTGTTATTATTGCATATGTCTGCGGTGGTGACCACAACCAAATGATCAATTTCCTTATTTGTGTATGTTTGTACTAATTTCTTTTTCTTCTTGTACTACTTTTTCCACAAATTTATTAATAATATTATTGAACATAAGTATTATATTTCAAAATAGTCTTTGTCTTTGTCAAAAGTTTCTCAATTAAGTTACCCGTTATGTGACAAAAACATAGAGACATGAATCTAATTGAGAAACTTTTGACTATATTTCAAAATAGTCCCTCTCTTTGTCGACAATTTCTCAATTAAGTATCTCGTCATGTGACAAAAACATAGAGACAAGGATCTAATTAAGAAACTTTTGACATTTTGACAAAGACATATACTATTTTAAAATATTAATAAAGTCAAAAATTAATTTGAAAATGACTTACAAAGACATGGACTAAATTGGTAATTTACTCATTAAAAATTGTTCGAAGTCAACGAGTCTTGCTCACAAGTCAAGGCAGCTACTTCCTCCCATATAAGTGGATCCCACCCTTAAAAACCATGAACTTCTTAGAAATTTCTTCGCATCCTGAAAATCTAGCTTTAACTTTTTACCTCTTCACAATTATTCTTATTTTTAAGAAGTTAAATTAATCTCCTTAAATTAGTATCAGAGAGAATCGAATCTGAGACTTTGAAGAGGAGTACACTCCCAAATTTCAAGTTAATACCACTAGGTCTTCACAATTATTCTTGTATGGTCACATGATGAAACCGGTTGGTTTAAGGGTAAGGTCGTGAAAACAACTGTTTTATACCTCAAAAAATAAAATAATAATAAAAAAAATTGTTTAAAGAACTCATATTCTAACATCGATAAAAAAAAATTACTTGATAGAAAAGCCTCACGCTCTACTTATTTTGTAACTATGAAGGATTTACTCATTGGATTGGAAGTACAGTTTTGTTTTCGTTTAGAAATTTCTTTGCATTGCATCTATCTTATAACTTCTCAGATCTTCATAGGAGCCTAAAATACATGCATATATATAGGTGGGATCACGAACGTGGGAAAGGCACTTGTCTTTCTGTAAATTTATTCCTTTGGATCAATCAAATGTACCATCTTAAACCACATGTCCAACGTTTAATTAAAAAAAATTAAAAACAAAATAACCCTAAATTAGAAATCTGAGATGCAATCAACCCCCTCATTTTTATTTTTTTACATCAAAGCGTGATCAAGTATGTCTAGTGCTTTTTCTTTGCAGAAGAAATTTCAAGCCCACACCACATGCCAAACCCAAGTGAGTCGTTTGCTCTCTTGTTATTAGTTTCACCATAGTCCGTTAGTTATATTTGTGTTACTTATTTTATTGTTGATCGTTCTACAAGAAACAAATAACCCAATGCAGAGCTATCTTTTATATTTATTTTTAACAAGTTATTGATACTGATCATTATATATATCAAGGATTAATTACACATGAATAGAAGAAAATCGAGCGAAATCTTTACCGTGGATATTTGGTCTTATAATCTTAACAGTGGATCACCATGTGCTATCACATGTATGTATTAAATTTCATAACTTCTTGTTAGCCTGTATTTTTTTAGTGTATACTTCGACAGACAATATGGTTATCAAAACCACAAAATTCTCTAAGTACAAGTTGAAGCACAAGTATTTCGACAAGAGTTATGAGAAGGGTTTCAACAAGTGTTTGTTCACTTTGATTGGAAAATTCAAATCCTCTCTGAGGAGGCAAGATTTCAAGGTTCATACATGTGGGAAGCAGGCTAAAGCTGTCAAAATGATTTAGTTTTTGTCTGTTGGTCCGTTAGTTATTTTTCTCATGTATATACAGTAATTTTCATAGGAAAAAAGGGTCACAGATCATTACCAAAAGGTTCCTCAAACTCCAAGTACGTATTTGTATCTATTTGTTCTTATTCCTACTGACTCCCTGTACTCGATTCAATGAATATAAAATACGTCTCTGCATATTTCCTAGCCATGTACATGAGGATTTAAACAACAATACACAAAAAGCGTAGTTCAGTAAGAACCTAAAATATAGATGAAGGAAGATATTTTCCTACACTCGAGAATAATAAATTTATATTGAAAAGAGCATTGTTATACTTTTAAGAGTTTTACCACGTAGTTTGACTACATATCTTGTTTGATAATTTTACCATAGTTGTTTCCTTAACTACTGTCATTGAGGCACTACTTAACATATTCCCTATAGTCAAAGCATGAAGAAATTATTATTTTTAGGTTGGGACCATTTCCAAAAAAATGCAAACAAAAATTACATAGAAATTGATATTTGCTAGGCAAGAGAAGGAAAAAGGTTCGTACACGCAATAATGGCCTGTTTGTTTTGATTAGAAATCTTTGGCATTTGAGAAAAGCAAAAAGAAGAAAATTTGGTAAAATGTTACCTCTTCTCATGTATTTCTACACGCTACATTAAACAAATTAATTTTGATGTGCCTTAACGGAATCGGAAATGGTTATGGAATGATGTAAAAATTTATAGGAATAATATATATGCTAGTAGCTTTCAATTCAACGGCTGATTTTGAAAAATATTAACAAATAAAATGTATTGAATGAGTAATTTGATCCTCTATTACATAGGTACAGTTCAGGTCAAAAAGTAAAAGAAGCTGATAATATGTACAACCTTGTTAGGGTACCGTCATTATCGTCTATGTTGATGGTTTTGTTTGGTGGGACTTTATCCCTTCTTGTGTTTCAGATTTATTTAACTGTAGTATCTTAGGGTATCCTTCTATTTCCTTTCATCTAGGTTTTATCTGATTGAGTCTTTCAGATAAGATTGTTAACAAGATAGAGATTGTTTAACTTCTCTTCTTTTTTATTAATCAATTTTAAAAAGGCTTTACTCCCATTTGTTTTAAAATAAAGTAAAAAAGGACACAATCTCCGTTCAAAATCTACGGTGTATTAAGCGAAAAAAAATTATTTAATATAACATAATATTCAATTAAAAAAAAATCCACATACATATTTTATTTCCATAGTATTATTACACAAGCTAAGGATTCAAAAAACAATACACAAGCAAGTAGTCTTCATGCACTCTATATAGTATATAAATGGATGAACAATGCATGTTCCAATTGGAATATATATTTATGAAGACATTGTGACATATCACTCTCTCAATTGAAGCTTTCACCTACAAATATTGTTAAAAAAAATGAGTTATATATATGATATACACAAATACGCTTCTGTATTATTGAAAATCAAAATAGAAGCTATATTATATGGAACTTACCAGTTAATCTTCAACTTGGAATCTCTTTTCAACCTATTTACAAAAACTGCTAGTGTGACATAGATCCAATCTTTCATGTTGTTGAAGAATTTGAAATAGGCATGTCTCCATGATGTTTTTATCACTAGAGTTCCACAAACTCCCCAAAATCCAATTATAAAACCAAGCCCTAAGCTAACATAAAACCCAAAGATTATGAGCTTATCTTCGTCTTCACTTGTAACATGTTTGTCACAACTTCTTGTTGAAGAAATCACATCTCCTGGGCAAAGATTTGTGAGTGGTTGACCACAAAGTCGGCTGTTCCCCATATATGATGAGGGATCAAAAGTTTCTAGTTGAGTGCTTACGGGAATTTTGCCTTCTAAGTTGTTGAAAGACAAGTTCATGTAACCAAGAGATGTTAAATTTGAAAAGCTTGTTGGCATTCTACCAGAAAGATGGTTTCTTGACAAGTCGAGCGATTCTAACATTTTCATATGACCAATGTCCTTGGGAATTAATCCTGTGAGATTATTCCTTGAAAGATTTAAACTCGCTAATGCAGTGAGTTTCGTTATACTTTGAGGTATCTCTCCGGTTAATTGGTTGCAAGAAAGATCGATAAATATCGCCAATCCAAGAATTTTTCCATATTCTCTGTTTGATCCTTTCCATGCCAATATTTCCTTGTCATTGAAGAAGTCAATTTCATACACTTCATTTTCCGCATAGTCAACGAATGAGAAATACTCAAATATTTTTCTTGGAAACTTCAAATTTGTTAAAGCAACTATGTGATCAAAACATTGTGGTATTTCCCCTGTTATATTGTTTTTAGAAAGATCCAATACTTGAAGAAATGATAGATTACACATACTTGTAGGAATGTTTCCTTCAAATTTATTTGCCCGCATACGTAAAACAATCAATTGATGAAGATGATGGCCTATCCACATAGGTAATGCTCCTTGAAGATTGTTATCTCCAACATCAATTAATTTTAAGTTGGGACAAAGAATCAAAGATGGAATTTCCCCGGAGAAGTTGTTATTATTTAAATGAAGCGATTCAATTTTTTGTAAAGTACCAACTGAGTTGGGCAATTTTCCTAATAAATTATTTTCGGCCAAATTTAGAACTACTAGAGATTGAAACTTTCCCCAACAATCTGAAAGCTGCCCCTCTAGTAAATTACTAGAGATGTCCAAATGTAATAAACTTTGAGATGATGATGTGCAAAAAGAAGATAGGGACCCTATAAACATATTATTTGAGAGAAATAGACCACGCAGTTCTGGAAAAGCAGGCAATGAACCGCTCAGATTATTGAAACTAAAATCCCATACATCCCACTCATGATCATAATCGTAATATACTTTTGTTTTTGTAAATGATTTTGGAAACATTCCTTTAAGTAAGTTATGTGAAACATTCAAGTATTGCAAACTCAAAGATAGCTTCCAAAACCATTTAGGAAATGAATCTGAAATACCACAATTAGAGATGTCGAGATCCATAAGCTCTCTTTGATGTTTGAGCCATACTGGAAATTGAGGACCTAATGTGCATGATGATGCATGTAGTGTTTCTAGTTTGAAAGGAGGAACCCAATCTGAACTCAAGTTGAATGAAAGTGAATTTTGAGACATGTCCAAACGTTTCAATTGAGATAAGTTTGATAGATGTGTTTCATGAATCACACCGTTCAACTTATTTGAAGAGAGATACAACCATTTTAGACCAGAAAGCTGGGCAATTGTATTTGGAATTTGCCCACTCAACTGATTATGGGATAGATCAAGTGTCTGTAACGAAACAAGTTTAGTAATCTCAAATAGTGGTTGTGATCCATTCAATTGGTTAAAACTGAGATCTAGCAATGCAAGGGAAGATAAATGAACAAGTGATTTCGGAAGTGGACCGACAACATTGGTATTTCGAAGAGTTAATGTCTCCAAAAATGGAAAACATGAAAAATTGGGAAGTGGCCTCGCATTGAATGGGTTATTGCTTAGATCCAAACTCTTTAAATCATTTTTCACATAGCACAACTGTTGTATGTTGTCACTAAGTTTGCCAGACAATTTATTGGAGTCTAGTTGTAACTCTTGCAGTTTAGACATATTCCTAAAGGATTTAAGTGTGTAGCTTTGCAATTGATTTGATGAGAGATCAAGATGTGTGAGGACTTTGCTAACATTAATCACCCATGGCAAAATGGAGGAGTCTAAACCATTAGATGAGAGATCGAGAGATCTCAGAGATATAGAGGTATTCAGGTGGGGAATAGATTTAGGAGTGACTTGATGGAGCCCACAACTAAATAATTCAAGTTCAGATAAAGAATTAATGTTGTTTATTGATGACAACCAATCAACAGCTAGGGTAAGATTAACATCTGATAGATAAAGGTATCTCAAATTAGAGAGATGAGAAAGCCATTCAAGGTCATTTGAAATCATATCATCATTATATGAAAGGTCAAGATTTTGCAAATTGGAAAGGTTTCCAAGACTAGGAGGAATGACACTAACAAGTTTATTACCACGAAGATCTAACTCTATCAAGTTACCAAGTGACCCGATGCTTTTTGGTATCTTTCCATCTAAGAAATTAAAATTAAGATTCAACTCTATCAGTTGACCAAGTGAACCAATGCACTTTGGAATCTTTCCTTCTAAGTTATTTTGACCAAGATTTAAAGAAGTAAGATGTTTCAGTTTACATATTGAAGAATCTAACTTACCGCTCAATCTGAGAGCAAAGAGATCCAAACTGGTTACATGATGAGTTAAATTGTCACATGAAATACCTTCCCATTTGCAGCATTCTTCACCTTTCCATGACGTAAAGTTGGCATTTCTATGAATAAGAGCATCTTTGAACTTGAGGAGAGCACTCCTCTCTGTCTCCACGCACTTGTTCATATGGATACTTTCAGCACATAACAACCCGATGCATAAAATGGCCACCATACAATAGAGAAAATGGAACACACAACGAATCATTGTGATGTACTCAACTCCCTTGAAAATATTTTTGGTTATTCCAATAAAAGATATAGAGTATTTAACTGAATTGTAAGGTGGAATGAAGAATTGAGGACTAGGCTCATATTTGTAGACGGCAAAATCACATATCTATTGAAAATATCTAGCTACTTTCCTTGTTGTTTCTTCGGTTTCTATAATTCACACATTTTAAGTCAATCAAACTTGTGTGATGGACAAGACTTTTGCCTTATGATAATAAGTTAAATGTTTGATGTGTCATTTTATAATAATATTACTAATATATTTTTTAGCAAATTTATTAGAAATATAATTTAACATGTCTTCATAAAAAAATAAAAAAAACTAATACTATACCTTTGTCAATTAAATATGAGAAATGATATTTGAAACACTATTTTTTGTCAACTTTATCTCTTATACTCACATTATGTTTTTACTTTCTCTCTCTGCTACTTTAGATTTTATGTCAATATCTCATTTTCTTTATAAACTTTTGATTGTCTAAAAAATTATCATATAAATAGATATTCAAATAACACAACTCATTAAATATTGTTTGAAGTCAACGAGTCTTGCTCACAGGTAAGGTAGTTAGCTTCCTCCCATGTGGATCCCACCCTTAAAATTCTAAACTTTATAGAAATTTCTT
>Ga0315913_1002253_pt1 | contig 22430 bp, 12 predicted proteins | sample MpolsnodulesMG_FD_207736 | JGI IMG/M metagenome (GOLD analysis project Ga0315913, IMG submission 207736) | Medicago polymorpha root nodule microbial communities from Los Angeles, California, United States - small nodules | ecosystem: Host-associated > Plants > Roots > Nodule | place: USA... | reverse complement strand
TAATGTCCTGTCTTTTTTTTTTATCAGGTAGTCTAGTGGCTAGAATTCACCTTATAAAGTTAATAAGTGGGGTGTCCGGGGTTCGAACCCCGACCCTGTATATAATAATGTATAGTCCTACCAACTGAGCTATGTTCACGGGACATTGTCCTGTCTTTAATAGATAGAGATAGGAATGCATCATAAAAGATTAAAGATCATGGTCTAACTTTCGGCAAATTAATGGCCATCATCACAATCTAATGGCTTATGAATAATCTTAAAGTATACATTTATATGCACGGCCATCATATTTCACAAATTTAGAGTTAAAGGAGGACACTAATTGATTAAGGCAAAAATTAAATAAAGCTAATTTCCATTGTGCCTGCTAAAAGAAAGAAATAATCGCTTTCCATAAAGCTATGAGATTAAATAATGTGACATACAGAGTCAAATTAACCCATTATTTACCCGATTCACCTCAAGGTAATTTGAGCTAAACTATTGAACAAACCAAGGGATTAAATAATCGCTTTCCATTAAGCTATGGGATTAAATAATCGCTTTCCATGGTTTAGCTCAAATTAACCCATTATTTACCCCATTCTGACCGTAAAGAAACATGTGACATACAATACAATCAACCAACCATAAAAGGTACCTATTAGATATAAGATATATTAGTTTCTCTACCATGACATACGATATGATTTTGGGTCAATACAATTCATATTTAACTGGAATGTTCTTCATGTGACTCTTATATACGATGAAAAGATAACAAAAATCTTTCTAAATCAAACTAAATAAATTAAAAATCACTAACTAAACCAAATAACACGGACTAAATTCTAAATAATTGGATAAACCCTCGAGTTTACTGTAGTTTGCAAGGGGAAAAAAAAATCAAATGATTGGTTGCATCAAAACTCTAAAATGTGCTTATACCAAAAAAAAAAAATACCTTTTGTTTTGAAGGAAAAAGGGGGAAAAATACCTAAAATGTGCACCAATTAATGGTTGACTAAAAAAGATGCCATTTTTCCAATCCATTAACCAATCAACCTTGTTCAAATGGTTGGGGGTGACCGTGGGGTTACCGCGAAGTATTTCAAGTCATTGAACTTTTTTAATTCTATTGATTTGGTTAAAGTAATTAATAACAAAATCTACCTAGTGGGAAATTAAATTCACCGTCCTACCTCTTGGCCAAATTATTCTTTTGTTTATTATACTTAAAGATGTGGTCCAAAATTAGGTCTAGATTGACAAAATTGAATATGACAATTTGTCCTTATGCTTTTGTTCTTTACTGATCCTATTGCATCCGATTTTATGATCTATTTTGCTGTTTATATATACGCCACTATATTTCGTATGTTTCTAGCCTTTTTTAAAAAAGTTTCCATAGATATGTGAGTGTAAACTAAAAGTTTTGATGACAAAATCATTTCGTTCAAAGGGAGAGAACACACCCATCAATCATCATATAGGTCAAGGGTCATTTTTTTTTTTTTTGGAACCAACATGACCAATCTGGTGAGACAGGCGATTTGGTATAATACGCTTATCAAAGGTTAAAAAAAATGGATGTATCCATCATACCTATACCAAGTTTTAGCTTTGTTTAAACACTTTACCATCACTGGCTTTCCCTTGAAATTCTGCATATTATTTTAGCTTGTACATGAGATATTATTGACACGTGCCAACAAATCACCTACTTTCATTTTAGTCTATGGAAGTCTCAAATGAACTTATGTCAAATTGGAGTATGAATATATTTTCCACTAAATTTTGTACTTCGTTGAAGTAAACAAAGTTTATTGTCTTGTCTGTATTGGTAATTGAGGCTTGAGATTTGAGAGCGTATAAAAAAAAATACAGTCATACAGTATTGTTTTGCATGTACTGAGTTATTTTAAAAAAGTAATTTTTTTTCTACAAAAAAGTAATTTTTAACACGGACCAGCCCGTTTAGCCCGCAGCCCGTGTAGGGCAGGACTTGGGTAGTATTTTTCAAGTCCATATTCCAACCGAGCTTTTTGGCCAGACCCGATAAAGTCTGAATTCTGTTAGGGCCGACCCTAAACGGGTTGGGTGGCCCGTTCTGACAGCTCTATGGGCGAGGCAGAAATATGTAACGTGAAGGGTTTCAATATAATGTTAGTTTGGTCTTGATGATTTTTGTTTAGGCCCATTGCTTACATAGGCCTAAAATTGTGTAGAAAGCCATATAAATAAAATAACATTTTCTCTATACTATGTGGGGTCCGAATTTTTGTAAAATGTCAAAAAAACAAAAACTTAAGAAAATGTTAAAGGTGAACAATCTCAACCATTCAATTTTTTTAATAATATATCTATGGCAAAATCTGTCTTTCCCATGGTGGGAAATGATGGATTTGGATCCTCTCCATTAAAAAATTTCTCAAGTTTTCTCCATTTTCAATCTCCACCATTAAAATACAACAACCACTTTTCATTATAATTTAATTCTCACTTTCTCTCTCATAATTGATGATTGAGATTCCACATGAGAAAACTTGAGAGAATTTTCAATGGAGAGAATCCTAATCCAGGATTAGACATTCCCATAGTAAATGCCACCTTAAAGTATTATTGGGATGTGAGGTTGATGTGTAAAACACAACATGAGAAACGATAGAAATATGGCACTCTTTTAACAATTAACATGTTTGATTTTGTGTAGAGGTATCAAAACTCTAAAGTCACATTTTTAATCAAAGCCATGGTTTCCAAGGTTCTCAATGTAAAACTAAAGAGTGAAATGCACTTAGAGCATGATGCTTTGTACGAAAGGAGTTGAAATCGTTTATCTATACACCAACGTACAAAACCAAAAACTAGTGCATTGTAGCAATTACTCAAAGGAGTTGCTAAGTTACACCCATTTTTTTTAGAAGAAATATTTTAGCAACTTCAAATTGTATTTAACCATTTTTTAGTTATTTCTTTGAGTGTATCCTAACAAATTTTATATATATAGGAAAATATTAGATAGTACCTTCAAGGCACCGGTTAAAAACCTTAAATGGTAATATTTTACGAAAGTTTGTGTAAAAAGTTTAAAGTGAAAAATTTATATTGTAATTTTTATACTTTTTTCGGTCATTTTAACAAGAAACAATTGACTTTTTTAAATATATTGAATAATTTATGTATCTTACTTATATTTTAGATCAGATACATAAATTATTAAATATATAGGAAAAAACTTTTTCTTCTGCATAAAATTATCAAATCTTTTTATTTTTGAATTTTTAACAAGAACTTTTGTTATTAAAAAAACAAGTGCATTGTTATAGATAAAATAATCAAATATACCATCATGGCAGAAGTGAGTTGTTGTAGTTTGACTTTCCATAGTACTAAAAAATATAAAATTGTGTGTAAATTATGTTGCCCTCCCACTACACTCCAAATGAGAATCATAGATTAAAGAGAAGAGAAAGAATTTTCAAAGTTTATATCCTTTGATAAGTAGTTTGGCTTGAAAAACACAAAAAGAAGAGAGGCTAGCCGCTAGTGCTAGTGCTAGTGCTAGTGATTGAATAGTATATGTCCACAATTCCAGTAAAACAAAGATAGGACCCCACTTAAACTAAAGTAAAGGGCACCCCACAAATATTAAATTATTAATCTCAAAACTAAATAAGTAGTATATTCCTCTGCAAAAATCCCATTCTTGATTCTTCTTCTCCATCCAAACCAAACCAAACATGTCTTCTGTGACACAAGAAACAAAAACAAAAACAAAAACAGAACAACAACATGTGAAATGGAGAAAACCACCCAGAAACCAAATCAACAACAAAAACCTCAAACCCATTTCAGAAACAGATCCTAATACACAACAAATCCAATCCACACGCTCCAAGTCCACAATTTCATCTCTGCTTCTCTCTACACTCTCCAATGAAACAACAACCTCACAACAACCCATCAACAAAAAGATCAACTTTTCATCTGCAGCAGCTACTTTCAGAGGTTTAGGATGCACTGCTGGTGCTTCTCAACAGGTGTCGGTGCCGGCTGTGATTCGTGCTTCAGCAGATTGGCCTCATCAAGGGAAGAAAACCAGTAAAAAGAAGCACAAGAATAGTAATGATGGTTCTTCTTCTTCTTCAGCTACTTGTGTTGATTTTCAAGATGTTTGGTGTGGTCCTGGAATTGGATTTTCAGCAGATGCTGCTGCATCTGTTGATTGTGTTGTGTCTAAGAAGAATGTGTCTTCAAGAGCTAAAATTGATGTCGACAAGATAACTCACAGAGAGGTACTATTACTATTTTTTCATTTTTTTTTTTACCTTTTTGAAAATTGTGTTGTTTTTCTATGGACATTGGTTAGGCTGCATTAATGATGTTTCTCTTTGCTGCACATACTTGAATGGTTCTAATGACCATTTTATTTATATTTATTGATGAATTGAACTTTGAAGTTTGTTTTCCCTTTTTTTTTTAATCTACACTCTAAAGTCATATCATCTGTTCCTTTTGTTCTAATATATGTTTGGGAAAAAATAATAATAAATGTATCCAGTAGTTTTGATGTTTATGTTTAAAGACATTTTTTTTGTTCCAATGGGTGTTTATAATTAGGGACGAAGTGAGTATAATGTATGGGCCTGAAATCTTTGATTGTTTTCATGTTGGGCTGTTTTTTGTTTCAATTTTCAGTGCATGTAAAAAGTTAAAAGATGTTCTTTAAGTTTTGATTATTTTTCATAAAAAGAAGTTTTTAAGTTTTGAAACTATACTCTGAATTATTATCAATGTACTTTCCCAATGGGTGCACGCAGTGTTTCCCCTAGGTACACATATGCAAGGAGAAGCTTGTTTATTATTACTGCAACACATTTTCATGTTAAGTAGTCCTTCACTGCATTCTTTCCTATACTATTTATATGTGTGTGTGTCACTATATATAAACTTGTTTGTTGTGATTTAGGTAGACATCTATGATTAGTTTGGATTTTTGTTTGATTTGTGCATGCGCTTCCTTATGTTAAACTTCATCACATTTTGGTTTCAAATTTCGTAACATGATTATGTACTAAACTTGATCATAACTATATTGGCAGCCTTCATCTTCCTTCCGAAGGCGCACTGCTGTCTACCCAGAAACCTTCTCCTTTCCGGACACCGATCCTGACATTTTCACAGCTTGCTCTTTTGGAACTGCAACATACCCTCGTCATATCAGAGATCTTTCGTCTGATGATTTTTCTGAGGTTTGCTCATGCTCTTGTGTATTCTTTCATTAAGTATTTTGATCATTTTTGTGATTCTGATTCATAAAAACTGAGCAAAATCTGATCTCTTTATATCAAAACATGGTGATTTACTCTTTCTTTTGAAACGATAGCTTGTTGATAACTGCAAGTTACTTAAGTGCTTTCCCCGCATAAAAACTAAGCAAAATGATAGCTTGTTACTCATGCAAGTTACTCTGTGTTCTGTGTAGCACTTATGTATTGGCTACTAAATTCTAAAATTGGATTGGCCTACCTTGAATAGAATTTACCAAATCATGTTTTTAACATCACTCTTGTTTTATGACAAAATTTGATAAAATCAATGTCTACTTTAAGTATGAACATTTTATGGTTTTGATATATAATTTGGAGAGTTAGAATCTTGATTGCAATTTTTATGTTAGGCTGCATGATTTTTTCAAGAAGTAGGAAAAAGAATGTTGAAAATTTCCCCGCATGCTAGTTTGTAGATGGTGTTGACTGTTGAGTAAGTCAATCTGATGGTGCTCGCTAACAAAATTGTGTTATAACCGATCAAGTCTTTGCTAAGTTATTATTGTAGTTGAAAGCTAATTTGCATATTCTCACTATTGTTGGAATTTTTAAGATAATGGCGCTTCAAGGAAGAATACTAATGGGAGGACGATTCAACTCACGTGATCTTTACAGAGATTGGAGACTAGATGTTGATAACATGTCGTATGAGGTGAGTACTTTCTCCAATAATCAATTCTATTATTTTTCTATTTTAATAATTACATCCTCAAGCTTTTGATATGTTGTTCAGTACTTGCATGCATCTTTGTTTTATGTTTGTGTAATTTTCTATTTTGTGTTTGACAGCAATTGCTTGAGCTCGGTGAGAGAATTGGTTATGTCAATACTGGACTTAAAGAAGATGAGATGGAACCTTACATAAGGAAGACTAAGCTTCAGTTTTCAGATGATGCATCAAAGCATCAAGTAGACAAAAAGTGCAGCATTTGCCAGGTAGTTAGTTTGTAAAGTTCAATTGGCATAAGTACAATTACTCTATTTTGCTTTATTCAAGATTTCGATTCCTCAAATTTAAAATTGACACTTTTTTCTTCTACCTATGTATTTTGAGGTTGAATGTTGACGATGCAGTAAGTGAGATACTTATGTAGCAACTTAGTTGATTAAAATAACTCATTTTCATGTCATCAAATGCCGCATAAGTATCTCACTTGTCAATGGAAAAAAATAACCTAAATACCTAGGTGGCAGAAATATCAGACATTTTGAAAATTGTGGGACCAAAATCATGAATTTAAAAATGGAGGGATCAAAATCGAAAATAAAGCATAAAATTGCGTTGGAGCCAATTAAATTTATGATATACATGTTTAATTTATGAGTACAGGAGGAGTTTGAAGCAGATGATGAGCTTGGGAGGCTTAACTGTGATCACTTGTATCACTTTCAATGTATACAACAATGGGTAGCACACAAAAATTTCTGCCCTGTGTGTAAGCAGCAGGTTGCAGCTCGACACTGAGTGAAAAACTCTTTTTTGGACATTCTCATCCTAAAATAGGTGTATAATTTTTTATATTCAGAATTTTCATTTTTTTGGTGTCAAACAACATTTCATCTTCCAAACTTTTAGCCTCCTTGTTGAGGAGTCTGTAATATATGTTATTGGATTAAGGTTTCTTATCAATGGATTTATTTTATGCTTCATCTTTAGATCATCCTTCTAAGGCAAATACAGTTCTGATTATCACAACTCTGATAATGGTAAGCAAATATAATGATGATAGAGAATTTCATAAGATTCAATTAGAGTAAATAAAGTTAACTAGAACTTATGGGGGAGATGATTGAGAGATTTTTATCTGCATCATAAGAGTACATGCATTTGTTGGAGTCAGACTTAACGCAACATGGAAAATGTTGCTTTTGATTCTTTCTCTCATAAGAAACTTTATAAGGTTTTTCTGATCAACCAAACATGAATTTTCAAATAAATTCCTGCAAATAAATTGATCAACCGAAACTGTATATAGTTTTATTTTGCCGGAATGTGAACATTAAAAAGAAATTAAAAAAAAAACTCCACAAAATGAGAGTTGACTGTAGTGAAGCAACTACTACATCAGATATTGAATTCTAAGAGACACAAAGATGAGTGAATAAAAAGAAAAAAAAACTCCACAAAATAAATAAGAGTTGAATGTAGTGCAACTAACTACTGCATCAGAGATTGAATTCTGAAGAGTATGTTGGCATATGATTCTAAGAGACACACACAGCAGTGGGACTCAAAAGGAATGAATGAACACAAAGATGAAAGATGTAATAGCAATAGCGCCCATCAACAAAAGCATCGAGTTCAACAAGTGAAATAGACCCACATCGAGGAGTTAAGAGAGAAAGTGAGTGAATGTGTGATATAAAAGCAGAAGCTAGTAACACATACAATTCATACCATTCTCGGCCTTTTGGCTAAGATCAAGTGTGGAATCTGTTCTTATCAGTTTAATATCTGATATGTGGTCCAATGGGTCACACGATATTAAATTACTTTTTTGAGGGGGAGAAGCCATCACAGTAGCTTGCTATCGGGCTTCTCCAGTGTCGCATATGTGTTGCACTTTTGCATAGGCCAGCGCATCCCACCAATCCTAGTTCAATTTTTTTAAAAAATTCTTTAGTTTCTAAAATTCCTTCTTAATGACGCCCAGTATTTTGGGTACTTTTTAGATCGGATGCCCAAAATACTTACTATAGTTGAAGAAGCGAACGACCTGCAATGAGAAAAGGTGAACCCAGAGCATGAGCAAATCAATTACGAATTGAGGTAGAAAAAAAGGTGAAACTTTCTATCCACACCCACCCCACCCCGAACTAGATTTGTTAGAGCATTTTTTTTGTTGTTAAGAGGTGGGCTAAAATATAGCAACCAACCTTTTGAGTGTCTATATACTATATATTAATATTGATACCATGTGAATTTCCCATTTTACCTTCAGGAGGGGCATTTTGCCAAACAACATTTAATTTAAAAATAGCTTTAAAACTAAAAAAACAAAGAAATCAACAACTTTAGCTTTTTTCTTAAAGGCCTTTATTTTAACTTTGTTTTGAAGTAACTTTTAAATCTTAAAAAATCATGGCCAAAGGGTATCTAAGTATCTAAGTTCAGCTGGGAACACTGTTTCATTTTCTCCTTCATTTTCTTCCTTTTTCATACATGGTCTCATACATGGTCTCAGAACCATGAAAAACCTCTCAATCATCTCCCCCATAAGTTCTAGTTAACTTTATTTACTCTAATTGGATCTTATGAAATTCTCTAACATCATAATTGTATTTGCTTACCATTATCAGAATTGTGCTTATCAGTATCAAATTTTTGCTTACCATTATGAACTGGGAAAATATGCAATTCTAATTTGCTTTGCTATTCTTCTTTTTTGCACATACAAATGTTATATATATATATATATATATATATAAGACAATTTTTAATTCATGCATTTTTCATTTTAATAATCTGTTAAAAGGTCCAAATAGAAATGGCTGTTCAACATAATTTAGCTGAATTGTTGCATTTACTTTTTAGTTTATAAACTAAATAATGGACTAATCATATAGGATAATTTATACTTGTTCTAAGCATAAACAGAAAAACATAAGGAATGAAAAAAACAACAATAAACCAAGATCTAACAATCAGTATAGACAGGCTTCCAGTTGTGTCAATATTTCATAAAAAGTTACTCCACTTGCACCACTTTTAGAAACACTCAAGTCAAGTCTGCAGCATCATATGCAGACATTAAAAAATGGTTAGTGACCATTGATTCATAGGTAAAACTAAAGTTGAAGAATTGAAGATTAAAATGCTTCGAACTTCAAAAGGAGAGGAGAGTCGCTGAGAGGTTTTTCTTTTTCTCATCCATACAAGTTTCAACTGCCCCCGTTTATCTGTTATGTTCTATGTCTTGCAAAGTGACTTGAAGATTAATTTTATATATGAGACAATTGTTAATTAATTTCTTTTTTATTTTAATAATTTAATGTAATTTAATAGAAACAGGCTCTAAATAATGCGTAGCTTGCTTATTATAGTACAGACATACGCACATGGAAATTTGAGTTTCAAAGTGAAAGTTAAAAAGTGCTGAAGTCATAGAGATTTTTCTTTGTACTCAGTATACATACATTGTGCCTGTTAAGCTAAATCAATGTTTGTCTCACTGTGACAATTGTTTTATAGGCACAATACAAATCTATTCAACTCTTCTAAAATATTGGTCACAACTATAATCCTTGATACTATAGAGAATCAAGGTCAAATGCAATTGATGCAATATCACCTAAAGTCGCAGAGATATTGAAAACTCTGATGTCGCCGGCTACTTCGTGGTCACATAGCTTTTTTGAGACATTAGATTATTATCAAAGCAAAATAGTTATGAAGAGTATCAAATTATACATTCATAATACAACTGAGTTCTTCGGCATGCTGCATGAGCGGTTATAGATTCCTTTTTATGCCATTAGGAAAATGTCAGAGCAAAGTGCCCCATCTGTGTCATGTTCATTATGTTCTATTGCAATTTCCATTTATTAAAAGTAATTTTAAAGTGTGATCAAATGCAATGCTCTTGAATGATGACATAAATTGATGAGTCACTAAATTAAAGTTTTGGACCTATTTTCATTAATTTAATCCAACCACAAGTTTGCGTGCTAATAGAACTTGTACATACTAGTAGTATATAATATAATAAATAAAAACTAATGGCAGTAGCTTTCCTTATTGAACTGGATTATTGTCATAGATAGAGCATGACAGAAACTATACTGAAATATATGATCTTACATTAGATTCACATTCATACAGATAATAGTCAGAGGCCTTAGTTTTTCAGAAGGAAGATCTCAATCTCATATATAATTAATCACTAAAGAATGAACAGGAAGTCCAATCAACCCTCAATATCATGCGACACAATGTTCTCCGAGTTGAATTATACTTGCTGTGAAGTTCTGTTTTGCTGCTGAATGTTGTTGTCTATAGGAAACTGTTTTGAAACATCTAATAGTGCTGCTGCAGCAGGTGCTGGGGTCATGGTTTGGTACTGAGGAGGTGTATTTGCATTTGCAGGCTGTTGTTGTGTGTAGTATACTTGTTCTTGCGTCGCTCCGCCATATTCATAACCATAAATAGTCCGTGGTGGATGATGAATATTTTGAGGCAAACTCACGTATTGCTGCTGATATTGATTAGAAGGAACTTGAATAAAAGATGGATTTGACGCCATAGGAGTTTTATAAACACTTGAATTTACCTCAGGTACAACACTTTGTGGCATTAGTGGCCTAGTTGAAGCTACCACATTTGTGTCAGATAAATTGGATTGTAAAGCTATGTTGTATGGTTGTGTAGATCCATGTCCAATTGGCATTACATAAACAGGATACTGATGAAGTTGTTGGTGTGATTGTGATGGTGAGGCATAAACTGGGTAGTAGGATGACATTGGAACTTGAGCTGTACCTATAGGACGATGAATATAGACAAATTGATGTTGTTGATATGTTGGAGGTTGCTGGTTTTGATTCAATTGTTGTTGGGGTAAGGTGTAATCAGGATCCTTTGCTTGTTCCCCTTGTTGATTTTGATCAAATACTTCACTTTTGATATTATTTGGCAAAGTTGTATCTTTCTTGTCCACACATGCAGATGCAATACTGCTATCACTTTTCACATAATCCAAAAATCATAATCATCAAATAACATATTTACAAGAAACTACTTGAATAAACTTCAAATGACACTACCTTACAAAATTAAACTAAACAAAGAAAAAATTTGCATATAGAATAGATTGATGATAGTTGAATGTTACCTTGCTAGTGAATCTGGAGAAGGCAAACCAAGGCCAGCTCCGGTGGTCCTTGGTTGAACAATAAGTGACGGCAAAGGAGGCTTCCGATCATCGGACATAACCCTATTGAAATCATAACCAGCACGGGCATCATGACAATAAGAAGATTCAAGAAAAGGATCATGTTGCTTCACATCATCAAAGTTGTTATCATTATCATGCTGTTGTTCCATCCTAAGCCTCTGCTCTTGCTTTGCCCCGCTACCATCATTGTCATGATCAACACCAACTCGTATTTCAGGAAGATTAGCAATTGAATAATTAAACATGTTCTCCTCCTCCTCCTCCTCCAAAGGTAATGAATAATCAACATCAATCAAATGCTCCTTGATAACATTATTATTAGTATTTTCGTCATTACTTGAAGCACTAATATCATAATCATCAAGGTTGAGGAGGCAATTATCAACAACGGCAGCAGAATCAGAAACAACACGAGACAGAATCCCTGAGTTGTTGAGAGCTTCCACAAACCACGCATGATTATCAAAGTGATCATTTCCCATGGAAACAGCAGTATCTGGTTTTGAGAAGAACAAGAACAATCTGAGTCGAGAAGGTGAAGGAGAAGGGTTTGAAGACAAACGATCATACTCATCTATCATATTCTGGAGGTCTTCATCAGTGGAAACAGTGATGAGGTTGTCAAGGTCTTCATTGGGAAGATGGTACTTGAGAGTGAAAGGTCTTCTTCCATGAAGGAGAGTGCGAGAGAGGTGAGAAAAGAGGTGTGTTAAGGAAGAGTGTCTGTCGATGGCGACGATGCGTGTGTCGCCACCGACGTAGTAGAGGGAGTTGTCACGTGGCATGATGTGGCCGCCGTAGCTGCACATGAGGCGGAGTTTGGAGCCAGGGACGTGAGGGAGGAGGAGGACATCAGCTGTGTCATTATTATAATGATGACGAGGAGAGGAAGGCACTGAGTCAGGGAAAGGGAGAGGGTGCTGTTTTTGTGATATGGAGGGTGATGGATCCATCATTTTGCAGACTGAGTGGAAAGTGAATGAAAAGTATGTATGGATTCAATTCTTATGCTATCATATATATGCTTTTTGTTTTGCATAGGATATTTGTCTCAAGTACGAGGTACATGTATCTTTTAATCTAAGAAACAAACTTGTGTGTAAAAGATGCTCTGTTTAGTTAATGAAAATGTTAAATAAAGTTCATTTCTTTTATTCATGTGTATTTTTCTGTTAATTTTATTTTTTTATAGAGGAACCATCTCATGATCCGTCCAAGGCATCTTAATTTAAAGAATCAACCCTAGTTGGTAGAAAATTACACAAGAGTGAGACCAACAAGCTCGCTAAAACTATATTCAAATGTTTAAAAGACAATATTATTATGTATGATCATTTGAACTATTTGTAAAAGATTCAACCTTACTCTTTGGTGCTAGAAAGCCAAAAACATCATACATATATGGTATAAAAACATATTGACAATGAAATGTCATACATAAATACATAAATGGTATAAAAACATATAGTTAATAAGAACATATTTTCTCATGTTTAACCATTTTCTTTGAAACAACTTAAGTTGTACTATCGCATCGCAAAAGCCTCTATCCTCAATCTCATAACTTCTTAGTGTACACCCTCTGGTCACAAATATAAGCAAAAATTCATGTTTTAGATTCATTTAGTAAATGATGTATGTGGTCTTTATTGAATGAATCTAAAATATGAATTTTTGCTTATATTTGTGACCGGATGTGTAATTAACAATTAAATAACATAGTAATTCACTCTTTTTTCCATAAGATATTTGTTTCATGTACGAGGTAGGTATATATATTTTTAATCTCCTTGCACCCTGCATATCATGATTCCTTCTATTTTTTTTTATTAAATCTTCATATCACCTCACTTGTTGTAGGGATCATTGAACAAGACACGGTCACGTGCAGAACTTTGGTTTGCAAAGTTACAAACTTGAATTGAATGGGTTGGTGTCTCTTTAGATTGGCCATTACCTCACGCACGAGGGTCTGCTTAGTAAGAACACAACCCAAGAGAGCAACTGTTGGAAAGAGTAACATGGTAAACGGAAATACTACAAAATTAAATCGATTTTTTATACCAGTTATTTAAATCGATTGTTGTATTCGCTGGAAGTTGGCACTTAAAAGAACAGTCATGAATTCAACAAAATTTAAAAAGGTTATTCAATTTTCTTAAAATGGAAATGATAACAAGTACACATCCTTGTCTACAAAATATAGAAATTTGATATAGAAAATTGTGCAATCTATTTGTTCAAAAATTAAATATTTATTCTTTTAAAATAGTATAATATTTTTTTACGGATTCCTTAACATAGACACAAATTAGCATGATCTTAGATAAAACTATGTATTGCATTAAATAAGTTTATAATATTTAAATATTCTCAACTAACGTCATTTCCTTATTATGTCTTTGGTAAAATTGATTTTGAATAAATTAATTTTATAAATTTAATTTTAGTTAAAAATAAGTTGAATGCAAAATAGTTTATGTTTGAATACACATTTGTAGAAATAAGTTAAACAATACTTTGAATACAAAAATGACGTTTAAATAGATACAAATTTTAGATTCAATAGGAATCAATTATACAAAGACAAAATTAATTATACTGAAATCCATTTAGATACATTTAAAAGTGATAGAAAAAAAAACTTAACCTAGACGGCAAATATCATACTTTGAACTTTTCCATTGTGTTTTCAAAACAATTTGCGGGATCCAAGATTTGTACTGTTATATCTTGAATCTTTTGATGCAATCCGTCTCAAAATATTGAAGAATTTTCTTCTTTTCCTAACTTCATGACAAAACAAAGTGAAATATGTTCATAGTGATAAATTATTATAGTAACGGGCCGGCCCATTTAACCCGATTAATTATAGGGCTTGAGCCTTAAATATTGAGCCCAAATTTTAATAGGGCTTTTTAGCCCGGTCCTAAAAAGCTCGGTACCCGTTAGCCCGCATAACAAAAAAAATCCTATAAATTATATATATTTTTCAAATAATTCTTTACTTAGTTGATCATCAAAGTAAAAAATAAAAGTGAAAATTCAATGAATTAACACAAATATAAATTTAATATAAAATTATATTTACTCGTTTCGTTATTTATAATTTTAAAGATCGAATATATAAATAACTATAAGCATAACATATCTAATTTATTTAAAATTGTTTTCCTCGCCGTTTTAGTTTACGACGTTTATACGAAAGTGTTTACAATTTATTTTTGTGCTAGGCATTATTTAAACATATTAAAAGTACTATAAAAAATATTTTTAAATAATGCCTAGCACAAAAAGAGTATTAGATTGTACATTCATAATACAACCGAGCAGTTATAGATTCCTTTGATGCCATTAAGAAAATATCATAACACCCGAGGTTGATGAGGGTAGAGAGTGTTCGTCAATGCACAAGGCATGACAATGTGCGGCTCCTAGACAACCGAATCACATTGGAATGAAATGGATCCTACGACCGTGCAAATATGTGATTACATAGTTATAAGAATGGTTATAAGAATTGTTTGATGCTAATTATACCAACAAGATACAGACCAACGGTAATAAAAATACCTGATCATAAACCAACACTCATATACCCACTTAGAGCACCTCGTAGATATTCCTACTCCACCGACACTCATGGAATAGGAGTCTCTGTGCTCCAATTGAGAACGAAGACTTCAAACCAGGCATTTTAACCAATAAACTACTCCCCATATCTTGGCCAAAAAGCCAAGAAATTGGCCAGAGGCCAAGAAAGAGCAGAGAAAGATATGAATTATGTGTGGTACTCACTTCTGCTTTTATACCACACATCCACTTTACTTTCTTGACAACACAATGTGGAACTGACCAATATTATTCAGCACCAACTTGATTCGTAGACTGACATATATATTCAGTCTTTCTTCTCCTACCTCCTTCTTCCTCCTTTATCTATATTCGTTTTCTTCCCATGTTCTTCTACACATGCTTTATCACTGTATCCATCATTAAGAGTACCAGAATATTAATTTTCTGTGAATCTTTTTAACATTAATAGGGCTTAACCAAACAAAAAGCAAATAATTCTATCTTCTATTCAGTTTCACATGAAATCTTAATACGACAGATTTTTTAGCCCATTAGAAACATCCCTCGTGTAATATCAAAATTGGAATCATACAACTTTGAGGCCAGCCACAAATTTTGCCGCAAGTTTGTTGTGTTTAATGACACTGGAAAAAGTGAAGTTTTTTTTTGCTTACAGTATGGGAATTAACTTGAGGCATGAATTGCAATTCTTATAGACCACATATTTCTTTACTTGTGAAATATATGGTAACTTGACACATTAAATTTAAAAAATATCATTTCTTAAATCTTAGCCTTTATTTATTATGTTCATCATTCATTGAGTGCCACTGTTGTCTGTTAAAATTATATGGCAGCAGACCTTTTTACCTCATCATTTATACACATACTCTTAAAACTTCATTATGTAATGTACTAAGAGTACTACAGTCTACAACTCTTAATCTGTGGAGTTCCTAATGTTGACATTTAGGCAAAATACGAACTTATGCAGTTGGGTTGATCAATTTCGAGCAGGAACTTATATTTGAACCATCACGCTTGTATCCTACTTTGTTTCTTCCTTTTCTCTCGATAAACTTATACGGGAAATAAAGTGTTTTGCAATCTCAACAGAAGTATTAAGGTTTGCAGCTTTCACAGCCGTCTTAGATATATTTTTCCTCTTCTGGTGTCCCCAATTCCAAGAAAGAAGTAATGATAAATAAACAAAACGAATAGAAAAAGAGTTACTTAGGGCCTGTTTGATTTACTTCTCAAAAACAGTTTTTTAGTTTTTAAAAACTAAAAACTACAAAATTTGTTTGATAACCTATTTTGCAAATTGTAATTTTGAAAACTAGTTTGAGTTTTTTAGTTTTGAGAACTAAAAAAGCAGAACAGTGAAAGGTAGTTTTGATTTTTAGTTTTAGTTTTTGGAAAGTTGAAAAAAGCGGACCACAGTAACATTTTTATTAATGGCAACTTTAGTAATTATAATAACATTTTATTTATTTTCAATTTGCGCTTTATTTTGACATTAGTTATCGTGAAGGATATGTATATGCTCTAACAAAAAATCCACCAAACAAGTTTTGTTTTCTCTTTTCAACAACAGTTTTTAAAAATGGAACTACCAAACAGATTTTTTTTTTATTTACTTCCAAAAAACAGTTTTCAAAAACAAATTTATAAAATAGTTTTAAAAAACTAAAAAGCAAAAGTGAATACATATTTATTGTTTCAGGGTACATAATGTACATCTTGGTTATGAATACATTAGACTTATGGAAAATTCATTGTTCATGCAACTACTAAAAGAAAGCTAGTTTAGTGGCATATGGTCTCAATAATAAACCCGGATATTCGGGAAAGAGAAGGGAGCTTTGAGAGCTTTCAGAGAGATTTAGACTCAAATAGAATAATTATATTAACAAAGATGAAGAAAGTAATTCAAAGTTCTCTATATATAGAGAGCAACTAACTATCAAACTAAATCTAATAAACTAATTCTTAACACTTCAATTACCTTCTATTTATGCATTTGTATTTCAGTGATGTCACTCGTGTACATACCTATCGTGTTTTTTTTTAGTACTATCTTTATCTTTTTAATTGACCCGTCTACTACTAGATTTCATGAATTAAGCTTCAGGTAAAATACGTATGGTGATTTTAAATTTCTTTAGCGAAGCGTATGACATGCTTTATGAAATTATTTCCAAACCTGAAAGACGAAGACAAATACTTCATTTAATTGTCACACTTACCAACTAAGTCTACCATCAAGATTTCTGAATTGATTCCCTTCAGAGAAATCTGGCGATGGGTATTTGCAAACAAAACTTAGCAAAGGTCATCACAATCTTCTGTTTATGAGCCATAGATCCAATTTAAGAAGAAATCATATGGCCTAAGAAGAAAATTTGGACACACATATATGATAAATTTAAAAGTGAAATGATATCAAGTGATGCGACTTAATTTATATTTCTTTTCAATTTTATGATTTATGTGTATGTATCTAATTTATATTTCTCATAATCAATAAGTAATAATTACTTTCTATAACAAAAACTAATAGTTCTTTTCAAAAAAAGTATTTTAATAAGCTACATGATACCTTGCATAATAAAATAAAAGATTTTTATGTTTTCGATACTTGAAAATTCATATTAAATTAATGTTTTGTTAAAAGAAATTGAATATTTTTTAAGAGATTCTTATATTATTAAAAAAAACACTATTGGAAAAAATCATTCAAAAATCTAAATGATACACATGATCTTTTTTTTTTTTTAAAGAAACACATGACGGATTTAAAAACAAATATAAAAATATGGACATAATTTCTTTTAGAAGAAATTAAATAAAGAAAGAATAAATTACACTCCACTCCACTCCCCTCAAAGATGCTTGAATTACACTTCCCTCTTCTTTTATGTTAAAATATACACTCATCTTCCTTGAAAAGTAAAATTTATACTCCCCTCCCTATAAGATGTTTGAATTACATCGCCCTCCCTTAATAATTAAATATGGACTACACTTTAATCTATTTTAACATAAATAAATGTTTTTATTATATATGTTAATTTTGAATCACCATTTAAAAAATATAAATTCGTTTCTTTATAATCTAAATGTCAATGACAATTAAATTTAAATCTTTTGTTTTTAATTTTATTATTTAGAGTATAAAATTCACTTTTAAATAATCATACTTAATCGACTTTAGTAATTTTTCACATATTTTAATTTTATTTTGGGTTGTTTCATATTTTATAACAGGGTTTAAAACTATATGTTAATGAAATTGTGAATATAAAATATAGAAAGATATGTATTCAAAATTTGATTATATTAAAATGAACCCGCAATGCTATTTTTCTTAGAAGTGTGTTATATTATTTTTTTGCTAAATTATTAGAAATTAAATTTTTTTTATTGAGGGATTAAAGCGTAGATTTTAACTTAAGAGGGGAGGAGAATGTAATTCAAGCTTCTCTCAAGGGAGATGAGTGAAATATTTTTCAATATGTTTTGAATAAGAGGGAAGATGAATGTATATTTTAACATAAGAGAGGAGGAGAATGCAATTCATGAATTTTTGAGAGTGTAATTTAGTGCTTGTTTGGATTCCCGTTTGTAAACCTTAGACGTGCGTTTCCATTGACAGAAGCAATTATACCACTAAAACAACATGTTTGGTTCTCCAAATTTTGACGTGATTTTCATTCTAAAATCGCTTTAAGTTGAAGCAGCTATTTCTAGCTTTTGCATTCACGGTAAGATTCAATTCTATAATTAATTGGTGTCTTCCTTTATTACCCTTTATAAGATTCAAGTTGTTTGCCATGGTTGAAAGTTGTTGATCCATTCTTTTACCTTGTGCTCCATTACGGTGGATATATCATATAAGTACTGTTTGATTATTTTTTTATGCTCTTTAATTCTTATATTTTATTAAAAAAATTCAATTGATAAAAAAATATTAAAAATAACTCTTATGAATTAATATCATTTTAAAATGAATTTATCCTTTTAAAAAAGAATTTATGAACCAATAAAAATGCATTTATAACTTTAGATAAGTTGAAATAACTATCCAAAATGAGAATTGAGATATTTAGTTTTAAATAAAATTAAAAGGATAATTTGGTCATTGCACATTTAAAATCAATTTTGATTCAAACTATCCAAACAATATAACTCATAAGAATCACTTTTAAGTAAGTGTATCCAAACATACATCAATTCACATTAAACTCACTTTTAACCAAAATCAATTCTTTCAAACTCAATTCTTATCGAAATCAATTTTCTCAGGTGCCGAACCAAACATATACTTACTCGGAAAGAAACAGAAACATTATAGCGGAAAAAAAAAAGTATTTAATCCTAAACAAAAAATAAGATTAAGAAGAGGGGAGATTTAGTTGAAAAGTAGCGAGTACCTTGCAAGTGAATCTGGAGGGAGAAGCAGCATTCCTTGATTGATTCTTGTCACAAATCCAAACCCTAGTCCCAAATTGAGCTTCTTCAGATTGATTTTGTTTACACCAACTTAACATCTTCAGGTATTCATTCATTCATCCATCTATCACATTTTGTTGATCATGCTCATTAACCAAGTGAATCTGAGTTTTGTACTTTGATAGGGTTTAAGTTGGCACTCCCACCGAACTACACATTGTTAACGCTAGTCATAATCAAACAAACAAACAAACAGATGTGTTCGTCACCGAGGGCTTAAATCCACACTCGTAATATAATCCAAATGGCATTTAACAGAACCTCAAAGGGTAAACCAAAGGCATTTAGATTCAGAATTGTAGTGTTGGGCGCAATAGTGAGTTCAATAGCGCTTCTGTTTCTACTTTCCTCGTCTGTATTCACATCTGGTTCCCAATACATTAATTACTCTCACAAAGACAGAAAGTACCTGTATTGGGGTACACGTATCGATTGCCCTGGTAAACACTGTGGATCCTGTGAGGGTTTAGGTCACCAAGAATCCAGCCTTAGGTGCGCCCTTGAAGAAACAATCTATCTTCGGAGGTATATTATCTCCTTTTAAATTCATTTTTCTTCTTACTTACTTTCCCATGGTTCCTTTCATAAGCTCTTGGGTTTTGGAATTGCAGAACTTTTGTTATGCCTTCCCGGATGTGTATTAATCCTATACATAATAAGAAAGGGATCCTTCATCATTCAACTAATGCTACTTCCGATGATCAGTGAGTTTCTTTCTTTTTTTCTTTTCACATTTCAATATTATCATCATCATTTATGTTTTTGAGTTTGACGAACATACACGATTAGTGTAAAGCACTTTTTCACAGACAACCACTGAGAGACCACCATTTCTTCACGTCATACCAATAATTTCAAACTACCATTGCAGTACTGGGGTGATGTGGCAGACTAGTCAATTTTATTGAATGTTGGCATAAAACTATTTTACACTAGCAGATTACGTATCCTTTAAATCCTATGTTATTTTTTTGCTTTGTAAATTATTTGTTAGAGAAATAAGGATATGAACGATCTGTGTAAACTAGTTTTACTTTTATACTAATGTCCAATAAAAACAAAGTATGTGGTAGTTATTTTAAAAAAATTACAAAACAATCCTACTTGGCAAGATGATGGGTTCCCATTAGACGACGGTATAAAACTATTTTACTCTGTCAGTACATAGCCTTTAAACTCTATTTATTATATATGTTTGTAAAATGTGTATGTGGGTATTTGTCAAATTTGATTTTGAATTAACTTGATTAAATACATTTTTTTTCTTCAAATTAAACTTGAATTAAGTTATTTATGTTTGGATTTTCTTTTTAGTTTAATGGGGATGCACTGTCAGTGTAAATTGTTTTTACACTAATATTCGATGAACACTCTTCACATTACTACATAAGCCCACCTTTGTAACCACTTTTTAAAAATAACAACAAAATATTAGTATAATACTTATTTACATTGGCAATGCATATCACTTTTTCTCTTTTTATTTTACTCTGAAAGTAAGTTTGATGATAATTAGTATAAGTTTTACAACCTAACACAAAGCTACTTTTTATCACTACTATGCAAAATTTGTCATAAAAAAACAATTCACTTCTATGCAAACCAAAATTTGAAGGCAACTGTATAAAATTTTCAATATAATGCAAAACCTTTAATCTACATTTTATCACTTCTAGTTAAAATCAATTTTAATATTTTCCACTGTGATACCAAACACACATTTAGACAGCCTTGTTTATCCATTACAGGTGGGCGGCAAGTTCTTGTGCCATGAACTCTTTATATGACGCAGAACTCATGTCGGAGACTGTCCCTGTAATTTTTGACAATTCAAAAGAGTGGTATACGGTTCTATCGACCAGCATGAAGCTTGGAGCCAGAGGAGTTGCTCACGTGGCAGGAGTTAGTCGTGTCGAGCTTAAAGAAAACAATCAGTACTCTGATTTGTTGCTCATAAACAGAACTGCTAGCCCTCTTTCTTGGTAGGTTTTTTTTCTTCTTTTTTCTTTGAAACTGTTCATTCAAGTATGCTTAGACTCACCTTCTTTATTTGATTATATGTTGATGATGTCTAGAATATAGTGGGGTATATTGTTATTGAGGTTTTAAATTGTGGATTGCAAATTTTCTGTGTGCAATTGGTGATACTTAACAAGCTGTGAACATGATCATGATCCTTGTCATTACAACGGAATTTATCATGGTATGGAATTTTCTTTAAATCTGTTATCGTGAACTTTGTGAAGCTTTTTGACACTTTCCCTATGTACTAATGTGTTTTTGACTTCAGTCAACATTAAAACTTGTATTAACTACTATTTTTTTTTTGGTAAATAGAGATAACTTTCATTAACCAAAACAGTTATTACAAACTACATGGAATCAGGAAACAACTAAACCAAGAAACAAGAGCTAAGCTCAAACAAACAAAAAGAACCATTAGCCTCGCACCCGAATCATCAGAGTTCGCACCTTATTGAATTGCAATCCTCTAATGTAAGCATCCATTTTGATTTGGTTAAGGAGTTGTTGAACAGATCGGTAACAATTCTGAAATCTTCTATCATTCATCTCCTTCCAGATCATATACATGGTTACACTCAACACCATTCTATGAGCTTGATGCATACCACTGTTACTGTTACAATGAGACTGAATATATTGCAAAATAGATTGCCAATTGCTGGTATTGACAGCCATATTCATCCATCTCATAACACCTTTCCACACAGCATCAGCATAATCACAAGAAGAAAAAAAAGTGAGAATGAGTTTCATTCTCCTTTGTACACAAAATGCAAACTTGATCACATTGGATACCTACTCTAAGCATCCTATCACAAGTTGGCAATCTAGCATGAACAACCAAGTAACAAACAAACATTTTGGAGGGGCTGGATTATTACATATCAATTTCCTCCACCCAACCTTTGCAAAGTCACCTCTTAAAGCATTATACATTCTCTTTATAGAGAAATTAGCTTGTTGAAAAATCCTGCCATTAACACTTGAAATAGTCTTTGCTGCACCAAAGACTTTTTTTATTACCCATGAAGCTTGTGCAGGCACATCCATGAGTAGCACATTCCTCCCCTTAGTGTAATATTCATGAACCCATTTCACCCATAAA